>ENA-UAPL01000581-UAPL01000581.1-human-gut-metagenome-genome-assembly--contig:-NODE-581-length-15379-cov-13.428282_pt1 | contig 15379 bp, 19 predicted proteins | sample MGYA00243480_ERZ654577 | MGnify/ENA primary metagenome ERZ654577 (study PRJEB26926, sample SAMN06164678) | human gut metagenome | biome: ENVO:00009003; feature: ENVO:2100002; material: ENVO:00002003...
TATAGTTTCATATGTTAATCTGCCGGACGACGGCAAAAGAAAAAAAGCCGTCGTACAGCAGACACATTTTCACGCGCCTATGAAGCGGCGGCTTTGATTTTCAGAGCCGCCGTTTCTTTTCATCTACCTTAAAATAACGACGACCTAACACCGTGTAAATCCACGGCGGCATATAAGGAGGATTGCCGCCGTGTCTATTTTTGCCTCTTTTCATAGTACCCATGACCTACATCAATTAAAAAAAGCATAGCGCCCCCTCCGGGACAGTCTGGTTATGAATGTGAAATCAGACAGTACATAAATGAATATGTAACTTCATGCGTTCGTGTGGCTTCATGCCGCCCGGGCGCTTTTGTGTTCTTATGGGGCTGCTTCGGGTCATGTTGGCCCGAAGTCATTCCCCGGTGCCGCTCCCCGCCGCCTTCGTTTCGGTCACTCGTCAACCAACAACCGAAACGGAGGTCAATATGGCTATTATCAATTTGCGGGACTATTACCCATTCTATACATCAGATTGCTTCATGGAAGTATCGGAAGAAGTTGCAGAAATGTTCAAAGAGTTTGATCGTAAAGAGGCTGCCTACCGGCTGCGTACATACCGCCACAAAGCCTACTATTCCCTTGATCGGGATGACGGGCTGGAGCATGAAGCTGTCTTTGTTGCCTTATCTCCCCATGAACTGTATGAGCGGAAAGTGACCATGCAGGAGCTTCACGCAGCGATTTCCAGTTTGCCGGACAAACAGGCAAAACGGATTTATGCTCATTTCATTCTCGGCATGACCAAACAGGACATTGCCCGGGCAGAGGGCGTCCATGAAAAAGTGGTTCGTGTCGCAATCGAGCGAGGTCTGCGGCGCTTAGAAAAAATTTTGAAAAATTCTTTGTAAGGCGTACCGATTTAGGCCGGAAAATGAAATGGCTTATGAGAGGCAAAACACTTCGGGTCACAATGGCCCGAGGTTCAGACAAGCCTCATGCAGATTGAAAATCGAATAAAAAGACACCCGGATACGAAGGGGAACGCGCTGTGTGACAGACCCGCCATGACCTCGGATTTCAGAGAATACAGTCTTTGTAAAACTGAGCGAGCGAACAGGTCCATGCCATAGGTGGGGCAAGGCTGGCTCCACCGGAACAGGCGCAGAACCCGGATACTTGCGTTTAGTCACAGTCCGAGCGTTGAAGCGGTCTTGCAAGCCGTGAGCCGTCGCAGGCAATGAGAACGCCTTGCCATCAGAATGGGGAGAGTTGAAATACTATGGGGCATGAAGCCTATGCCCGTCCGGTGTGTCTGAAATGAAGTGAAAACCTATGGGGAGCCCCCGGCAATGCTGTCTGATGATAGGCCAACCGATCCGGCGTGGCTCCCCATCTTTTCAAAAAAGGAGCACTTTATGGGAAATGCGTTTGGAATGATCCCCGGCATGGAACCGGACGAATGGAGCAATGACGCCTGCCGTGGTTATGTCATTATGGCAATGGAGGACTGCGGATTTTCAAAGAAGGATATACGGCGTGTTGTGGGGCAGCTTTATGAAGTATTTGACCTCAACAGCGTGGAGGACGCCAAAGAAAAGTACCATTCCAGTCCTTACTGACCTCGGGTCACATCGACCCGAAGTGGAGAAAGCTCAAAGGGCGGCACCTGCTGGGTGCCGTCTTTTGACATTTCCCCACGGGACAAGTGGGAAAGGCAGGCATATACACGCACTTTCGCAAAGGAGGTTTTCAATGACGCAAGCTGTCACTTATGAACGAGAAACAAAGTCTGTCGCATTTCAAGGGAAGATCATTGTGCTGGAAAGCCTCACGCCGGTACTTCCCCCGAAGGAGAAAGCACAGCGCAAAAAAGAAATTGAGCGTTGTCTTTATGAGGTGTTCAGAAAATATGGGGACAGATTTCCCTAATCATTCGCAACATTGTTGTCCGGGGCTGCTGATGGTATAATATAGTTGTAAGGTTGGTAGCTCCATTCCAACAAGGAAAGGAGCCCAATATGGAATTTATCAGAGAAGATTGTATTTACGCAAGACAGTCAGTAGACCGCAAGGACAGTATCAGCATTGAAAGTCAGATCGACTTTTGCAAGTATGAATTGAAAGGTGGGAGCTGCCGGGTATTCAAGGACAAAGGCTATTCCGGTAAAAATACGGACAGGCCGGAGTTTCAAAAGCTGCTGGGCGAGATCCGCAAGGGAAAGGTCAGGCGGGTCATCGTGTATAAACTGGACCGTATAAGCCGCTCTATTCTGGACTTTGCAACGATGATGGAGCTGTTTCAAGAGTATGATGTGGAGTTTGTATCATCCACAGAAAAGTTTGATACTTCGACCCCGATGGGCCGGGCCATGCTGAATATCTGCATTGTATTCGCCCAGCTTGAACGTGAGACAATTCAGAAGCGTGTCACAGACGCCTACTATTCCCGGTGCCTGAAAGGCTTTCACATGAGCGGACAGGCACCATACGGTTATCAGTTAGAGCCTACTGTGGTAGAGGGTATCCGCACAAAGAAAATGGTTGCCGACCCCGTAGCCGCCGACCATGTTCGGCTGATGTTTGAAATGTACGCTGAACCGGAAACCTCCTTCGGAGATATTACCCGATACTTCGAGGAACATGACATAAAAATTTATGGCAAATCCATGTTCCGTACATTTCTTTCCCAGCTTTTAAGAAACCCCGTTTACGCACAGGCCGATTTGGAGCTGTACGAATTTTTCAAGAGCCAGGGCGCAGCGATTGTCAATGACGCTTCCGACTTTGCCGGAACAAACGGCTGCTATCTCTATCAGGGGCGGGATGTGAAGGAGGACAAGGACAGGTGCTTAAAAGACCAGATACTTGTTATCGCTCCCCACGAAGCACTCATTTCCTCTGACACATGGCTTAAATGCCGGAAAAAACTTATGGCAAATACCACCTTCCAGCAGGGACGGAAACCGAAAAATACTTGGCTGGCCGGAAAAATCAAATGCGGGCATTGTGGGTATGCTCTGAAAGCCACCCATGTACCAAACAGCACTGGATATTTCCGCTGTACCAAACGGACGGAAAACAAAGGCTGTCCGGGCTGCGGGAAAATCCGCAAAGAAGAATTTGAGCAATTCATTTTCTCGGCCATGCAGGAGAAATTCAAAGACTTTCAGATACTCCACGGCAGAGAGGAAAAAGTCAATCCGAAACTGACCGCCTATCAAGTGGAGCTGGCACAGGTGGAGTCAGAAATTGAAAAGCTGCTGGATACGCTGACCGGAGCCAATGCGACCTTGCTTGCCTACGCTAACAAAAAAATTGAAGAACTGGACAACCGACGCCAGACCATTTCAAAGGCAATCGCTGAATTGAGCGTTGAAACCATATCTCCCCAGCAGATAAAGAAGTTATCCTATTATCTCGACAACTGGGACAGCATAGATTTTGACGACAAAAGAAAAGCCGCCGATGGTTTGATCTCTACGATCAAGGCCACCAGCGACCGTGTTCAGATAGAGTGGAAAATCTGACATTTCCGCTCTATCGCCCCTCATTTCTATTTTATCTTGTTTGTACCCCTTGTACACTGATGTTTCCGTCTGCGTATTCCTTGCGAATAATCGCATGGAAACGTCCTATCTGATACTTTCCTACTTTCATCTACCACCACTCTCCTTTATCGTTGTAGTGCCACCATTCGCCGCTTTCATATTCGATACAAAGATACCCGTCCTTATCTATCCAAACCTTTGCTAAGCCACCCTCGTTCCAATGCTCACACGCTTTTTTATGGGCTTCTTTGTTTCCCACTCCGCTTTTGGTCTGCCTTTTGCCACTGGCTTCTCTGAACCCTCGCTTGCTCCTGCACCTATAATCGACTTAAACGCCGCTTCTTGGTCAAATTTTGCCTTTCCTGCCATTACTCTCTACCTCTCCTTTCAAAAATTCCTCTATAAAGGCTTTATAGTCCTCTGATACGGTGGACTTCTCCGCATACTCAAATATATCTGTTCTGTTTGCCTGTGCTTCCTCTACCGCTACCGCTGACCGAATATAGGTCTTATATATCGGTGCAGAAATGTACTCGCTCAACTGTTCCGTAAGTTCCTTTATCTGCTTGCTGATGTTTGCTCTCGGATTGAACCTTGTAAACAGAATACCCGTTATCTTTACATTAGGATTGCAGTACCGCTGTACGCTCCTTACTGTTTCGTTAAGCTGGTTAATTCCTGTTGTGGCAAATATGCCCGCTGTGGTCGGTATCAGAATATCACCTGCCACCGTAAATGCGTTTACGGTCAACACACCCAAAGAGGGCGGCGTGTCTATAATGATATAATCATACTTTTCCGCTACGGGGGCAATAGCTTCTTTCAAACGGTGTTCTTTTCCCGTCTGTGATAACTCTTGCTCTGCTCCTACCAGCATAATGTTTGGTAATATATCATACCCGCCTTTCATACAAAAATCCATTAAAATTATAGCTCAAAATCATTTTATGTACAATGGAGTTTTTCTTACCGAAAGTGAGTTTGAAAGGCAATCAAAGCCTTGTCATCTGCCACGCCCACGTCTACGAACCGGTGTGATTATCTGCTGTTCCGCTTGTGCTTTTAGCTGCTCCTCTGAAGAATGATTTCTGTTGTATTTCACACGATAATCATATTCCTCGGTAAAATCATCATATACAGACATCTTGTAACGCATACTCCGCATGGATTCTTCGGTATATCCCATTCTGTCCTGATACTTCTTTAGTTCTTCAATTCGGTCATCAGAAGGTGGCGGAAGAAGTTTAGCACGTTTTTCCAGAGAGAGCTTGCGGTATTCTGCTGGAGATGGAAACGGCTTATTTTGAACCGGCACCGTTGACGAATTGTTATCAAGTAATTCGTCTAACTCATCCTCATTATATGGTTCTGCGTCGGTTGAGTTATTTGTTGTGCCAAACTCAGTACTTACCGAGCCTGCGCCTGCATCAAGTCCCTGCCACTCTTTATTGAAGTCATCAAATGCAGCACCATAAAAGAAAGACTCGTCATTCTCCGGTATCTCATGTTTTTCCTGAAACTCGTCATATGCCTCATATACAGAAACATCCGGTTTTCTGGTCGGCTGTGACTCCTGTGTTGGTATCTGCTTTTTAGCCTTAGAAGCAGACTCCTTCACTTCCTCCTCATCCTCTTCCCATCTGGGATAATCCTTCATGGACTGACTGGAATGCTCGATGTCCTGCTCCTGCCTTGGATAATCAAACCAATCCTCTTTTTCCTTCTGTTTCATATACTCCCTGATGCCTGCAACCGTGAATCGCTTACCAAGCTTACTGCCTCGTACTGCCTTTACCTTGCCTCCATTACTGCTACGATAGGGAAGGGCATAGCTAATGGTATTACCTTTCAGCCTTACATTCATATGATAGGTTCTTTCTAACATATTCACCACATCATGAATGTTCTGCGTGGTCGGATCATTCATGGCAAGTCTGATATACACACGCATTTCATCCTTGAAAGAAAGTTTTCCCCTTTTCTGCATATGATTTTCCGCTAAGGTGCGTTCCTCCCTGGTCTTATCCGGATTGTAGAAGCTGTCACGGACAGAGTGTGTCAAGCCCCGGCTCCTGCACTGTTCTCCAAAATATTCCGACATTTCCACCAGCTCCTTCGGACCTCTCCGAAAGGAAGAACCATCCTTCTGATTACAGTTATTTACCAGAAAATGCACGTGAACATGCTCCGTATCCACATGAACCGCAAACAATACCTCAAATCCCTTTTTCCAGAAGAACTCACGAGCAAAGTCCTCTGCCATCTTGTAAGCCTCTGCATAAGTCAGCTTATCATTGTCCTCCGGATGAAAGGATATTGATAGCTTCTGTGCCAGAATGTCCCGCGGGAAGAACCGGCTATACTTCTTCTGATGCATTTTCCTTGTCATAAGGACACTGTTTGCAAATTTATCCCGATTGCAGCCAAAAGCATTATATAACTCCGACTTTGTCTTGATAACACTGGAACTTAGCTGTTCCTTCTTCTTCCCCAGAATATAATCTGCAGCACTGTGAAGCTGTGCCACAGACTTGCATGGAGCATATTTTACATTGACATTTCCATATACTGCCATCTAACTCACCACCTTTTCATATAGTTTTAATACTGAGTCTTCCAACCGCCGGAATACTCTCTGGAACGGTTCAAATGCTGTCATGGATATCAAATCCGGATAGGCATTGATATTCCTTGCCAGCTGGTTGATATTGACTCCCTGCTTTTTCAGTTCGTAGCAGACCTCATTCATGACCTCCATAAACTGCTTTAATGTTGTCCCGTCAATCTGCCTGCCCTTGTTGCCCCGGAGCAGATAGTCGATGAAATCAGCGGAAGTCTTATATCCGCTCTCCTTCATCTGTGATTCAAATTCCTGTTTTACACGGTAATCCACACGAGAATAGATTACCTCGTCTCTTGTTCGTTTCCCCATAGTGTCCTCCTTCTTTTTATCTGTAAAAAAAGCCACAAAACTCATTGGTTGAATTGGCATTGCTGCCTTTTCTTCCAATTGTTTCATGGCTTCATTTTTTGGTATTTTCAGTTATTGTGTTTTGGCTACGATTGCACCGGATTATGGCTACATACTAATAGAAATTGTGGTCTGCACCGGTAAATTGCAGTGTCATGCCCCTGTTGTGGTTCTACTGTTGCTCTGCTTTGTAGCCATTTGGTTGCAGATGTTGTCTAAACTGTATCTGTTATAGCTATACTGTCCATAAGAACCGCTATCATCTGCATCCGTCTTGGTATTTCTTCGTAGCCTTTGTGTAAGCGATGCTTCGTCAGCAGGGCACATCATCCCCACAGGTCTGCCTGACGGAAAAAAGACTCCGTCAGACAGACAAAAGCAGCCCTTCGCTTACCGCTTCGGACTGCTTTTTTTCACATCTCTACTACTTATTGAAATCTTCTATTCCCTTTCCGATGTGGTGGGGATGATATAGGCAGGTAGTACCGCTGGCTTGCCAACTCGTCAAAAATAAAATCAGGGTTCCCTCCGGTACCCTGATTTTATTTCCGCCTCATTGTCTGCGCCATCGGTGCTACCTGCTCATGGGCTACGCCCCCGAGACCCCCAGACAGAAAGACACACCATCTACAAAGGGGATGGTGTGTCTTTCTGTCTTTACTGCAATTGTACCCGGGAATGTAGCCGATGTTTACTTGGATAATTGAATTGATTATCATCGGCTATATCCTTCTTGCTTCTACCCTCATTACAAAACAATAGAATTCTTTCTGTAATATCAGTCTGTTAGACTTGGGGGGGTGACTTGGGGGGGACTTGGGTGTTACCCACCCCAAGTCATTATCCCTCTTTATGATTCGTTTTCTTCTGTTTCTATATCCAGCCTCTGTAAAATATCATATATCACACCAGAATCGTTTAATAAGCTTATAGCAAAACATTTCTTTCCTGCATCTTTTAATGATGCACCAATGTGATACGCTTTTTTGTCATCAATGATTAAAAACCTGTCATGAAATACACCTGTGTAGTTCACTTCAAGTTTGGGATACTGTTGATTGAAAGTTTCAATATCTTTTTCTGACAATCTGGTTTTTCTAACTGTGTAAATCGTTACCGATACATTCTCTTTCTTCTTGGACAGAATATTTAAAGTTCCCACATCGACATAATTATCGACCAATACAAGACTTTTCGTTGCACTAGCTACCAGATCTATCAGTAAGCTAAACGCATCATATATCTGTCCATCAAAAAAGATTTTCTGCTGTGATTCTTCGTGGTCAGAAATATATGCAAATACTTTATCAAATTTCTCATTTGTTTCATTTTGATAAGTTATCTGTCTTTCTTCTATTGCATTCATGCGATCATACAAAAGTGACGTGTTTGCCATATATTTACGCATTTCAACAAATGTTTCCATTATCCTGATACTGACTTGTATTGCAATATCACTCCTCAGCACCGCAGAAAGCATTGCAATACCTTGTTCTGTAAAAACATATGGCAGATATCTTCTTCCACCTCTCCCTTCTTTTGAGGTCACAAATTGTGACCTCAAAGAGTCGTACTCTTCCTTTTTTAGTTGAAACCTGAAATTCTCAGGAAATCTTTCAATATTTCTTTTTACAGCCTGATTAAAAGTTTTTGTTTCAACTTGATACAAAATTGCCAAGTCACTATCGAGCATTACCTGTTTTCCTCTAATAACATATATAAGACTCTGAATATGACTCACTTCCATAACCCTATCCTTTACATCTGAATTTACGTCAATCAATTCACTATTATCTTTTGCCATCGAATCCTCCAATCCATTTTTGAAGTCGCAAATTGCGACTTCAAGTCTACAATCTGTGTACTCATTCTGAGGTCACAAACTGTGACCTCAAACAGTATCATCGTGTTCCTTCTTGTTTTGCTTCCCAAATTGCTGTTCATACATAATCTGATACTTTTTCAACCGTGGAATATATTCAGGAGGCTTTCTTCGACCCGCTTCCCACTCTTCCACCGTTCGAAGTGGTATCTGAACCTTTATCTCACACACTCATTGTGTGGTTAATTATATCATGCCACTTCTTCTTTTATCAATTGAAAATCAACACGAATCCATAATTTACACACCAAACGAGTAATCCAGAAACTCATTCTCTTCTGGCTCCGACAGTTCTTGCTTTACAACTTCTATCGGTTGTTCACTGCCCTGTATCGGTTCCGTAACTAGCTTTACCCCCACCGATGCCTCAGCTCCCGGATTTCCCTGCTGATACGGATAAGACATTATCCCACCAGCCTGCAGTCCTGCCTGAAAAAATGCCTGCTGTTGCATCTGATACATGGCTGCAAGTGCCGGAAGATTTGAAAGAAGCTTCTGCTCCACAGTCTGCACCAGTCTGTCTGCAAAGGCATCTTCCTTTTCCCGACTCTCCAGATATGGATCGTTTTTCTTGGCAAGATGCCTTTCATAATAATCATTAATCGCAGCCACCACAAAAGCATTCTGCGACTTAAAGTCCTGTTCCACTTCAGCGGAGTGCAGGCGTTCCCACGCCTGCACGCCTCCCTCATCCGTCATATTGAAACGGATGTTGTGATTCCTGTAGTGCTTTGTCATATTGCCTCACCTACCTTCTGCCTGCTCTTTCCTGATGTCTTAAAAGCATATAGCAGTAATACTCATAGCCCTTTGCATTAGCACGGATATCATGATTAAAAATGGTGGTGTCCGGATTATAACTTCCAAACTGTTCTACCAGTCTTGCTCCGCCACCCATGAAGTAAACCTTCATCAGCTTCTCATTATATTCATGGTCACGAAGCTTCTGAAAAATCTCCTCCACATAGTCACAAATTGCCTTTTCCACGAGTGATGCATGTGGCTCCGGCAGTTCAATCTTCCCGCTACGAAGAATATTATCAATTACATCATCCATAAGATTGTCTCCCGTTTTGTCCTGCACCATATTGTGAATCTTCTGAAAACACTGGAACACACCAAGCTTCTCGGTCCATGCCTTGCTTTCCATTGGTCTACCGTTATTCAGATACATCAAATTCATGGTGCCATTTCCAATATCTGCAAGAAGTGTCACCCCTGCAAAATCCTTCAGATTCTCTGTCACTGCCGAGTAACACTGCGGCATAACTGTACAGCCAGCGAATTCAATATAATAAAGTCTGTCTTTATAGCCGACCTCTACGCTGCTGTTTCTAAGCATATATCTCTTAAAGTCCTCCCTCTGTGCCTGCACCCATTTCAGAGGAAGCCCAACTGCAAGATGAATCCTTGCCCTGTTTACAGAGTCTGTCATTCCTCTTGCTTCCAGTTCCTTTACAATAGCCGCAAGTGTCAGCATATAATTGTCGTCATCAGTCTGCTTATCTGCCACAAAACCCTTTCTTCCCTCTCCAATGACATAATATCCACCATCGTACTCGATATAATCTCTGCTTAATACAGGTGCGCTGTCATACTTTGCAATTGCTGTCTTAAAACATCTCCTGGCTGTTTTCATATTTCCGTAGCCGTTATCTACACCGATAATCAGTGCTCCGTTCATACTGTATTCTCTAATCTTCTCTGTCATATAATCCTCTCTTTCTCCGGCATCTGTGCCGGTAACCAAAATAAAAAAGTCCATGCATCTGTATCTCTACAAACACATGGACGAATCAACTGCCACTCTTGATATTTAGCGTATCCTTCCTACGAATTACTACACACTTTACTACACACTTTTTTCATCAAATTACATCATTTTACGATAAGTTACGATAGTTTCCTCTCAAATTAAAAATGCCCTCAAAGCCTGTAAAATCAAGCATTTGAGGGCATTCACAAGGGTTAAGATAAAGGAGCAGGTAGGAAATCTATAAATTCGCTCTTGTAGCTTTCCATTGTATGTTAATCCTCCTGTATGTTTTCTATAAATTATCTTTGTCAATTTTACCACATTGGGGCGTGCTTTTCAATGTGGAAATTAGTGGGGGGATTATTGAACATTTGTTTTGTATATGATATAATTGTCCATGTAATTGAACAGAAAGTTGGATGTGATTTTCCGATTGTTAGATGCCCTCTAGTTTTACATAAGGAGGGTGATGCCCTATGAGTTTAGATAATGTATTAACACTTCTACTCGTCATATTTGCGGCTCTGTCATACATAGACAATCATAATAATAATAAAAAGAAATAGCATCCCACACCGTCCAAAGTTTAGGATGCTATTCTTATAACATTTAACACTGAGGGCAAATCGGAGTCATATCCGATTCACTTTCTAAGTAGATTATACATGAGGGTACTTGAGAAATCAAGTACCCTTTTTATTAGATATACTCACTTGTGTTTACAATCACGCCGTCATATACTGACTGCTTTTTGATAAACTCCGCAGCCTTGTCCACATCTCTGCCGTTTTTGTTCCAGTCCTTTGTGAACTCAACTTTGTCGGCTTCAAGCGCCTTCTCCTGCTTTTGGCTGATGAGCAGAAGTACGAGTATTCCGGCATGGCTTAGATGCTTGACTACATTTACGAAGTCTTCACCCTCCTTTGGTGCATAGAGATATGTATGGCGTCCGTCTATATTTAAGGCTTTCTCGACATCCTCCACAAAGCCGCGGTTTACACCATCCACTCCGTCTACGAATACGGCGGTGATTGCCTTCTGGCCCTTGATTACAGCTCTTACGTTTCTGTCTACTCTGCCCTCATAGAGGCCGCTTTCCTCTGTGTGTACCTCTTCAACCACACCACAGGCAGATGTCATATCCGTCACACGGTCGATTAAGATGAACTCACCGAGTGTCTTGTGATTTTTGAACTTATCGCAGACTATCTTGTCCGAGAATGCAATCTTTACAACTGCTATCTCGTTCTTTTTGAGCTTGTCGGCAGGCTTTTCCTCACCTGTGTTTACATCGATTGTATGCTCTATCTCTGTTACTATGCCCGGTATTGACTTGGTACCTAGCTTGAAGAAGAAATTCTTTCCCTTGAAGAGCTCATCGTCATCCATCCAGAGTATTGTAGCTGTGATAGATGAAGCAACCTTTGCTCCTGAACCGATTGTGAGCACGCAGCCTCTTGATACGTCCACCTCTCTGTCAAGCTGGATTGTAACCGGCTGGCCTGTAAATGCGCTATCGCTTAGCTTATCACCCACATGGATGCTCTTTACATGGGCTGTCTCATTGCTTGGCAGTGTGGTGATTTCATCTCCCACCTTTACCTCTCCGGCCTCTATCTGGCCCTGGAATCCACGGAAGGTGTGGTCAGGACGGCAGACTCTCTGTACAGGCATGTAAAAGCCCTCTTCCTCGTTCTCATCCTTTATGTCAACATCCTCAAGGTATGATAAGAGAGCCGGTCCCTTGTACCATGGGATATTTTCTGACTTTGTTGTGACATTGTCACCCTCTGTTGCAGAAACAGGAATGATTACTACATTTTTGAGTTCTAGCTCCTTTGTAAGCTCAACAATCTGCTTTGTGATTTCATCGAAACGCTTCTCGTCGTAGCCTACAAGATCCATCTTGTTTACAGCAAATACAAAGTAGTTGATTCCCATGAGCGCGCAGATTCTTGCGTGTCTTCTTGTCTGAACCAATACGCCCTGCTTTGCATCTATTAAAATTACCGCAAGGTCTGCAAAGGATGCACCTACAGCCATATTTCTTGTGTACTCCTCATGGCCCGGTGTATCTGCCACGATAAAGCTTCTCTTATCTGTTGTGAAGTAACGATAAGCCACATCGATTGTGATTCCCTGCTCTCTTTCTGCCATCAGTCCGTCGAGAAGGAGTGAATAGTCGATGGCGCCGCCACGGCTTCCGACCTTACTGTCAAGCTCCAATGCCTTTTCCTGATCTGCATAGAGCAGCTTTGAATCGTATAATATATGTCCGATCAGAGTTGATTTTCCGTCGTCCACGCTTCCGCATGTAATAAATTTAAGTAATCCGCTCATTTTAGAAATATCCCTCCCTCTTTCTTCTTTCCATGCTGCCTGCCGCCTCGTTGTCTATGACACGGGTGGTTCTCTCTGAAGAAACAGCACTGAGTGTCTCATCAATAATCTCATCAAGTGTATCCGCTGTCGACTCCACACCACCTGTCAGTGGATAGCAGCCGAGAGTTCTGAAACGTACACTCTTCATCTGGATTTTCTCACCCGGACGAAGCTTCATTCTGTCGTCATCTACCATGATGATGTTGCCGTCTCTGTATACAACAGGTCTTTCCTTTGCAAAGTAAAGTGAAGGAATCTCGATATTCTCTCTCTTTATATACTGCCAGATATCCTTCTCTGTCCAGTTTGACAGTGGGAAAACTCGCACCTCCTGGCCCTTTTTGATTCTGGAGTTGTAGAGCTTCCACATCTCCGGGCGCTGGTTCTTTGGATCCCATGCGTGGTTTTCATTTCTGAAGGAGAAGATTCGCTCCTTGGCTCTTGATTTCTCCTCGTCTCTTCGGCCGCCGCCAAACGCTGCCGTAAAGCCGTATTTGTCAAGCGCCTGTTTGAGCGCCTGTGTCTTCATGATATCTGTGTATGCTGAGCCGTGGTCAAATGGATTGATGCCCTGCTTTACGCCATCCTGATTTATATATTCAAGCATCTCTATGCCCTTTTCCTTAGCAATGCGATCTCTGAATTCAATCATCTCATGGAATTTCCAGGTTGTATTTACATGTAAAAACGGAAATGGCGGCTTCTCCGGATAAAATGCCTTCATTGCAAGATGAAGCATTACCGAGCTGTCCTTTCCAATTGAGTACAACATAACCGGCTTCTCGCACTCTGCGGCTACTTCACGTATTATGTATATTGCCTCTGCTTCGAGTTCGTCAAGATGTGATAATTCACCCATGTCTGTTACCATCCTTTTCTTTAATATTTATTGGATTCCTTCTTGTTGATAAGAATCTCTTCCTTGCTTCCGTCGCGCTTTTTGATATCCCAGGTCAGCGTATCCGGCGTGCTTTTTACTGTCATGAGACTTCCCATGCCTCCTATGTCTGCTCCAAGATAAAGAGCAATAGCGCCAAAATGACATTCCTTGATGCATGAGGCACAGCCCCAGCAGTCCTTAGGATATTTGATAAAGGCTTTTTTCTCTGAGTCCTGATATATCAGGCTTCCCGGGCATACACTTGTACACATGCCACAGCCCTTACACTTTGCTTTATCAATCATTATGCTCATAACGCGCCTCCCTTCCGACAAGCTCTCTGTAAATCATGTGAAGCTGTCCGTTTTCGTATTTGGAATTAACGTATTTCATCCAGTCATCACTCTTGCCCGGATAATCCAGATTCTCGGCAAAGCTGTGCCATCTGGTCTCCTTTCTCGCACCAAGATGTGCTATGACCGAAAGACATACCGTAAGCCTCTCCTTAAGCTCATATATGAACATAAGCTCATGCATATCCGATGCATATAAATCACCGGTCAGCTCTATCAGATGATTTATCTTTTCCTTTGCCAGGGCAAGCTGCTTGCCGTTGAACTGATAATGTGTGGAAATACCGCCTGCGTAGTTGTCCATGACCTTCTGCATGGCTTCCTCGATAGCCTCTGTTGTAAACATCTGAGACCTTTCAGTGAGGAAATGGTCGTACTCTGAAGCTTTTGCGTCAAGCGCCTTTTTCTCATCAAATGCCGATGTGTCAGGACTTCCGTCGGAGGTATCTGCATCAAGCTTTGAAACCATATCTATCGCAGCGATTTCACCCTCCACCATGGCTCCTGTAACGTATTTCTGTGGACATCCTCCTGCCACATCTCCAGCGGCATAAAGTCCGTGGATTGTAGTCTCACGCTCGGTATTAACCCAGTAGCCGCTCGCTGTGTGCCCACCTACGATATACGGCTCGGTGCCTTCTATCTCTACATTCTGCTCACTTGGATTCTTACCTGCCTCCACCCACTTGAGTGTCTGGCTTGGTGCCATGTTGAGATATGCCTTTCTTAATGACTCATCCTGCTGTGGAGAGATGCCCTCTGTCCTTAAGTAGCAAGGACCTCTTCCCTCGAGATTTTCCATGACCGTTCCGTATACACGCTCTGATGTGGTGAGACCGTATTTTGTCTCGTAAACCTCTCCAAGTGAATTAACCTGCTTTGCCCCGACTCCCTGTGCAATTGTTCCTGTCGGTGCAATTGTGTCCTTGCATCTGAGTGCAATAAATCTCATCTCAAAGGTGGTCATCTCTGCTCCGCTTCTTATGCCCATCGCGTATCCTGCGCCTGTATTAAACGGCGGATACCACATCTTGTGCCTTGAAAAGCCGGGATTGTTTGGTCTGTATAAACCGGCCGCTCCGCCTGTTGCACAGAGCACCTTTTTAGCCCTGATTTCATAGGCTGTAGCATCCTCGATTGAAAATCCGTATGCACCCTTTATGGTGTTGTCCTCAACTATATAGTCCGTGATATTGATTCTGTTTATCACTGTACAGTCCGTAAGCTTTGATACAGCTTCTGCCAAAAGTGGCTTCATGTTCTCGCCGTTTATCTTGATATTTCGGTTTCCTCTTGCTACATACTCACCGTTTTCATCCTTTAATATGACAAGTCCAAGCTTTTCCATCTTGTCCGTCACACGGTTTAAGCCCTCGGACATAGTCATGAGTAAGTCTTCCCTTACTATGCCGTCAGCATCCTTTTTTGCGTAATCTACATAGTCCTCAGGCTTTCTGCCCTTTACTATGTATGCATTTATCGCATTGACACCTGCTGCAAGGCATCCGCTTCGCTTTATGTTCGCTTTCTCTGCAATTATAATCGAATAATCCGATTTCTCACGGATGGTGAGCGCTGCATAACCTGTCTCTTATACACATCTGACGCTGCCGACGATCTTACGC
>ENA-UAPL01000592-UAPL01000592.1-human-gut-metagenome-genome-assembly--contig:-NODE-592-length-15200-cov-8.990756_pt1 | contig 15200 bp, 10 predicted proteins | sample MGYA00243480_ERZ654577 | MGnify/ENA primary metagenome ERZ654577 (study PRJEB26926, sample SAMN06164678) | human gut metagenome | biome: ENVO:00009003; feature: ENVO:2100002; material: ENVO:00002003...
CGTACGGTGCTGTGAGAGGACGGCGGTTAGTCACCGCCTCCTACTCGATTCATGGACATAATTTCTACAGTATCTAAGCCACTTCGCTATTCGCTCCTGCAAGAGTACGTGTGCGCCACCGGTGCCCGGGGCTTACGTCCCTTACGCTGTGGTAGATATGCGCGTACGTGTGCGCCATCGCTACGCTCGGCTTACGTTCGCTGCATTGTGACAGAATGTTGGTTAATGTTGTTCAAATCAGTTCAAAGTACTAGACAAATTCCCTAAAATATTAGATAATAGAAGCAAATTAGTTTTCATTTTGCATAGGAGGTCGGCATGAAGAAGAAAAAAATAGTTATTGCACTCGGACATGATGCTCTTGGAACAACTCTTCCGGAGCAGCACGAGGCTACAAAGCATACAGCAAAGGCAGTTGCAGATTTTATCAGGGACGATTATGAGGTTGTTATCACACACAGCAACGGACCGCAGGTGGGCATGATTCACACCGCTATGTCTGAGTTTTGCAGGATTTATCCTGAGTATACAGCTACACCTACAGCAGTCTGCTCTGCAATGAGCCAGGGCTATATAGGATATGATTTACAGAATGCTATTCGTACAGAGCTTCTTGGCAGAGGAATTTACAAGACCGTTTCTACAATACTTACACAGGTGGTTGTTGACCCGTATGATGAGGCTTTTTATCATCCGACAAAGATTATCGGCCGTGTTATGACAGAGGCTGAGGCTGAGGAAGAGGAGAAGAAGGGCAATCATGTGACACAGGTTGAGGGAGGCTACAGAAGAGTTGTGGCAGCTCCAAAGCCTGTTGATATAGTGGAAAAGGATGCTATTAAGGCTCTTGTTGATGCGGATCAGGTTGTTATCGCATGCGGTGGCGGCGGAATTCCTGTTTTAGCACAGGACAATAAGCTTCAGGGCGCAAGCGCTGTTATCGAGAAGGATCTTGCAGCCGGAAAGCTTGCAGATACTCTTGATGCCGACAGACTTGTTATACTTACAAGCGTTGACAAGGTCTGCCTGAACTATGGCAAGGAGGATGAGAAGCCGCTTGATACCATGACTGTTGATGAGGCAAAGAAGTACCTTGCAGCAGGCGAGTTTGATGAGGGTACCATGGCTCCAAAGATTGAGGCGGCTATCGACTTTATCGGTGACTCTGCCATCCGTTCAGTGCTTATCACAAAGCTCAATAAAGAGGGCAAGACAGTTTCAGGTGGTATGGGCACTTTAATTACAAAGTAGAGCTTAATTGTTATAATTCACATATATCCCACACGTCTATATGCATTTTGCAGAGCAGATGTGTGGGTAGTTTTATAAAAACATCGTGCGGTTTTGCGAATGTGCGTGGGGGTCTGAAGAGTTGAAAACAAGGTGACTATTCAGAACCCCCGAGAACAAGAAAAGTAAGATAGAAGGTAACACAAAATGAGTGAGAAAAGGCTTCAAAAGAGAGATGAAATCTCAGACGAGTACAAATGGAAGCTTGAGGATATGTATGAGACAGATGAGCTGTGGGAGGCTGAGTGTGAAAAAGCGTCACAGCTTGCTGAAAAGCTATCCGGATTTAAGGGACATCTGGCCGACAGTGCAGCAACGCTGCTTGATTTTTTTAAGAAGCAGGATGAGCTGTCTTATTATTTGGAGCGTATAGTTGTCTATGCGAATGAGCGCTCACATCAGGACACTGCCGTGTCGAAATATCAGGCATATGTGTCAAAGGCAGAGACACTGACTGTTCAGGCATCAGGTGCGCTGGCATTTGCGAGTCCGGAGATTTTGCAGATAGATGATAAAAGGCTTGAGAGCTTTTACAGTGAGAGCAATGAGCTTATGCACTATAAGCGTGCGATTGATGAGATAATGCGTCAGAAAGCGCATACCTTATCGGCTGCAGAGGAGAATATCCTGGCGCAGTGCGGTGAGATGGCTGCAGCACCGGAGAATATATTCAGCATGTTCAACAACGCGGATATCAAATTCCCATATATCACTGATGTCGAGGGAAATAAAATCCGTATCACGCATGGCAATTTCATAGATTTTTTAAGCAGCAAGGACAGAAGCCTGCGCAAGCAGGTGTTCCGTGGAGTCTATGATTCGTACAAGAAGTGGAGCAATACTGTTTCCATGATGTACATCAGCAAGCTGAAAAATGACACTTTTTATGCAAGGGTTAGAAAATATGACAGCGCAAGGGCCATGTATTTATCCGATGGCGATATTCCTGAGAGCGTATATGACAATCTGATTGAGACGGTTCACGCACATCTACCGGCTCTGCACAGGTACATGGCGCTTAGGAAGAAGCTTTTAGGTGTGGAGCATCTGCATATGTATGATTTGTTTGCACCGATTGTGGACAATGTACAGACCACCTACACCTATGATGAGGCGAAAAAGCTTGTGGCAAAGGCGCTTGAGCCTATGGGCGATGAGTATGTCAGCACACTTAAGGCTGGCATGGAGAGCGGCTGGATAGATGTATATGAGAATGAGAACAAGAGAAGCGGTGCGTATTCATGGGGCGCTTACGGCACTCATCCGTATGTGCTTTTGAACTATGCCGACAATCTGGACAGTGTGTTTACGCTGGCTCATGAGATGGGACATGCGATGCATACATACTATTCAAATGAGCATCAGAGCATCGCCTACGCAGGATACCTGATTTTTGTGGCAGAGGTTGCATCCACCTGCAATGAGTCGCTTCTCATGCACTATATGCTTGAGCATTGTGAGGATGAGAATGAGAGAAAATATCTCATGACACATTTTCTGGACGGCTTCAGGACGACACTTTTCAGGCAGGCGCAGTTTGCAGAGTTTGAGCATATAGCACACCGGAAAATGCAAAAGGGCGAGCCGGTTACAAAGGATGTGCTAAATGAGCTATGGCATGAGCTGAATGTGCAGTACTACGGACCGGATATGCGCGTGGATGATGAGATATCATATGAGTGGATGCGCATACCGCATTTTTACACACCGTACTATGTATATCAGTACTCGACAGGCTATTCGGCAGCAGTTGCTTTTTCAAAAAAGATACTTGAGGAGGGAAAGCCTGCTGTGGATAAGTATATAGAAAATTTCCTGTGCGGTGGATGCTCGAAGAATCCAATCGAGCTGCTAAAGAGTGCCGGTGTTGATATGAGCACACCAAAGCCTGTGGATGACGCACTCAATGTATTTGAGGATTATCTGAAGCAGTTTGAGACAGCAACTAAGTAAGGAGAAACATTTTTATGGAAAGAATTAAAAGCTTTACAATTAATCATAATATTCTTAAACCTGGATTTTATATTTCAAGAAAAGACGGAGAAATCGTCACATACGATCTTCGTACAAGAAAACCTAATGCAGGCGATTATATGTCCAATTCAGCTATGCACTCAGTGGAGCATATGTTTGCAACATGTGTGAGAAACTCTGAGATTGCAGATGATGTGGTATATTTTGGACCGATGGGCTGTCAGACAGGCTTCTATCTCGTTGTGAGGGATGTCGAGCCGGGGAAGGTTTTTGAAATCACCAAAGAGGTCTTAAAACAGATACTTGAGTATGATGGACCGGTATTTGGTGCATCAGCCATAGAGTGCGGACATTACGAGAATCTGTCACTTGACGAGGCAAAGAAGGAGTGCCGTGCATATCTTAAGGTACTTGAGAGCCAGACAAATATGGAGTTTACTTATCCACAGTAAACGAGGACTAAAAATATAATAGCAAGATAGCAGGAATGGAGAAATAAAATGACAATAGGTGTAATTGGTGCAATGCAGATGGAGGTCGATGACTTAAAGGCTCAGATGACAGACACACAGACAGAGGTTTACAGCGGAGTGGAGTTTGTTGAGGGCAAAATCGGTGATCAGTATGTTGTTGCGGCAAAATGTGGAATAGGAAAGGTATTTGCGGCGATATGTGCAGAGGCCATGATTTTGAAATATGATGTAGATATGATTGTCAATATCGGAGTGGCAGGAACTTTGACAAAGGACTTAAATGTGCTTGATGTGGCAGTAGCCACAAACGTGCTGCAGCACGATATGGATACATCGCCAATCGGAGACCCGAAGGGACTTCTTTCAGGCATCAATATGATTCTGCTTCCGGCAGATACAAAAATGGTGGAGCTTATGTGCTCATGCTTAGCTGACAGGAATATCCACTACAAAAAGGGCAATATCGCAACAGGAGATCAGTTTATTGCCACAAAGGAGCAGAAGGATTATATTTCGAATACCTTTGATGCAATCGCAGCAGAGATGGAGGGCGGCAGCATCGGTCATGTGTGCTATGTGAACAATGTGCCATTTGCCATTCTTCGTTCAATATCAGACGGCGATGGCGGCGAGACAGACTACCAGACATTTGCGGAGAAGGCTGCGCATCAGTCGATTGAGGTAGTGCTTGAGTTTATCGGAAGGGCAGAAGAACTGAAATAGAGTTATTTCATTATTCATAATTTGTGATAATAAAGAATAGTATATAGCATGAGTGAATACAGAGCATACATGCAAAATACAAAACTACATAATGGGACAAAACGAAAGAAACGCCGACACAGATTCCTTTTTGGAGTGCTGCTGTCGGCGCTTCTTATTACAGGCGCTTTATATGGCAGAGAGTATGACATATCGCAGCTGAAAAATATAGAGGTGATGGAGACACTTAGCAGTGCTGTGAGTCAGTTCGGGGACAGAAAGCTGCCTGTATATTCGGTTCAGACAACAGAAAAAAAGATAGCCCTTTCATTTGACTGTGCCTGGGGAGCAGAGGATTTTGACAGTATGATGGAGACACTTGACAAGCACAACGTAAAGGCTACATTTTTTATGACAGGAGGGTTTGTGAGTGATAATCCTGAATGTGTAAAGACGCTGGTTGAAAAAGGGCATGAGCCCGGAAATCACAGTGAGCACCACTATGATATGGCAACAATCACTGCAGGCGAGATGAAGACAGAGATAATGGATGTGCACAAAAAGGTCAAGGAGCTGACCGGAAAGGATATGAAGGTATTCAGACCGCCATACGGCTCGTACAACAATGAACTGATTGACACAGTGTATGGCTGTGACTATTATCCAATCCAGTGGGATGTGGATTCACTCGACTGGAAAAACTATGGTATGCAAAACATTATAGATACAGTGTGCAATCACAAAAGCCTGGATTGTGGCTCGATAATACTCTGCCATCTAGGCGCGAAATACACCTCGCAGGCACTCGATGAGATGCTCACGAAGCTTCAGGACATGGGCTATGAGATAGTTCCGGTATCAAAGCTGATCATGACTGAAGGCTATCATATGGATGCAAACGGTATGCAGATCAAGGACTGAGCAATTTCATAAATCAATATTTTAGTCAATATTTAGTCAATAATTTAGCCCTTTACGATATTGTTATTTACAGACAAGTGTGTTAAACTAAAGCTATATTTTAAAGAAGCTGTGAGACAGCTATGGGGGTAAATTATATGACAGATACAGGTTTTTTAGTAGCATTCTTTATAGTTATTTTTTTAGTTATCATCTTTGCGCTTGTCGCTGTAATCGGGGCCGTTACAAGTGCTGTTGCAGGTATCAATGATGATGAGGATGAGATTGAGGAAGAGGGCATTTGAAGCTAAAATAAATAAAAGATATTAAAAGATATTTAAAGACATTTAAGGACATCGAATTATATTAATCGTATAATTGGGTGTCTTTTTATTGTCAAAATCTCTTAAAAAAGTATAAACCAATTGAGTTGCAATCCGACACATTGTATAATAAAAGTATAACAGCGAATTAAATATATTGTGAAAATCGCAGTAATCATTGTCTATTAAACTAATGCAGGACATTATCAAGAAAAGAAAAAGGAGGGGTTAGATGATATCCAAATATAGTGTAAAAAAGCCTTTTACTGTACTTGTAGGAGTATTGCTGGTAATAGTACTTGGTGTTGTATCGCTTGGCAGGATGACGACAGATCTGCTGCCGGATATGAGCTTTCAGTATGCACTTATCGTGACAACAGATATGGGAGCAAGTCCACAGGAGGTGGAGAGCGATGTCACCGCGCCGCTTGAAGCAGCTATGGCAACTACGTCAAATATCAAAAACGTAAGCTCAATGTCATATAACAGCTATTCGCTGGTGACATGCGAGTATGAGCAGAATGCCAACATGGATTCTGTAGTGATAGAGATGCAGCAGAAAATAGATCAGGTCAAGGCTGGCTGGAAGGATGGAGTGGGTACTCCGACCATTATGAAGATAAATCCGGACATGCTTCCAATCATGATGACTGCTGTGGATATGGATGGGAAAAGCAAGTCGGAAATCACAGACTTTGTGGAAAACACACTTAAGCCTGCAATTGAGAGTACAGAGGGAGTCGCATCAGTGACTGCGACAGGTGAGCTCACCGAGCAGATACAGGTCACGATGAATCAGGCCAAGATAGATGCGCTCAATGAGAAAATAAATAATGCCGTTTCAAAGAAATTTGACGATGCAAAAAGTCAGATGGATGATGCAAGCGCAAAGATAGAGAGCGGACAAAACGCAATCACATCTGCATCGGATCAGATGAGCGCGGGAGTGGATACGCTAAAGGAGCAAAAGGCAAAGCTTGCAGAGCAGAAGACTCAGCTAGAGAGTACTCTTGCAAGCTTAAATGAGCAGAAGAGCCAGCTTGAAACAATTCAGTCAGCTCTTTCAGACTTCATGAATAGTGATACATATACAAAGACAATTCCGTCACTCAAAGAGGGCGCAAATGTACCGGGTGAAGCGGGCACAGCACTCAAAGCGCAGCTTGAGCAGGTTGATAAGCAGATTGCAACACAGTTTTCAGGTCTCTCGGCGCTTGGAATCACCGTAAACACAGCAGATGATCTGCCTGCGGCAGCGTCAGCGATAGCACAGACTCTCATTCAGGTGAATACAGGTATAGAGCAGTGCCAAAGCGGGCTTGACCAGATAGCACAAGGAGAGACAGCACTTTTAGATGCCTATGATAATCTAAACAGTCAGGCAGCTATAAGCTCGATAAGCATAGGACAGCAGTCGGCACAGCTTGCAACAGCAGCGGCATCTCTTGACAGCTCAAAGAAGGAGCTTGAAAAGAGTAAGGATGATGCACTTGACAAGTCAAACTTAAATGCAGTTTTAACAATTGACTCACTCTCGCAGCTGCTCGTCGCACAGAACTTTGATATGCCTGCAGGCTATGTAAATGATTCAAATGGCACGCAGTACATAGTACAGGTGGGAGATGAGATAAAATCAATTGATGATTTAACAAATCTAGTGCTTATGGATATGAAGCTTGATGGAATAGCTCCTATTCATGTCGGTGATGTGGCAGATGTTGAGATGACTGACAACTCGGATGAGACATATGCGATAGTCAACGGTAATCCCGGAATAATACTCTCCATGGAGAAGCAGACCGGCTACTCTACAGGAGATGTCACAGACCGTCTTTTGGACAAGCTTGATTCGCTGGAAAAGGAAAATGACGGATTACACGCCACAGTGCTTATGAACCAGGGCGTATACATCGACATGGTTGTAAAAAGTGTGATGCAGAATATGATAGTGGGAGCAATACTTGCCATTTTCGTATTGCTTTTGTTCTTAAAGGATATAAAGCCAACACTTGTTATCGCAGCATCTATACCGCTATCGGTTATTGTGGCAGTGGTGCTTATGTATTTTACGGATATCACCTTAAATATCATTTCAATGTCGGGACTTGTGCTTGGAATAGGAATGCTTGTGGATAATTCAATCGTAGTAATCGAGAATATCTACAGATTAAGGGGAGAGGGATATTCGGTAAAGAAGGCGGCTGTTGAGGGTGCAAATCAGGTAGCAGGAGCCATTTTTGCATCTACACTTACCACGGTAAGTGTGTACGCGCCAATCATTTTTACTGATGGAATCACGAGACAGCTCTTTGTAGACCTGGCACTTACTGTGGCATTTACTCTTATGGCATCTCTTGTAGTGGCACTTACATTTGTACCGGCAATTGCTTCAGGCATGCTCAAAAAGACGAAGGATATAAAGCATCCATGGTTTGACCGTTTTAAGGACTGGTATGGAAATGTGCTCGGCATATGTCTTAGATTTAAGCCGGTGGTATTTATTGCGGCAGTAGTGCTTTTAGTCGGCAGTGGCGCACTTTGCATGTCAAGGGGAATGACATTTATGGATATGGACATGGAGTCAAATCAGATTTCACTTACCATAGAGGCAAAGGATGACGAAAAGCTTGACTTCAAGCAGCTTACAGAGCTGTCTGATAAGGTCATGGACAAAATATCTGATATAAAGGGCATAGACACAATAGGAGCTACAGCAGGCGGCAGCTCGACCATGAACCTGATGAGCTCAGGAAGCGACAGCGTGAGCATGTATATATTGCTTGATGAGAAGTTGGATGTTTCATCGGATAAGGTAATAGATGAAATTGAAAAACGCACAAAGAATCTGGACTGCAAGGTAACAGCATCTTCACAAGCTATGGATTCATCAGAGTTTTTCGGAAGTGGTCTCTCTGTCAGGATTAAGGGTAATGATATAGACAAGCTGCAGAAGCTTGCAGGTGATGTGGCAGATATCCTTAAGGATACAAAGGGCGTGACAGATATAGATGACGGTCTTGGCGATACAACCAATGAGCTTAAGATAACTGTGGATAAGGAAAAAGCAGCAAAGTATGGCTATACGGTGGCTCAGGTATACCAGCTCGTATCCGGTGAGATATCATCTCAAAAGAGCGCAACAACCATTACGACCGACATAAAGGACTATGAGGTATACTTACAATCTGCAGAGCAGTCTGATGTGACTGTGGACGACATCAAAAACCTTACATTTACCTATAAGGATAATGATGGCAGTGAAAAGGAGATTCCGCTCAGTGATATCTGCACTATTTCGCAGGAACAGACACTGAGTACCATTCATCGAGATGCTCAGACAAGATATATTACAGTATCAGGTGCGGTTGATGAAAACCATAATGTAACATTACTAAGCGATAAAATTAAATCAAAAATTAATAAACTTAGTATTCCTGATGGCTATTCAATAGATATGGAGGGCGAGGATGAGACAATAAATGAGTCAATGAGTCAGCTTGGACTTATGCTTGTGCTTGCAGTGATATTTATCTATCTTATCATGGTGGCGCAGTTCCAGTCATTGCTTTCACCGTTTATTATCATGTTCTGTATACCTCTTGCGTTTACAGGAGGCTTTATAGCTCTTTTCATCACGGGAAATGAGCTTGGAATCATATCAATGCTTGGCTTTATCATGCTGGCAGGTCTCATTGTAAATAATGGAATCGTGCTCATTGATTACATCAATCAGGCCAGGAGAGAGGGCATGAGCAAGCATGAGGCAATCATAGACGCAGGCCGTACAAGGCTTCGTCCAATACTGATGACAGCGATGACCACCATACTCGCAATGTTTACATCGGCGATAGGTATCGGAGATGGCTCAGATATGATAAAGCCGATGGCAATCGCAATAATAGGAGGTCTCGTATACGGAACCATCCTTACGCTTATAGTAATTCCATGTATCTATGATGCGTTCAACAGAGAGAAGAGCATGGTAGAGGAAGAGCTGTAGCAAGTAGATAATAATAGCTGACATATAAGGATAGAGCTGTACAATCACAGGATTAACTAAAAAACCGCTCGGAACGCAAAAAAAGTTCCGGGTGGTTTTTTATAATAAAAAGTAGTTTTATCTGCTTATTTTTTATGGCTATTGCATATTGCACAAAAAATGATTAATAAATTTAAACAAATAGCTGAAAATGCTTTTGCAACGTTATATACTATTGAAAAGTCAATGCTATAGTAATATAATACAAACAGAAGCCAAGAGAAAAACATAACGGCTTATATTTTTTACAACAATTAATTAACAAATTTAACTAACTATCAAGGAGGAAGCAATCATGAAGTATTTTCTGGACAGTGCAAAAATCGAAGAAATCAAGGAGGCCTACCATACATTTGGTATTGATGGAGTGACAACAAATCCACGCCACATAATGGTAAGCGGAAAGCCTTTCCTTACTGTAATCAGTGAGATGGCAGACTGGGTTAAGGCGGAAGGAATCGAGGGATACGAGAAATTCCCTATTTCCGTTGAAATCAACCCACACCTTGATGATGCAGATGAGATGGTAGCAGAGGCAAGAAAGATTTCAGCTATCTGCAGCAACTTTGTTATCAAGATTCCGTGCACAGAGGCCGGTATTCAGGCAGCAAGAAGACTCGAGGCAGAGGGAATCAGAACAAATGTGACACTCGTATTCTCACCAGCACAGGCTATTCTGCCGGCAAAGAATAATTCGCTTTTTGTTTCACCTTTCATCGGCTGGAAAGAGGCAAATGGAGAGGATTGTAAAGCGTACATTCAGGCTATTTCAGATATCTATGACAATTATGGATATAAGGGAAAGACACAGATTATCTGTGCGGCTATCCGTACACCTAAGCAGATTGTAGACTGTGCGGTTGCAGGAGCAGATATCGTTACAACAGGCCTTGCAGTATACAAGGACAGTATCAAACATGCATATACCAGACAGGGACTTGAGACATTCCAGAATGCATGGGATAATACAGTTACAGAATAGATGAAACAGGGAGGTGTTTGTAAGCAATGAAAATTGGATTTGTAGGACTCGGAATCATGGGGGAGTCCATGAGTGAGAATATAGTGAAGAAGCATGATGATGAGGTATATGTATTTGATTTCGTAAAGGAGAAGGTAGAGCTACTGGAGAGCAAGGGTGCAATCGGCTGCAGCAGTTCGCTTAAGCTGGCAGAAAAATCAGACGTAATTATATCAATGGTTCCAAAGTCAGAGCATTCGATGGCTATTTATAAGGAGGTTTTACCGGCACTTGATGATACAAAGCTCTGTATTGATATGAGCACGATAGATCCATCTGTTTCTGTGGAGATTTCTGAAATGGTAAAGAAGACGGGTGCAGAGTTTGTGGACGCACCGGTTGTGAAATCGAAGCCTGCTGCTATTGCAGGAAAGCTCGGAATATATGTCGGTGGAGATGAAAAAGCGTGTGAGAAGGCTATGCCAATTCTTTCCTATATGGGAGAAAATATCATCAGGATGGGTGGAAACGGAAAAGGTCTGGTCATGAAAATCTGCCATAACGCGCTTGTATCACAGATTCAAAATGGTGTAAATGAGACGCTGACACTTGCAAGGGCATATGGAATAGATATAGAAAGCTATACTACAGCTATCTCATATGGCGGTGGACAGAACTTTTATCTGGATTCCAAAAATGTGCCAATCAAAAATGAGGATTACACCACTGCCTTTTCGATTGAAAACATGTACAAGGATGTGAATATCTGCATGAATATGGCAAAGGAGAGTGGATTAAAGCTTCAAGGAGAAAACGCTGCAAAGCAGGTATATGACAAGGCAATGGAGCTTGGCTTTGGAAAAGAAGATTTCTGCGCTACTATAAAGGCTGTCAAGGCAATGCAAAGATAAGTGGGGGAAATATGTTAAAACATTTGAATGAAAAAAATTCTGTGACTATATACAGTGTCACTGATCCATGTTTTGAAACCTACGGAAGGGTGATTTCAAATATCAATTGCAACGAACTTATCTCATTTATGGAACAAAATACTGTAATTCCTGAGAAAGGAAATATATATGTGGCTTCAGTAGAAGAGCTTGAACGTACACATATAGCAGAGTTTTTTAAAAATCGTATATATGGAGAGATGCCTATACAGATAGGCTACTGTAATGGCAGAAACACCACATACAATGGTTTTGAGTACCATAAGGGCAGCGAAATCAATATAGCGGTAACTGACTTTATGCTGGTGCTGGGGCATACCTGGGAGATAAAAGACAATACATACCGTATTGAAGATGCAAAGGTATTTTTTGTGGAAAAGGGTACAGCAATAGAGATGTACCAGACGACACTTCATCTATCACCATGCAGGGTGTCAGATATTGGATTTAAGAATGTTGTGATTCTTCCACGGGGAACCAATACACCACTCAATAATGGAGGGGCAGATGAAGCTGCTATAGGAGAAGAGAGACTGCTTTTGCAAAGAAATAAGTGGGTAATAGCACATCCCGATAGAGAACCATTGATAAAACAAGGGGCATATCCTGGATTGCTTGGAGAGAATAAGGAACTTTATTATTAAAAAAACCACGTGACCGAAAGACTGAATACTGGACATATTACTGTACTTTCGGTTGCGTGGGAAATAATTTTCAGAAAAAGTATATCATGTGAGAGATTGAATGTGAATAGTTAGTTTCAACAAATCGATGTATATTTTTTCTATTAAATTGGAGGATTTTATGGAGCATTTAGTATTTACTTTGGTGACATTTGTGCTTTTCACAGCACTGGTTGGAATTATTTCAGGAAAGATAGTGAAGAATAGCGATGACCAGAAAACGGCAAAGGGTTATTTCCTTGCCGGAAATGGACTTGGAGGTTTTTTCATTGCAGGCTCAATGCTGCTTACGAATCTGTCGGCAGAAAATCTGGTAGGTTTGTCGGGACAGTCATATGCAGCTAATATGTCAGGCATGGCATGGGAAGCAACAGCGGTTATAGCCACAATTATTATGGCTTTTGTGTTTTTGCCGATGTATCTTAGAAAAGGATATACAACGCTGCCGGAGTTTATGGAGGAGAGGTATGGCGTTGGTGTACGCCGTATGGTTTCTATCCTATTTCTTATTGGATATTTAGTAATCGGAATTCCTGTATGTCTGTACGCAGGCGCTATAGCATTTGAGCAGATTTTTGATTTTGCTACAGTATTTGGAATCAGCGAGGATATGGCACTTACAATTCTTATAGTGCTTGTAGGTATTATTGGTGCACTATATGCCGTACTTGGAGGTATGAGAGCAGTAGCTGTATCAGACACAATCAATGGAATTTTACTTGTTTTAGGCTCAGTGCTTGTAGTCGTATTTGGTTTTATAGCTGTTGGAAAATTAAGCGGAGGTGGATTTATTGTCGGTGTGAAGGATGTTATTACATCTGAACCGGCAAAGCTCAATGCGATTGGTGGAAAAAATGATCCTGTACCATTTGCATGTATTTTTACAGGTATGCTGCTTGCAAATCTGTTTTACTGGGGTACTAACCAAGTACTTATTCAGAGAGCACTTGGTGCTGAAAACTTAAAGGAAGGACAAAAGGGAGTTTTACTTTCAGGCTTTTTAAAGATGATGGTACCATTACTTCTTGTTATTCCCGGAGTAATCGCAGCAAGACTTGTACCAAGTCTTACAAGCAAGGATTTTGCATATCCTTCACTTGTAGCTAGGTCATTGCCATGGCCGGCTGTAGGACTGTTTTGTGCAGCATTGTTTGGATCAATTATCTCAACTTATAATTCATTTCTCAATGCAGCTAGTACCGTATTTATGATTGATATTTATAAGCCGATTTTTAACTCAAATCTCTCAGAGGAAGCTACAGTAAAACTTGCAAAGAAAATTGGATGGGGCTTTGCAGCATTTGCCATTATCTTTACACCATTCCTTGATGTGCTTAGCACAGGACTTTATGATTTCGGACGAAGCTTTACAGGTTTTTATAATATTCCTATCATTACAATGGTGCTTGTAGGAATGTTCTCAAAGAAGGGCTCTAAGCTTGGAGCAATATGTGCAACAATATTCCATATTGCATTCTACGCATGCTACAAGTTTATCTTCCCACATATTGACACACCATTCACAAATGCTGTTAGTGGAATTAATTATATGTATATATACGCTATCTCATTTGTTATCATGCTTGTAATCATCTTTGTATGCAGCAAGATTGCACCAAATACAAAGGTATTTGACAAGAGTGCTTCAAGAAATGATGGCTATGATATGACAGCATGGAAGCATAAAAATGCTTTTGCAATCTGGCTTGTTTCATTCCTGGTATATGAGTATTTCATTTTCTCGCCTGCAGGAATTGCAACAGAGAACAAAAATGTAGTAAGAATTGCTATTGTAACAGCAATATTTGTGATTGAGACAATTGTTCTGATTGTGAAAGAGATGAACAAGCGTAAAAAGACAGCTTAGGGAGGTTATTAAATGCAGATTAAAGTAAATGATAATGAATTTCAGCTTTTTGTGGGAGAAAAAAGGATTCTGGAGCATAGCAAAGAAAGACCGATGATTTATGTCGGAGTAGGACAGGAAGATGTTGATATGTACAGAGGTAACTTCAAGATAACAGATTATGTTACCGAGCGTTTTCCACTAAAGCTCACAGATGTGATTCAGACAGCTGATACAGTCAGACTATGCTTTGAAAGCTATATCATTGCGAAAATTAAATGTGACGAAAATCTGTGTACCATTGATTTTGAACAAAAGGATGACAGGATTAACCGATTCTGGTTTAGGGTAGCCGCAGATAAAGAGGAAAAATGCTATGGCTGCGGTGAGCAGATGTCTTACTTTAATCTGCGTGGAAGAAATTTTCCTATCTGGACATCTGAACCGGGTGTAGGACGTGATAAGACAACCTACGTTACATGGCGTTCGGATGTAGAAAATAAGGCAGGAGGAGACTATTACAACACAAATTATCCACAGCCAACCTTTGTTTCCACAAATAAATATTATCTGCATGTGGATTCAACAGCATATGCTGATTTTGATTTCAGAAATGACAGCTTTCATGAGCTGCAGATCTGGGAGGTGCCTAAGCAGATCCGTATAGAGTGTGCTGATACATATCTCAAACTGCTTGAGAGACTTACAGCATATTTTGGAAGACAGCCAAAGCTCCCGGATTGGGTATACAATGGGCTCATAATTGGTGTTCAGGGTGGAAATGAAAGGTCATTTGGATTGCTTGATAAGACCCTTGATAAGAACATCAAGGTAGCTGGCATATGGTGCCAGGATTGGTGCGGAAAGAGAGTGACATCATTCGGAAAGAGACTCCAATGGGACTGGAAATATCACAAGGAAATGTATCCGGATCTGCCAAAGAAGATTAAAGAGATAAATGCAAATGGCATAAAATTTTTAGGATATGTTAATCCATATCTGGTAAATGATGGTGAGCTCTATAAGGACTGTCTCTTATACACATCTCCGAGCCCACGA
>ENA-UAPL01000596-UAPL01000596.1-human-gut-metagenome-genome-assembly--contig:-NODE-596-length-15166-cov-6.707829_pt1 | contig 15166 bp, 9 predicted proteins | sample MGYA00243480_ERZ654577 | MGnify/ENA primary metagenome ERZ654577 (study PRJEB26926, sample SAMN06164678) | human gut metagenome | biome: ENVO:00009003; feature: ENVO:2100002; material: ENVO:00002003...
TTGCTTCCATAGCCAGCCCCATTGTACTGATATAGGTGAATGAGCGGCAACCGATGTCCTGGATATCGTAGACCAATACGTCAATGTCTTTCAGCATCTCCGGCGTAGCCTTGCGGGTTTTGCCGTAAAGGGAATATACGGGCAGTCCGGTGGTGGCGTCTTTGATGTCCGTCACGTGGTCGCCGGCATGTACGTCACCACGAACCCCGTGCTCCGGGCCGAAGAGGGCGACCAGATTCACGTTCGGTGCTTCGTGCAGAATGTCGATGGTGGATTTCATCTGATTGTCCACTCCGGTGGGGTTGGTAATCAGACCTACGCGTTTGCCTTCCAGACACTTGAAGTTCTGGTCTTTCAGGACTTCGATGCCTGTCTTTATCCGAATCTTTTGTGCCTGCGATGCACCACAGAGGACGCAGAGGACACAGAGGAGAATGTATTTCTTCATGATTTATAATTTATGATTTCTTGCTTACCACTTATCACTTGTTATCACTCTTCTTTTTTCCTTCCGAAGCTCGGATCTATCTTGATGAATGCACATACTCCGATGGTAGCGGCGCAACAGATAATGGTCCATACGAAGAAGTGGCGGTAACCGATGGTTTCCTGTAACCATCCGGCAGCCATTCCGGGCAACATCATTCCCAGTGCCATGAATCCTGTGCAGATGGCGTAATGGGCAGTTTTGTGCTCGCCTTCCGAGAAATAAATCAGATACAGCATATAAGCTGTGAAGCCGAAACCATAGCCGAACTGTTCGATGAAGATACAGATGTTGACTGTCAGCAACGAGTGATCCTGTGCATAACTCAGATAGATGAATGTCAGACAGGTGAGGGACATGCTCCATGCCATTGGCCATAACCATTTCTTCAATCCGCCCCGTGCAGCAACAAGACCGCCAATGATACCGCCAATTGTCAGTCCGATGATACCGATAGTACCATAGACGAAACCAACTTGTCCGGTAGTCAGTCCCAGTCCGCCTTTGTCTATTGGGTCCAGAAGGAAAGGATTGATCAGCTTCACGAGCTGTGCTTCCGGTAGACGGTAGAGCAACATAAAGAGGATAGCGACTCCTGCCTGCGGTTTGGTGAAGAAGCTCTTGAAAGTATCGAAGAATTCCTTCATCAGATTCTGGGCGGTAACGTCTTTCGACGGACGGTCGGATGCGGGTTTCGGCAATATCCAGTTGTGGTAAATACTCACCGCGAAGAAGAATCCGGACAGTACGATGAATACTATCAACCAGGCAAACGGAATGTTACCGGATGCACCTTCGAAGGTAGCGGAAGTCTCGTTCTTAATCTTATGATCTATTCTGAACAGTAGGTAGGCGGGCTTGTCCCAATTCTCGGCAGTGAACTCGAACCGGGTGGAAAGGCTGTTCTGTTCCAGTTTGATACTTTGGTCACCGTCTTTGAAGGTGACATTCAGTATCTTGGTTTCATCGGCAGATGGCTGTTTGGACAGGCGTACGCCTACTATGGCAACGTTATCAACAGCACCTTCGGCTACTTCGCGCTTCTCGCCGAAAGTTTCACGTACCCATGCGGTGAAAGTGCTCTCCTTTTTCTCTGCTTTTACGGTGGCATCGCCTTCTTTGGCTTCCTCGGCCGGAACGAAGTGATTGGCTATGTTGGATGCTTTGACAGCCTTTTCCAATTCGGCAATCTGTGTCTTTATATCTACCGAATCATTATCGGCGGCAGCGGTGACACCCGCTTGTACTATCGGAGAGGTATATACGAAATAGGCTTCTTTTTGTGTGTCGATATTCGTATCCTCAAAGTCGGGCAAGGTCAGGGTGTTAGTGTAAGCGGGTGAGACTTGAACTTGCAACATGGCGGGTTCGAGACCGGTTCCGGTTTCAATCAATCCCGCAATGATGACCAGCAAGCCTTGTCCGGCTACCGTGGCAATACGGTAAAATGTGCTTCGGATGCCCACATAGAGCGATTGTTCATGTTCCGTCAGGGCGTGCATATAGAATCCATCCGCGGCAATGTCATGAGTTGCGGAGGTGAAGCCCACTATCCAGAATACTGCCAGTGTCAACTGGAAAAAGAAGGGAGTGGGGATGGAAAATGCAATGCCTGCCAATGCAAAGGCAAGGATGTATTGCATGACGACGGTCCACCACCGTTTAGTCTTGATCAAGTCGACAAATGGACTCCAGAAAGGCTTAATTACCCATGGCAGGTAGAGCCAACCGGTGTAGAGAGCGATATCCGTGTTGGATATTCCCAAACGCTTGTACATGATGACGGAAATGGTCATCACGGCTACGTAGGGCAAACCTTGTGCAAAGTACAGGGTAGGTATCCATGCCCACGGACTGGTTTTCTTGGTAGATTGTTTCATGGTATTTTCTTATTTCTGTTTATTCATATAGCTTCTCGATACTTGCGCCTATGTAATAGTGTAGCAGTATCGCGTCATACTTATAGCCTTGTTCGCCCATAACGGCAGCACCGATCTGGCATAGCCCTACACCGTGCCCCCAGCCTGCTCCGGTAAGGATGAAACGGGCGGGGATGCCTTCGGGAGAGACGTCTTCCTTATCTACTACGAATGCGGAGCTGTACAGATGGGAGGTGGACAGCGTGCGGCGTATTTCCAGCTCTTTACCGATGGTGAGCGTCTTCTTGGTTCCTACGATTTTCAGTTTCCAGAGCCGACCTGAAGTTCCACGGGCGATAGGAACAAGATCAATGATTTGCCCGTAATCGATGCCGGAACGTTTCAGGATCAGTGCGGAAAGCTCTTCCTGGGTGTAAACTACTTTCCAGCGATAGAAGTCGGTGGTTTCCTGGTCGTAGTTATTCAATACCTGTGAGAGGACTTTCTTGTCTGTGGTGTTGCAGAAGGCCGGTGGAGAGGTACGAATCCACGTTTCCGCTTCCTGTTCATCCGTCAGGTCGGGTAATCCTCCACCGGGTCGGGTAGCTTCAAAGCTGAGGTCGCAGGTTTTGGGATTGAAGATGCGGAAGTCGCGTTGTTTCCGGAGATACGGATGGGGCGTATCTTCCCAGCAATACTGGAATTCTTCGAATGCACCGCCGCAGCATTTGGAGAAGCGGGCATCGCATATCTTACCGTCAGATGTCAATACTTGTCCGCGGGTGGCAGCGATGGCTTGCTTTACGATTTCAGTGGAGGCGCGGGTAATGCCTTGGTAACGCTGGCAATGATCGTCTGCACAGACATCGAAACGGGTGTGGTCTTCACGGTCGTACCAACGGATTAACTCTTCATCTGTCTGGGTGAAAGCGGAATACTCTGCCTGGCTTTCCGTAATCTCCTTGTTTTTATGAATCTGAGCCAAAAGCCAGCTTCGTGAAATCACGGCATGTGCCTCCAACAGCTCTAATGAAGCCGTTGCGCTCATCTCACTGGAGATTACGCTGGTCAGGTAATCTTCTACGTGAATAACATTGATACCTGTCAGCTTCTTGTTCTCCACAATAATCTTTAGGGAACCCAGGAAGCGTTGGTCTTCTTTACGCTCCCAGTGGAAGTTGATGCCGATGGTGACATCGAGCAGTTCGAAAGCGTCGGTGGCTTCGTTTACAGGTTCAAATAGAAGCTCGTCATAAAGGCGTCCGTTCCACAGTATCCTGCCTTCGTTGTAGGTCACAACCTGCTTACCACTGATTTCCATACCGTTGATGTGGTACGGATTCAGTAGGATAAACTCTATTTGCGGCTCGAACAATATGCCTACGTGTACTTTGGGCTCTTTCATACTTATTTAAGTGTTATATTGCATTACTATCTCAGATTCCCAAGAGGAGGAGAGTTCAAATAGTATCATTAACTATATCTTCTCTTTAATACGCTGACGCACCCGATGGAAGTCTTCGGCAGAAAGCGATACCTCACTCAGGATCTGGGCTATATCTTCGGCTGTGATCTTGAGAAAGTCTTTTTCGACCGGTGTGATAAACGCTCCGCCGAGGTCTACGGATGCAGGACTACTCAATAAATTGGCATCTCCTTCGGCTGTATAGCAAGCCGGACGGTGCTTCTCACGTGGAAATACGCATACGATCCATTTCTCATCTTCATACCATGCCAATACATTCATCATCGGTTCGTCATCTCCCGGTTTGATATCCAGTGAGTGGTAAATGATATCGAACAGGGCGGCAGCATGTTTCTTATTGGCTGCTTCGATGACCAATGTTGCACGGGGAGCGTCATTCAAGTACCAGAGGGTAGCTTCACCGTAATCTGCCACTTTGCCGGCTACCTGTCCGTGCCAGTCCTTTTCAATAGGCATGAAACCTTTGTTGCCTGCCTGGAAGTGAGCATGGTCGGGGGCGGAGGCACCGCACTTGGGACCATTATAGAATATCGTGTAATCCGTTAACGTCTGTGCCAATGCCAGCATATCCTTGAAACGGACAGCTATGCGCTGGTTCACGTGTGCCACTTCCGGTATCGTCAGGTGGCGGGGAAAGATGGGGAACGGATTGACCAGGATATTATAATGTCCTTCGAACGGAATTCCTTTCTGCACCGGCGGTAAATTGGCCGGGCAGAGGAAGCATTTGCGTTCCTTGATGGACTGGGCATCTACTTTAGCTCCCGAAGAAACGATACGTGCAGGATTGAACTGTACCTTATAAGGAATGCCGTTTACATCCAGTTCCTTCACCTGCACACCGCTGAGGGCGGCATAATTATTACGTGCCGTTTCCCAGGAGGCAAGTTGCTCGATGAGTAGATTGTTTATGGTTTGGTTCATAGTTATCCTTTTTTATTCATTGCCACACGTGCCTGGAGCTCCCAGGTACGGATGCGGTCTTTATACAGATTATGACCATTCATTTTCACGATATCCAGTGAAGCATCCGAGTTGTCGTCCCAGCGGCGGCACAAGTAAACTACGTCATACACACGGCCGATTTGGTATTGGCGGGAGAAGTTCAATCCCAGTGCATAGTCTTCACCATAGCTGGTGTTCGGAACTTTCACTTCACGCAGTACCGGAGTATAGAAAGCACGCGGAGCGCCCAGACCGTTGATGCGGAGTGCGTTGTTGCGTCCGTTCTCGGGTGTCCATTCTTTGTGGTCGATAATACCCGGAGCAATCATGTTCATATTGAAGTCCGTCATCATATAAGTACCTACCACCATGGCGCAATTCTGTTCATAGAAAGCGCGAACCATAGTGGTCAATGTATTTTCATCGCTGTACACGTCGTCACTGTCTAATTGTACGGCGAACTTACCGCACTTGGGATGATGCACTCCCATATTCCAGCAACCGCCAATGCCCAGGTCATTGCGTTCGGGGATGATGTGGATGAGGCGTTCGTCGTTCTTGAATTCGTCAATAGCTTCTGTGGTCCCGTCCGTAGAGTGGTTGTCGATGATAATCAGGTTGAACTTAAAGTCGGTCTTCTGCTTCAATACCGAATGGATGGCATCGCGGATGGTACGGATACGATTGCGTACGGGGATGATAACCGAAGCTTCGTACTCGAAGTTGCCTGCTGAGAATTCTATTTGTTTGAATTCGGGTACCAGATAGCCGCCGATTTCTTTCAGATGCTCGGTACAAGCCTGTTCCATTTCAATCTGGCGGTCACGGTTTTTGGGATCCACGTAATCGAATATCTTCTCACCGCTCTTGCGGGTATCGTCTTCGATTTCGCTGTACAGATACTCATTGATGTGTACCAGACTTTCGTTCTGGCTTACTTTCAGGCGAAGGTCATAAAGCCCGGCAAATTTATATTCGTCTTCATTCATGCGGGCAGCGGCCTCCTTGAATGCATCCGTACGGAATAACAGTACGGAACCGAAGTCGAAATCATCGCGCAATGAGCCGAATTGATAATCGATCACCGGGGCATTGGTTTGCTTGCCTTCCTTTACCTGGTAGCGGTCAGCATATACCATGCCTGCGCCGCTGTCTTCAGCAATGTGTATCATACGCTCCAGGGCGAATAAACCCAGTTCGAGTGTCGTATATTTTGTATAGATCAGCGTATATTCTGCATCGCTATGTCCGGCTATGTCTCTTATGGCCGCACTGGACTGGATGGATTGCATGTGCAGGGTACTGCATCCGGGCAGGTTTTCTGTAACGTCCGGTAGGGCGAGCAGATAAATGTTATTCACTAAGCCGGTTTCTTGCAGGCCTTTTACTGTCTTTTCCGCTTGTGCAGCTCCTGAAAAAGGAACGAAACAATTGATTTTATTCATAATGTCCTATATTGCTTTTAATTATTAATTCTTTAATTCTTAACTCGTAGCAGTCCCACTTCGCCACTGGTAGCTGTGAACAATACCTGTCGCCCGTTCAGCGGCACTACGGTACTGATCAGTGAGTTACCTATCTTATGTTTCCACAAGACTTTACCTGTCTGGGCTTCCAAAGCAAAGATCAATCCTTCCTTGGTACTGCCGAACATTACGCCTCCCTTTTCCACTTGCATGGAGGGTGCATGTTCGTATCCGAAGCCGACGTTGCTTGCCCATAATTCGCGGGGTTGATCTCCCTGTGTGGCATAGCAGACAATACTGTCGTTCATGGTCTTGCTGAATACACGCGTTCCATCTTCCGATAGGCCAATCGTTTCACGTACCATAGACTGGAAAGTGCGCCACACAGTTTCTCCGTTTTCTATATTGATAGCCGTTATGGCACGTTGCGGGTCAGTGATAAATACTTTGCCTTCTGCGGCTACCGGCCATACGGCGGCGGGTGAGAAGTGCATGCGCGTTAAACCGCCTGTCCACTTCCATAATTCCTTGCCGTCTGCCTTATTCAATGCATAGAGGGTATTGTCCCAGGCACCGAAGATCACTTTGTCGGCTGTTACCAGTGGTTTGGTTTCAATGTATCCTTTCACACCGGTATATGCCCAGATTACTTTACCTGTATGGATATCAATTGCACGGAAAGTAGAATCGCTGGCACCAATGTAGGCAATTCCATTTTCAACGGTTACCGCACCCAGTACCGGGTCTTTTGCTTTTACAGTCCATAGCAGTTTTCCGTCTTTACTGTTCAGACCGTAGATGTTACGGTCGGCAGAACCGAATACGACTATACCATCTGCCGCAGCCGGAGTGCCTACAATGCGCTTACCGGACTGGAAATTCCACAGTTTCTTTCCATTCTTCAAGGCATAGCAAGTCAGGTACCCCATATCGTCTCCGACGAACACTTTGTCTTTTTCTATTGCAGGCGAACAATAGATACCTGCACCGGTTTGCACTATCCACTGTTCTTTCACATTCGGGTATTCTGTGTTGACTGAAAAATCGGGGTATTTCTCTGCTTTTCCATTACGATCATAATAGGGCTGAGCCAGCGAGAAAGCAGCCCATTGCTTTTTCGGTTCGCCGATGCGTTGAGTGTAGACGAGGATCGAATCTTTCGTTATATCATAGATGCCATATCCCGGTTTTCCATCTTTATCACGCAGGTTGCTGCGCATCAAAATACCCGGAATGCCATCATAACGCAAATCCCGGTTACGGTGATAGTGCCCGCCGATGAACAAACGAATGTTATAGGGGCGCACTGCATCTGTTACTTCATACCAGTTATCCACATCTCCGTCCAGTAACGGATAGTGTGTGACGAGTATAACCGGTTTGTCTTTTCCAAACTTATCCATTTCTTCCGTCATCCAACGGATGTCCTGCGGAACGACATGTCCGTAAGCCATACGCATCAACGGGCCGGAGTTGAAACCCAGAAACAGGATGCCTTTATGCTTGAATTCAAAGCGTTCGCCGCCGAATATCTCACCGAAGGCAGTACAACCGGAGTCGCTCCATTTGGTTTCATGGTTACCGAGGACCACGTAATACTTTGCTTTCAGTAAATCCAATGTCTCTTTGACTTTCAGCATAGTGGCACGGTCGCCTTCTTCAGTGATATCGCCCGTAACCAAAACAAAGTCAATACTGTCTGTCGCATTTATTTGCGCGACGGAACGTAGTAAGTCTTCCGTCGGGTTAGGGTTGTTGGGGCTGAAATGGATGTCCGTTATTTGCGCAAAACGGAATGTGTCATGTTGTGCCTGTACCGCGAACGGTAGCAGACACCCCAACAGGAACATTATTAAAAGTCTTCGCTTCATAGATGATGATTGGTTTAATTAAAAAATGTCAGGATGGCGCGCATTAACGCTTCTCTTTCAGAGGCGGTGCGCAATGCTTCGAACGGAAAGCCCAGTATGCAAGTCTTGTAGTCGCCTTTGTAAGCTACTCCGGCGCTCAGGTTGTTTTCCGAATAGCGCATTATGGTGTATGCATCTTTCGTTGCAGGTTCGATGGCATCCGGTGATTCTACGACATAGCTGTCTGCATTCAGTTCATTATGGTATGTATAGTTGCCTGAAAGGGCGGGGAACGGTGAAGCTACACATTTCACCTTACCCTCTGTAGCTGCCTGCCCCACGCGCCACTTATATTTCAGGACTTCTGTTGCAAATTTCTTATCGGACTCCTGAGCCGCGGCAAGACGATTGTCCCAAAGGTCGGTTCCTACATAAGCACCCGAGACGAAGATGTTTCCGCCTTGTCCGCAATATGCGGTGATAGCTTCCTGCATAGGTTGGCTGAATGTTTTGAACTCTAACGGCTTCACACCGCCACGTCCCATTTTGGTCTGACATTCTTTACCTAATATCAGGTCTACATACTTATAGTCGTTCAGGTTCATTGTTCTATTTTCCACACTTTCATCGCTGCAAGATATGAAAGAATATCCGGCTTTCAAAATGGCGGCTCCATGAATAGAGGGATAATCGAATGTGTTTCCGGCGATTACTTTATCTTCGTAATTGCCATAGCTGTCGCCGAAGCCGGAAGCATCGTCGTCCATCCATGGAATGGAACGGCGGTATTCTTTCATCTTACCAATATAGCTGATATCTTTCAGATAAGGTACGCCGTGGTCCAGATCATCTAAGAAACCGGCAAGTAAAGTATCTCCGGGAACAGGTGCGACAAAATCTGCCGGAGCACTGATGCGGTCGAAGCCGTTTACTACGAGTACTGTTCCTTTCTCGTTGAAAGCGCGTCCTGCAGAGAGTATTTCGGACGGGAAACTTTCTCCACCCTTGTTCACGGCGGTTACTTTATAACTGCATACCATGCCGGCAGGGAGGGCAGTGCGATAGGCATTCTTATCTACCAACACGCCATTGTCGAAATCGCCATCTCCGATGCGAGTATAAACAATGTATTTCTCAGCATTTGCCGTTGGTTCCAGTGGGTCGGCTACGGGTTGCCAGGTCAGTTCTATTTCATTCTCGCCTATCATTTTCAATGCCATATTGTCGACAGGCAACGGCTGAACGATATAGTCCATGTGGTATTGCGAGCAAATGAATTGCAGCATACCTTTATAGATTGCACGGCTTACCGTAAAACGGAAGCGTGGATCTAAACCATAACGCATGTCTGCAAAGTTCTGGTGAGAAAGTAACTCCAGCAACATAGTGGGGACACGGGGAACGCGTGCCTCGTAGTAGGATTGGTTCCACATACCGCGGCGTGTCCAATCCGGTTCGTATAGACTGCGGATATCCCGTACGATATTTGACTGAATCAGGTCTGTCATGTCGTGTGCCAGATAGCGGGATGCTCCGTTGGCATATTCTTCATTGTAGACGTTGGTATAGTAGATACCCAGTGTTCCGATGATGGAATCGTTTAGCGTAGTTCCTGCATCTGAATGGAAGGCGAAAGCCATATCTACCGGGATATTCAGTCCTTGTTCTGTCGGGTTAACCGCAGAACCACCGGCAAGGTAATTCACCCAGATACCACGACATTTGTAATCATCCGTATAGTCATTCTTACCCTGGCTGTCGGAATAAACACTGTCCGGAATACCTGCCCATTGAAGCCAGTAGCGTGCTGCCTCGCAGAAACGGGGATAACCACTTATCTCATATAGTGACGAGCTACGAGCTACGAGTGACGAGTTGGCTGCGCCGTCATGCTGCAAAGCACCTGTAGCTTGTAGCTCGTAGCTCGTAGCTCCTGTAGCTTGAGAACTTTTAATATTCTCTGTGGCACCTGCATCAGAGATACGGCGGGCCATATTTCCCATACCACCTCCGATTTTTACGGCATCAGCGGTAACGATACGTCCGGCTTTATCAGAACGATTGCTTAAAACAACTTTTCCGGCATCGCTTTTTCCGGCATCAAAACCAAATGTACCCAGATAAATCCAGGTGCCGCCACCCATCTGTTGGTTCACTTTGAATTGGGATACCCCTCCTTTGTGATAAACGGTGTAAAGGGCATCATCCGTACTGTTTGGCAATGATTTATAGGATACATAAACGGCGTACTGTCCGGTTGACGGAAGTTCAGGAATCCATTCGGCAGTGCTTTCTTTCTCTTTCTTACCTTTTACCGTCTTAACTGTGCGGAAAGTTCCTTCACGGAATGGGTTCTCAAAATTGATATATTGATCGCGCAGATGGGCGAAACCTTCACCGGTACCTTGCATCCAGTTCTTATCGCCTATCTTTTCTGTATAAACGGAACGGGAGTGAAGGCAACCGTCATTGTCTACAACAACTTCTGCTATTTGACTATCCCGTTCACGGGGTATCAGCACATTAGCTCCTGCATTCTCCAACATGGGAACCAGGAAAGGCAGTACATAACTTTGCGTATATAAATCCTCCACCGTCTGGAAGATGCGGGCGCGTTGCCATTCCCAACGTGTCAGTTTGGGCTCATAATAGAAGCCGTGACTCTGCCACAAGGCAATGTGACGGTTCTTTAGGCCATTTGTAGGGGTATAGGGGGTAGAAAGGGCCGTTACCAAAGGTTTTGTTCCGGCAGGATTGAATGTTTTGGCTTTTTTGTCCTTTTTGCTGCGTAGTGCTTGGGGGATTAATTCTTCAATGCTATGCTTATTTGTGCGGATTTGCAGGTTGTATTTTGAAAACTCTGTCGGAAGCAATGCCTGCACACCTTGATAAATCTCTGTCACATTATCTTCCCGGAAAGGAATATATGCACAGTTCATGTTAGCGAATAATTGCAACGTATTTTCTTCAATGGCGACAGAGTCAATCCGGATGCGCCCTACGGAAACTTCTTTCCGTGCGGTTGCGTCCAGAAACTTACCGATTTCCTGGCGGACATCCGTCGGAAGCTCTTGCGCGCCTCCCGTCTGGGGGATCAGGGAGGCGGTGAGCAAAGTGAACAAAAAATGAAGTCTTACATTCATGGATGATGTATTAAGTTAATTATTAGTTCTTATCTTTTCTGATCAACAGGCAAAGTCCGATAAACGTGAACAGAGCGTTGAATATCAGCAGTTCGTAGCTGAACTGATATCCATTGAACCAGGCTTCCGAATTCTTTTGCAGGATGAAGCAAAGGATAGGCGAAAGGATGGCTACCAATGGGATATATTTATCGCGAACCTGCTGTTTCATGAATATGCCAAATGCGAATAATCCGAGGATGGGACCGTATGTGTAACTTGCCAGTATATATACGGCATCGATTACACTTGTGTTATTCAATAGGTTGAATACGAATATCGTGATACCCATAATTACAGCCATACCAATATGTACCCGCTTGCGTATCTTTACGATTTCTTCTTCCGTCCTGCCTTTTGTCCCGAGGATATCCACTGTAAAGGAAGTTGTTAAAGCTGTCAGCGCTGAGCCGGCAGCGGAATAAGCCGAAGAAATAAGTCCGATGATAAACAAGATACCTACAATTGCAGGAAAGTAGTTACCGGTGGCTATCAATGGGAAGAGTTCATCGCTCTTTTCTACCTGAATGCCCTGGTTACCAGCGAAGATGTAAAGCAATACTCCCAGCATCAGGAACAACAGAATTACGAAGAACTGTGATATAACACTCGTAATCATATTTTTCTGTGAATCTTTGAAGTTCTTGCAGCTGAGGTTACGTTGCATCATGTCCTGATCCAGTCCTGTCATGGCAATCATAGTGAATGCCCCGGCAAAGAATTGTTTGAAGAAATATTGTTTACTGTTTACATCGTCAAAGAAGAAGATGCGTGACATGTCACTATCGACTATTGTACTGATCATACTGCTCAGCGACAGATTGAGATCGGAAGCAATATAACTGATGCAGAGAACTACGGATACCACCAGGCAGAATGTTTTGAGTGAATCTGTCCAGATTAGAGATTTTACTCCACCCCGGAACGTATAGAGCCATACTAATGCTACGGTAATGGCCACATTCAAAATAAATGGTAATCCAAACGGTTCGAATACCAGCAGTTGAAGTGTCAGACATACGAGGAACAAACGTACCGCGGCTCCCAGCATCTTAGAGATGAAGAAGAACCATGCGCCTGTCCGATAGGAAGACATACCAAAACGATTTTCCAGATATTCATAGATGGATACCAGGTTCATCCGGTAGAACAGTGGCGTCAATACGAATGCTATGATGAACTGTCCCGCAACAAATCCCAATACCATTTGCAGGTAGCCGAAACTACTGGCAGCCACCATACCCGGTACTGATACATACGTCACTCCGGAGATGCTGGACCCAATCATGGCAAATGCCACAACATACCAGGCCGATTTACGGTTACCAACAAAGAAGCCTTCATTGTCGGCTTTTCTGCCGGCTATATAAGATATAGTGAACAAGATCACGAAATAAGCGGCAATAGTAATGATTACAGATATCGGGCTCATAGGGTTGATTTATGATTTGTAATAGTATATGAATTTATTCTTCGTAAAGCAGATATGGTTTACGTTGCACCTTGAATTTCTTAACGTCATCTTTCCACATAGCTTTAATTTCATCGGCACTTTTTCCTTCTTTTATCATTTTCCGTACATAATCCCTTCCTACCAGCAATTCAAAGAATGGACGGAAGAAATGATCATCCAGATTCAGATTACGATATGCATCGATGACATAAGATAAATCTACACCTCGTTTCCAGATTTCTTCATTACTCATATTGCTTAGGTCTACTCCATGGCACAGTTTATTCAGCTGCGGCGGATTCTTAGCTCCGGGAATACTTCTTGGGGTGAAACTGTAGCTATATCCGGTCATATTTGGATGCCCATAAACCTGAAATGGGAGTGAAGTTCCTCTACCCAAGCTGACGGGAGTTGCCTCAAAAAAGCATGTAGCCGGATACAGATATATCGACTTCATGTTCGGTAAGTTAGGAGATGGGGGAATTGGCAGCTGATATTTAGTCTGATGTGTATAATTCTTGCATTTGATCACTGCTAGATCACATTTGCGTGAACCAGGCAACCAATCTTCTCCATTAATCATTAATGCAAGTTCCCCTAATGTCATTCCGTGTACAATAGGAATCGGCAACCATCCCACACCTGATTTATATTTCATATCCAGAATCGGTCCATCTACATAATGCCCATTCGGATTAGGACGGTCTAATAACAAAACTTTCTTGTTATATTCCGCACAGACATCCATTAGCCGGCACATCGTTATGTAATAGGTGTAAAAACGTAATCCTACGTCCTGTATATCTACTATCAGAATATCAAATTTCTGCATTGAAGCCCTACTTGGCTTTTTATCCTTCCCTTCATAAAGAGACAGAATTGGCACCCCTGTTTTAGAGTCTACTGAACTGGATACGTGCTCGCCTGCATCTGCATTTCCACGGAATCCGTGTTCCGGTGAGAAAATGGCAACTACATTGAACTTGTTTTCTAAAAGGACATCCAATAGATGTTTATCCCCTATCATTCCTGTATGATTAGAGAAAATGGCAATCCGTTTATCCTTTAGGATGGGAAAATACTCGGAAGTTTGTTCGTCACCCAAAATAACCCGGTCTGTTTGTGCCTGACACCAGAAGGTACTACACAATAAAAAGATCAGTAGCAGAAGTTTCTTCATAATAGTATTATTGTTAAGGGGGATATTCGTAGCAACAAAGATAGATTTTATTTTAATATCAAAAAATACTTATTGGGGCATTTATTTCCACATCACTCATATTGGACTCCGTTTATTTCCACAAAGGCTCTTGCTCCCAATTATATGGGAAACCCATCAAACGAACTCTTACAGATGGATGTTCTGCTAAAAGCTGTTTAAAGTCGGTGACAAAAGTATTGTTAGGGGAAATGGAATTTAGCCAATACACGATGTAGCAAAGCTGTGGATAAAGAGTTTGCTCTCGAAAAGAAAAATCAGTTATCCAAGTCCTTGCCATACGCTCAGGCATTTTAGGCTTTACAGGGAAAACTCGGTTCAATAACCTTGAATGATGAGCACAGCAGTTGCGAAGCACAGCAAGGCACTCCAACCAGCTCCGAAGGAATTTGTGGTGATTCAATCCAAACTCTCTTGCCACAGCATGTTTGGCGGTAGCATCCGAAAAATTAGAGTAGAGTTTGGATAATGTGCCCATTGAAACTACCTCCAATGTTTTCCATACCGGCGGCAAGTCCGGTTCACTATACTTACGGAAATGTTCGGTGATGAAGTCATCGTGCGAACGAGATACCTCTTTGCGAATGACGGATAGGTTAGCCTCAAAGCGTGTTTCATTAGTCGCATACTTCTCGTCCATAAACCAAAACGCTCCGAATTCATGAGCGAAGTGCTTGATAATTTTGTGCGGACGGAAACTTCAATCGTTTGGATGGCGGTGAACAGCAAAGCCCGAAGACGTTTGTCAAAATAATAAAGGTCTACAATATCGGCAAAACTACTTCCTGCTTTGAACTGATGGGTGTTACGCTCTACTTCAAGGTGTCGCCAATAACCGGCAAGACGGAAATAACTAATGGTGTCAAGAGTTTTTGTGGCTTTCTCGATATCAATGATAAGCAGCCCCCTCTCTTGGAGAATTTCAATTTGCCTCTCTGTTGTTATGGCTTGATGTATATACTTAACTCCCATAAATAAAAATGTCCCGCTGGGTACGCTAATCTTACGGGAAGCGAGCGGGATTTGTTGTTGCAAAGGTAATGAGATATTTTTAATTCACAAGTGGTTAGCATAGAGAAAAAGGACTTTTCGGCATAAAATAATCTTAAATATGCAGATTGTTAGCTTCTTGTCATGGCTTTTCGAAATTTAAGATGTGCTTTTGTGTATGGATTGAGGCTGTCTCTTATACACATCTGACGCTGCCGACGATCTTACG
>ENA-UAPL01000600-UAPL01000600.1-human-gut-metagenome-genome-assembly--contig:-NODE-600-length-15122-cov-4.951749_pt1 | contig 15122 bp, 11 predicted proteins | sample MGYA00243480_ERZ654577 | MGnify/ENA primary metagenome ERZ654577 (study PRJEB26926, sample SAMN06164678) | human gut metagenome | biome: ENVO:00009003; feature: ENVO:2100002; material: ENVO:00002003...
AAATCGCTCGCCCGGAGCCGCCCCAGCGAGGCTGAAATTTTATGAGTCGGGGCCTTATTTCTTCGGAGTCAGCGTCACCAGCGGCACCAGCATCTCCTGAAGCGATATTCCGCCGTGCTGGAATGTGCCGGTGTAATACTGCACGTAGTAGTTGTAGTTGTTGGGATATGAGAAGAAATCTTCATTGGCCGCGAATATGAAAGTACTCGAGAGGTTGGGCGACGGAAGTCCGAACTTGCGCGGATCCTTCATCTCATATACCTGCTTGGGATTGTAGTTGAGATTCTTCCCCACCTTGTAGCGGAGATTGGTGTTGGTGTTGCGGTCGCCTATCACCTTTATCGGATTGTCTACGCGAATTGTGCCGTGGTCGGTGGTGAGCACCACCTTGAACCCGAGTTCGGCCAGCTGCCTGAACATCTCCGCCGCGCTGCTGTGGCGGAACCAAGACTCGGTGAGCGAACGATAGGCCGCATCGCTGTTGGCGAGTTCCTGTATCATCTTCGACTCAGTGCGCGCATGGCTGAGCATGTCGATGAAATTCAAGACAATCACATTGAGCGGCACCTCCTTAATGGTCTTTATCTTCGCCAGAAATTTATCCACCGCCGACGAATCGTTGAGTTTTGTATATGTGAACCGGTCTTTTCTCCTGAACCTCTCGAGCATTGTGGCCACAAGCTGCTCCTCATGATTGTTCAGTCCTTCGTCCTCGTCTTCCTCAACCCAGAGGTCGGGAAACATCTCCTTTATCTTCAGGGGCATGAGGCCGGAGAATATGGCATTACGGGCATACTGTGTGGAAGTGGGCAGAATCGTAGTGTACAGATCCTCGCTTACATTGAAATATTCGGCAAGCAGCGGCTGCACGCTCCGCCACTGGTCGAGACGGAAATTGTCGATAAGTATGAAGCATACCTTGTCTCCTCCGTCGAGCATAGGGAAAATGCGCCGGCTGAAAATGTCAGGGCTCATCAGCGGCCTGTCGGAGGCATTCAGCCATGACTCATAGTTGCGCTTCACGAACTTTGCGAAATTTGCGTTGGCATCCCTCTTCTGCAGAAGAAGCATCTCGTCCATGTTGCTCTCGGAGTCGGAGAGTTTCATCTCCCAGTATACGAGCTGACGGTAGCAGTCCATCCAGTCGCCGAGGGTAGCGGCGGAGTTGATATCCGATGATATCTTCTGAAATTCCTGCATATATCCCGACGAAGTCTGTTCGGCGATGATCTTGGCGCTGTGCAGGTTTTTCTTCAGGGAGAGAAAAATCTGCATGGGATTGACCGGCTTTATGAGATAGTCGGTGATCTTGTTGCCGATGGCCTGGTTCATTATATTCTCCTCTTCCGACTTGGTGATCATGATCACCGGGATGTCGGGATGCGACTGATTGATGCGCGACAATGTCTCGAGCCCGGAGAGTCCCGGCATGTTCTCGTCGAGAAGCACGAGGGATATATCACCGGCATCCAGCATGTCGAGAGCGTCCTGTCCGTTGTTTACGGTCACTATGTCATATCCTTTGGCCTTGAGAAAGAGGATGTGGGGTTTCAGCAGGTCGATCTCATCATCGGCCCAGAGTATCTTTTGCATTGGCACTAATCATTAAAGGGTGGATCAACTTCGCCGGAAGAATCCGTATCGCCGGAGTCTTCCGCTGCATCGGGCTGCTCCGGAGTTTCAGGATCGTCGCCGAGCGCGGCCTCCTCGGCCTCCTCGGCCATGGCCTGCTCCTCGAAGCGGAAGTATTCTTCAAAAGAACGTCCTTCTTTGAGCAGAAGTTCAAAATTGAATCTCGATATCATAATCGGCCTCACCCCTTCGGGGAGGGTGAAATCGCGGCGGGCCATCACCTTGCGGTAGTTTTCGAGTTCACGCATGTTGCTGAACCCTTTTATCACGAGCAGCCCCACATTGTCGAAACTCATGGGCTCGAGGTCGAAGTCCTTGACCACGAAGCTTCCGAAATTGAACCTCGCCACGTCGTAGAGCAGCAGATTTCCGTTGACCTCGTCTCTCGGATAAGCGAGCACGAGATATTGGGGAGCGTCGGGATCGATCACGAAATTGGCAGGCAACCCGCTTCCTCCCGTAGAGTCGGAGGCAGCCGAAAGCCTCACACTCCATATCATACCCTTCGCATTGGAGCTTCCGGCATGTGGCACACGGCCCTGGCCGAGCCCTTTCAGGATAGCCCCGGCCATGTCGGTCATATCCGTATCTGGCCATTTGCGGAGGAGTTCGGTGAGCCGGTCCTTGAAACGCACGTAGTCACCCTCTGTCAGGAACGACAGCGCGTCGATAAACACGAACTTCGGCAGAATCGGGCTCAACGGATACTCCGCCTCCATGCGGCCTACGATATCGTGCACCTCCCCGTTGCGGTCGGCGAGATAATCGGCATATGCCTCCGCGTAGAGGGATTCCTGCACCCTGTGCATATGCTTGAGACGGTCGAAATATGCCGGATCGGCCATCGCCCTCGCATAAGGGCTGTCAGGGAAGTCAGCCATGATGCGGTCGCGCCATTTCTCCATGCCGGCCTTGTCGTCGCGCCTGGCCGCCATCAGATACATGTTGTAGTAGACATCCAGACGGTATACATTGTCGGGGTATGAGGCGAGAAGCCGTTCAAATTCCGAGCGCGCGGCAGTGAAATCGTCGAGTTTATCCTTAAGGATGACACCGATATTGTACATTCCTTCCTGAATCACATCTTCCGCCGTGGCTTTCTGCTCATTGGATATCGGCAGCTGCGCCAGATAGTATTCGGGATAATGCGGGTCTGAAGCCGGGTCCACTTTTCCACCCTTCGAGTCGGCCGGCTGTGCTTCGGACGGTGATGTGGCATCGTCGTCGCCGGACTCTCCGGTCTCATCCTGATCTTCAAAAGCGAAAGAGGTCTTGTTGCGTCTGCGCCAGTCATCTTCCAGTTTCCGCGCCCCCCAACGGCGCTGGAACTCAGTCTTTCCCGACTGTTTGGCGGTATTGTTGTAGAAATACCATGACTTGTCGGCATTGAACTGCATTCCCGCATTCGAGGCCATCTTGTCGATGGGAGAAGTGCCCTGCGGCCTGTTGGCCATGGCCTCTTCCCTCTCGGCCGCCTCCCGCTCCTCCTTCTCCTTCTTCAGCAGAGCCTCCACCTGACTGTCGGCCCACTCCCTGCGTTTCTCCTCAGGGAGGGCCGCAATGTCGAGCAGCGAGTCCTGCAGCTCCACATTTCCGGCATATACCGCAAGCTGGTCGAGCACATCGCTTCTGCGCACAATGGCATTGTAATCGGGGAAAGTCGGCGGAAGCTGCGGCACTGCACCCGAATAGCATGTCTGCGCCCTGGTGTATTGTCTGCGGTCGAAATAGATGCGCCCGAGGGCGAGATTGGCCATCGCCTTGTCGACACCGTTGCGCGTCGACTTCTCGACAGCGAGCGCGTAATATTTCTGCGCATCGGCCGAATCTTTTCTCGACATGTAAAGATTGCCTATGGCATAGTAGATCTGGTCGAGATATTCGCTATTGCGCTGATAGCGCGCCATTGCACGGAGCGCCGCCACTTCCTTGCTTATGTCGCTTCCCCTGAAAACCTCGCTCTGCTTGATGCGGGCGTTGAATTTGAGCCGATATGGCGTCGAGGCGCCGGAAGCGGCCTTTCTGAACGCCTCGTAGGCGAGGTCGTCGCGTCCGGTCTGCCGGCATGTCTGGCCAAGTAGAAACCAGAGTCTCCTTTTCTGCACACCCGAGGCATGCTCGGCCGCATACTGCAGGTACGGTATGGCATCGGCGAATCTGGCCGCCTTGAGCAGATAAGACGCCTCCGTGATATTGTAGAGATACCGGAGGTTTGAGTTAGTGAGTTCCTTTTCCTTTATGTGGGAGAGCACATTCTCCGCCTCGTAGGTCCAGTCGAGGGCGGCATAACTCCGCGCCTGCCATAGGAGGGCTTCCGTCACCACATCGGGCAGCCAGGTGAAATGGCGCGATATATACATGAAAGTGGCCGCAGCCCCCATGAAGTCGCCATTGAAATACTGCCCTTTGCCGAGCATCAGCCAGGCATTGTGGAGGAAAGGATTGAACTCATCCCTGGCGCGGAAAGCCTTGTCTTTCGGGCTGCCGCTTCTTTTCGCCGGTTTCTTCTTGATGCTGTGGAGCTGTATCGCCTTCTGCATCTTCTCAATGGTGCGCTTGAAGTCGCCGGCAGGCTTCGGCATGGACTCATCCGCGCGGGCATCGGCCGGGTGGGTGAGCAGAAGCCTGGTGAAGTCGTCCTGATAGCCGTCTTCCATCGCCTTGAGAGTCTCCTTATAGTGTTCATTTCCGTTGAAATATACATTATAGCGCGTGTTGAAGGCCTGCCAGTTGCGAGACATGGCAGTGTTCTTCTTCGTGCCGCAGCCAGCGAGGGAGAGGAGCGCTGCGAGAGCCACAAGAAGACGGGATATGCAATGGGGTCGGCTACTGATCATCCGGTATATCTGAATTTACGCCACAGGAGTCTTTCGGCAGACGTATTCGGCGGCTATTCTGGCGGCATCGGTGGTGCCGAGTTTCTTCTTCATGTTTCTATATCCGGCAATCTGCCAGTCTCTCTGCGGCGACGGCTGCAGGATCGGACCGAGTTCGCGCGCTATGGAGTCGGCGGTGCAGTTGTGCAGCAGCAGTTCGGGCACCGTGGCGTTGCCTACGATAAGATTGGGGAGCGAGACGTATCTCACTTTCAGTATGCGTTTCATCAGATCGTAGGTGAGTTTCGAGCCATTTCCGCGGTAGCACACCACCTGAGGCGTACCGATCACGGCCGTCTCGAGTGTGGCTGTTCCGGAGGTGACGATTGCCGCCGCGGAGTATTTCAGCAGCGTGTGGGTGGCTCCGAACGCCATCTGCAGGCCGGAGTCGAGGGCCACCTCACGATAGAATTTCTCAGGCACCGACGGCGCAGCCGCCACCACATACTGGAAATCGGGGAAACGCTTCGCCGCCTCTATCATCATCGGCAGATTGTTGCGGATCTCCGCCTTTCGCGATCCCGGGAGAATCGCTATCATGGGGCGAGTGTCGGTGATGCCCTGGCGCTCGAGGAAATGGCGTTTCGGCGGAATGTGACCGAGCGACATCTCTATTTCCTTCACAGTGGGATTGCCCACATATCTCACGTCCATACCGTGGCTCCGGAAATAGGCGGTCTCGAAGGGTAGGATGCTGTATAGGTTTGTGATGTATTTCTTGAGCTTCGGTATTCGCCATTCCTTCCAGGCCCACACTTTGGGCGCTATCAGCCAGTCTACCCTTATGCCGAGGCGCGAGGCGTATGCGGCGAGTTTGAGATTGAACGACGGATAGTCCACGAGCACGAGCACATCGGGACGGAACTGCCTGAGCACCCCTTTCGCCACTCTGAGATTGGACAGGACCACAGGCAGCGCCTTCAGCACTTCAAGGAATCCCATCACGTTCATCTTCTCAATATGGACCTCCGGCTGACGCCCCGCCGCGCGGGTCATAAGGTCTCCCCCGAGAAAGCGGAACTGCGCCTCAGGGTCGATGATCTTTATTTCCTCCATCAGGCGGGAAGCGTGCAGATCGCCCGACGCCTCTCCGGCCACTATCATATATTTCATATCTTGGGCATAAAATCCGCTTCCGCGAATTTCATGGATTAAGGGGTTAATGGTTAGGGGTTGAGGGGATACCGGCAAGCCTGCGGGGAGAGATACCGGGATATAATAAATACGTTGGAGAATACGTTTTTCGTATATGAAAACTATGCAAACACCTTTTTTTTTCATCATAACGATGCTTGGTCTGATGCTTGCGGCAGGATGCATATCCGACGATATCACCTACTCTTCGAACGACAGACTCACATTTTCGACCGACACTTTGAGTTTCGACACTGTCTTCACCGATCTCGGGTCGCAGACGGCACGGCTCAAGGTATTCAACCGTGCGAATAAAGGCATCAACATCAGCAGCATACGGGTGCGAGGCGACGAAGGGATATTCTCGATCAATGTGGACGGAGTGTCGGGCAAGACATTCGAGAATGTCGAGATACGCGCCAATGACTCTATTTTCATATTTGTGGAGTGCTTCGTCGACGCCAATGATGCCTCCCGCCCGTTCCGGGTGGAGGGGCAGCTCGATTTCGAGACCAACGGCAACCTCCAGTCGGTGGTGCTGGAGACGTACGGACAGAATGTGGTCAGGCTGCGCAACATGACGGTGGAAACCGACATGACATTCGGTGCGGACCGCCCCTATGTGGTGTTTGACACTCTCCGGGTAGCCGAGGGCGCCACGCTCGACATCCTTCCCGGCGCGCGGCTATATTTCCACGACAAGGCCCTGCTCCAGATAGACGGACGGCTGAATGCCAAGGGAGAAGCAGGGAAGCCCATCCAGATGCGGGGCGACCGCCTCGGCGATGTTCTCCCCGACACAGGCTATGAGATACTTGCAGGGCAGTGGCAGGGTGTCCGGTTCGGCGCCGGCTCGTTTGGCAACCGGATGGAGTATGTGGAGATGCAGTCGACAGTGTCAGGAGTAGTGGTAGACAGCTGCGGCGTCATGGACCGCGACAAACTCACGCTTGTGAACTCCTGGCTTCACAATTCGCAGGGCAACACTCTGCGCTCGGCCTACAGCAAGGTAGACGCCTACGGGTGCGTATTCTCCGAAGCCGGGGAGGCAGTGGTGCATCTCACCGGCGGAGTCCACGAGTTTCTTCAGTGCACTGTAGCGAACTACTATCTCTTCGCGATATCTCCAGAGTCGATACTTACGCTTGAGCATGCGGCGCCTGAGGGAATGGACCCGTCGATCCGCTGCCCTCTGATGAAAGCGACGTTTGACAACAGCATCGTCTACGGCATCGTGTCGCCGCTCACGCCCGGCGACCTCAATGACTCGGACGTATATTTCAGGAATGTGCTTCTCGGAGTGGGCGGTTCGGACGACGAACACTTCATCAACTGCCTCTGGGACGAGAATCCGGAGTTCGAGACAGTGCGGGAGGACTATTATTTCAACTACCGCCTGAAAGAAGACTCTCCGGCAATCGGAGCCGGCAATCCGGCATACGTCACGCCGCTCGTGCGCTACGACATGACCGGCGCCGACCGTCTGGCGGGCGGAAATCCGGCTTTAGGCGCCTACGCGCGTTGAGACGAGCTGAAACGCGGCGCTAATACTCGGAGAAGAAAGAGGGGCGTATCAGCAGGCCGACGCGTATGCGGTTGTGGAATTGCTTATAGGCCAGAAGCCCCTCGCCGTATCCGTTATAATAATCGAGAAAGAGATATTGGTTGGTATCCTTTATGAAACGGAAACCCACCTGGATGCTCGTGTTCCAGTTCATGTTCCAGCCCTGGCGTTTGACGAAAGTAGCTCCCACAGTCCACCTGCGGTCGTGCGTGTTGAACTGGAATCCCATCTGGAAGATACCGCTATATTTCAGTATGTCCTTGTTGTTCTGCCCGTCAACGATCGGAATCCAGTATTTGGCATGCACCGCGAACTGGTCGGTGACGTATGCGTTTGCGGCGAGCGACACCTTGTTCCATGAGCGCGACTGTATGCTGTCGCGTCCGTTGCTTTCGTGCTCCACTATGAGTGTGACATTCCCGCAATACCGGTCTTTGACAAAGAAAGGCTTTGCCCAGCCTATGCCGGGATTGAAGTTCAGATCACTCATAGGCATCGAGTTCTTGAAGACTTCCCAAAACACCTTCTGGGTGAAGAACAGATAGAGATAAGTGCCCCAAGGCAGAGTGGCGTTTGTGAGCCTCTGCTTGATTGAAAGCTGGAACTTGACTCCGGAATTATCCCCGGTCGGGCGGTGGAAGGGATCGGTGCCTACGGCGAAATAATTGTCTTTGTACAGTCCGAAATAGGGTCCGAGATCCATCGCCTTCTTAATGGAATCGGTATTTTCCACCTCACCGGGGCGAAGCAGAATCTGCGCGTTCGACCGGAACGCGCACATGGCCAGAATAATACAGATGACTACACAAACAGGCTGCTTGACCGGCGGTCTTTTCATTGTCATGGTCAGTTGTTCAAAATTTCCCCCGAACGGACCGAAGGAGTGATGTTAACGACATATACCACCCCGCGAAAGATCGCGGGGTGGCAATGTTTCATATGATCTGTGATTTGGGTATTGACAACACGCGGTATGTGTCGCGCATCAGTTCAGTTCGCCATTCTCGGCAGCCTTCACCATCTCGTCGGAAGCATAGATATAGACCTCCACACGGCGGTTTTTGGCCTGACCTTCCTTAGTGTCGTTGCTTGCCACGTAGTCCTGCATCGGGAATCCCTTAGCCTGAATGCGCGCGGCGGCCACGCCCTGTCCTTCGAGGAAGGACTTCACTGAGTTCGCACGAGCGTTCGACACGCGTTCGTTGGCTTCCATAGAGCCGGTGTTGTCGGTATAACCTGCCACAACGGTGTTGGTAAGCGGGTTTTCCTTGAGCGACGCTGCGAACTCCTTGAGCTCAGCCTGAGCCGCAGGCTGGATATTAGACTTTCCTGTAGCGAAAAGGATGCCTCCGGGGAATGTCACCTTAATAGCCTGGAGTCCGTCGACCTCGGTTTTCTCCACCTCGGCGTTCTTGAGTTCAGCCTCGAGTTTCTTCTGCTGGTTGTCCATGTGCTTGCCGATGATCGCACCTACAGCCGCGCCTACAGCCGCGCCGGTAGCACCGCCGATTGCGGCGCCTTTGCCCTTGCCGATCAGCGCGCCTATACCGGCACCGAGAGCCGCGCCGCCACCGCCGCCGATGGCCACACCCTTACCGAGGTTGGTGGTGTTACAACCAGTAGCCAGAATCACAAGCGCGAGAACCGCGCAAAGCATAGTTTTGATTTTCATATCTTATCAGTGTTAAAATTACTCCAAGTTTATAAGTTTAGCCATCCGACAGGGCGTCGCAGACTGTCGAGTCCATAGATATAACAATAAAACCGACGTATTTTTCACAAAACGCAATAAAAAATGAAGCCGGATTGTTTTAATAATTGTAAATGTAAGGTAAAAAATTATATGGACAGCAAAGAGATTTCGACACATACACCGGACAGCCAGGACGAGCGCCTGCGCGAGCTCTACACCGCTCCGATAGGGCGCATACTGCTGAAATACAGTCTGCCGGCGGTGGTCGGCACTGTTGTCATGGCTCTCTACAATATCATCGACTCCATCGTGATCGGCCATGCCATCGACGACCCCAACGTAGTGGCAGGCATCGCGGTGACATTTCCGGTTCAGAATCTGGGCACCGCCTTCGGCATGCTGATAGGAGCGGGCGCCGCCACGAGAATCTCGATCGTATTCGGCCAGAAAGACCATCACCGGGCAGCGATGATCCTCGGCAACTCGGTGCAGCTCACCCTTCTGATAGGGGTGCTCTACACATCGGCCTTCGCCATATTTCTCGAACCCCTTCTGCGCCTTTTCGGCGCCTCCGACGCCAGCCTCCCCTATGCGAAGGAATTCCTCATGTGGGTGCTTCCGGGCATGGTGCTGATGAATCTCACGTTCAGCTACAACAACGTGATGCGCGCGTCGGGCTATCCCGGCAAAGCCATGTGGACCAACATGATCGGAGCCGGCCTCAACTCCATACTCGCCCCGCTTTTTCTCTTCGGTTTCAAATGGGGCATCAAGGGAGCCGCCATCGCCACCGACATCTCCATGGTGGTGACAGCGATCTTCGTGATGCAGCATTTCTTCCGCAAGTCGAGCACGCTTCATTTCGAGCGCGGCACATTCAAGTTCAACTGGCGCATCATCTCATCGATTGTCTACATCGGAATGTCGCCGTTTCTCATCAATGTGGCCGGAAGCTGCATCAACGCCGTGATCAACAACTCACTACTGCGCTACGGCGGCGACAACGCCATAGCCGCGGTGGTGGTCTTCAACCGATATGTGACGGTATTCGTATTCGTAGTGATAGGCATATGCCAGGGGATGCAGCCCATCCTGGGCTATAACTACGGCGCGCGGAAATTCGACCGTCTCTTCCGCACCCTCAAGACGGCGGCGCTCACCGCCCTTGCGATCACCACCGTAGGAAGCATAATCGGCGCCACCAACGCCGAATCGATCGCCAAACTGTTCATGCAGGATGCCAACCAGATAGAATGCGCCGTAAACTGCCTTCACATCACCACCATCGGTTTCTGGATAGTCGGCTTCCAGATAGTCGCCACCAACTATTTCCAATCGCTTGGCATGGCAGCCAAATCCATATTCCTCTCACTCACGCGGCAGGTGATATTCATGATACCGATGCTGCTGATCCTGCCTCCGCATCTCGGGCTCGACGGAGTGTGGATGTGCTTCCCTATCGGCGACTATCTCTCGTCGGTAGTGGCCTGCGTCATGCTCGTATGGCAGATAAGGAAGCTCAAGCGTACGGCCATCCAGCCCAGTCCTTTGAGCTGACCAGAGATCAATAATTCAAAAAGAATGACAAACCGACATTATCATCACATACTCGAATACTTCCGCGGTGTGAGCAAGGGCACCAAATGGGAAGGACATCTCTATGCCGTAGGGGGCTGCGTGAGAGACGAGATACTCGGCAGCGAGATCCACGACGTGGACATAGCCGTAGACCTCCCCAACGGCGGCATCCTCTTCACCCGTTGGCTTCAACGCCGGCGGCAACTTGCCGGAATGCCTGTATTCTTCCATAAGTTCGGCACGGCGAAACTCCGGCTGCGCCGTTTTCCCGACGACGAGATAGAACTTGTGCAGACACGCGCCGAGCAATACACCGACAAGACGAGCCGCTGCCCGGAAGTGGTGAGCGGCGATATACGCCAGGACTGTTTCCGCCGCGATTTCACAGTCAACACCCTCTACCGCAACATATCGACCGGCGAGATTCTCGACATGACCGGACGCGCGGTCCACGACATAAGGGAGGGGATACTGCGCACGCCGACGGACCCGTATGAGACGTTTGACGACGATCCGGTGCGCATACTGCGCTGCCTGCGATTCGCGGCGCGATTCGGCTGGAGAATCGACACCTCCACCATGGAGGCGCTTGAGGCAAACATCCAGCGTCTGGCCATCGTGTCGCGCGAGCGTTGGGCCGGGGAGTTCAAGAAGATGCTTTTCGGCAGGAATCTGAGACAGTCGCTCGGCGAACTGGCACGCACCGGGGGCTTCCGCTACATGAACCCCCTCATCAGGGAAATGGCGTCACTCCACCCTTACGGCGGCGACAAGACGGTGCTCGACATGGGGATAGAAGACGCGGCCCGACTGGAGGAAGAGGGTGTTGAAGACCAGGCGATGCGTCTGGCGGCATTTTTCGGCCATGCCGGCATGATACGCGCCGGAGTGCGCGACCGCAACGGAGCGATGCGCTATCCTCGCCATGAGATCACCGGCGCAGCCATGGCCTTGCGTTTCATGCGGCACATAGGCATTGCGAATGAAACCGCCGAGGCGGCAGCCGACATAATGAGGCAGCGTGGCGAACGCCGCCGCCAGGAGGAACGACAGCGCAAGATAGAGGCGCACCGCCTCGCCCAGCAGAAGCAGCATGAGGCCAGCCTCGCGCTTAAGCGGGAACGCGCGGCACAACGGCAAGGCGTGCGAAAAAAACGTCAGAGCGCGCCGCGGGAGAAAAAGGAAAAATAAATCGGATTATGTTTTGAAATTTGAAATTTTTTCTTTATATTTGCGTCATCAATCACATCGCCATCGCGCAAGAGCCCGCGCACAGGCCATAAAAAAGTTGAACCATGATGAGCTACAAGTCAATCAAGATGTTGGGCGCCATGCTGTGCCCGCTGATAGTATGCGGCTGCAGTTCGGAAAGTGCCGTAGACGTGCCGGCAGACGAGCTGACAGAAATCCGCGTGAAAGGTACGGAATATTCCATTTCTCTGAACGATGAGCAATTGAACGACGCGTACGCATATTTCGTGTCAACCCCGCTTAAAGATGATCTGAAGATAGTGCTGTCGGGAGTCCACCCCGATGGAAAGATCGAGATGGAGGTGGCCGCCGTGCGCGACGGCGAGGGCAACATCGTGTTTGAAGGTGAAGAAACGGTGGAGAATGTGCGTCAGCTGAAAGTAAGGGGCACATACGTGCCGCCGCTCCCCGCGGCCGGCGTGTCAACCACCTCTCCCTCGGTAAAGATAGATATCGACTATACCATTCCCGACAACATCCACACCAAGGAATACACCATACATTTCGACGGGAACAGCGGATTCTTCTACAACCGCGACAGGGGCGTGTATCCGCTGTGTCCGGATGATCTGGACGCGCAGCGTGACAGTTGCGAATTCATAAGCGGAAAAATCAACCGCGCGCTGCAGAATCATCTCAAATCGATGTCGTTCAGATTTGGCGACGACGGGAATATGACCTTCGCATATGCCACAGCCGACGACCGGCAATTCAGCCGGACATTCCGCTATTGGGTCGGGACCACAGGCTCCAGAGACGAGAAAGTGATCGACGTGGAGGACGGCGAGGCATTCAACAAATACCTGCTCAACGCCATACACCCGACAGAATCCGACAATCCCGGCAATATGTCGGAATGGCCCGATCCAGGCTTCGCCAGGATATTCATCGACGATAATAACAACAACAAGGACGTGGCAGAGGCCATAGCCATATGGGGCGACCTTCACTACAAGATTTTCCCCTATCTTTACGAAGCGTTCCGCGAGGAAGGCATAATGTCGGACAACGACAAGGGCTATATCCACAATATGGTCAAGACCACGACCTCTGTCTACAGGAATCCGTCGAGCTGGGTCTATTACCGCTGGGCGTTTGCAAACATAGACCGCTGAGCCATACTGACATCACGGCGTCATCCGCGAGAATGAAATGAGAACACAGATAAAATATCCGGTAGGAATACAGTATTTCCCTGACGTAATCGAGGGAGGGTATGCCTACGCGGACAAGACCAGATACATAAAGGAACTCGTGGATAAAGGGAAGTATTACTTTCTGAGCCGACCGAGACGGTTTGGCAAGAGTCTCTTCCTGACCACACTGGAGGCATTTTTCGAGGGGAGACGCGAACTTTTCCGAGGCCTCGCCATAGACCGCTACGATCTGGACTGGCAACCTCGGCCTGTCATAAAACTTTCGCTGAACAACATCGACTGCAAATCAGAGGAATCTCTTGAGACTGCGCTGGGAAGCAAACTGCGGGATTATGAAGAGAAGTACAATATTCCCGTCTGCGGCGACGGCATCCCGCAGAGATTTGAAAAGATTCTGAGGACCGCGCATGAGAAGACCGGACACAAAGCCGCGGTGCTCATCGACGAGTATGACGCCCCTCTGCTGACTACACTTGAGAACGAAGGGATGAACGATGCTTTCCGCGACGTACTAAGGCCACTCTTCTCCGTGCTGAAAACGGCAGACTCCCACATTCATTTCGCTTTTGTCACCGGGGTGTCACGGTTCAGCCATACAAGTCTCTTCAGCGGGGCCAACAATCTGACCGACATATCGCTGCTTGATGAATATGCAGCGATATGCGGCATTTCAGAATGCGAGTTGAAAGATACGTTCAAACGAGGGATCAACAGTTTCGCCACTCATCTTGGAATCTCTGACGAAGAGACTCTCGCACGGCTGAAAGAGAACTACGACGGGTATCATTTCAGTGCCAATTGTCAGGATATATACAATCCCTACAGTCTGCTTCTCGCACTCAGCACGCAGAAAATCTCCAACTTCTGGTTCTCGTCCGGGACTCCGGCATACCTCATCGCCGCACTCAAACGCGACAGTTTCTATCTTCCGCAGCTCGACTGCATCGACGCAGTGGAGAGCGATCTGTCGGCATATGAGTCATATCTTGGCAATCCCGTGGCCCTCCTTTACGAGACCGGCTACATCACAATAAAAGGCTATGACGACGATGCCGGAATCTATACCCTCGCCTTTCCAAACCTCGAGGTAGCCTCAAGCTTCTCAGAAGCGCTCCTCCCGATTTATTCAGAATGGGATCCGGAAAGTTGCTCCGATTCACACCACGCGTCGAGGAACAGACATGCAGCGGACGCATCGACGTGATGCTCCGCACCCGGCATTTCATATTCATCTTTGAACTGAAGACCGACGGCAACCTCCGGAAAGCAATGGAGCAGATCGAAGACCGCGGCTACACACTACCATATGCCGATGAAGGACGCAGCATCATCCGAGTAGCCGCGAACTACGACTCGGCACGCAATAACATCGGGGAGTGGATGATAATATCCGAGCATAAATAGCGCAGGGAACATATTCCCCCGGCTCCGGAAGTTTTCAGTATTGCCGGGCCAGTTGTTCGGCGCGGAGCCAGTCGGCGGGAGTGTCGAGATCCACCGAACGGTCGGCAGGCATGACGTAGGGTTTTCTCACGGGGAATCTTGAATACGGCATCTTCAGGAGCGAAGGGACAGACATGACGTAGACCGCGCCGTTGTATTCCCACACTTCCGGAGCGTCCTGACGGCGGGTGAAGCGGCCGTCGCCCTTGCTGATATGGAGGTTGCCGTCGGCATCGGTCTCGAAAATATTGTAGTAGGGATTGGCCGAAGCCTCGCACACACTTACCACCATGTCTATGCCAGGCCGCCACATGGCGAGAGCCTCGCGAATGTCGGCAGCGCGCCGGAGCGGCGATGTGGTCTGCAGGAGCACAACCGCGTCGAACTCACGGCCTCTCTCCCTGTAATACTCAAGCGCATGAAGTATCACCTCGTATGTGCCCGATGTGTCGGTGGCAAGTTCGGCGGGACGGAGGAACGGCACCCGGAGTCCATACTCCTCGACCACCCTTCTTATTTCATCAGAATCAGTGCTTACACAGATGTCGGCATCGTCGGCACCGGCCTCACGCGCCTGGTCTATGGCATGGCATATGAGAGGTTTGCCGCAGAACGGCTTTATGTTCTTGCCGGGGATTCCTTTGCTGCCGCCCCGGGCCGGTATCAGATATAGCGTTTTCACTTGTTGAATGTTGAATGGGGAATTTTGAATGTTGAATTTATGGCTTCGGCCATTATTCTTGGGGCTGTCTCTTATACACATCTCCGAGCCCACGAGACACTGAGCGATCTCG
>ENA-UAPL01000643-UAPL01000643.1-human-gut-metagenome-genome-assembly--contig:-NODE-643-length-14219-cov-7.946484_pt1 | contig 14219 bp, 17 predicted proteins | sample MGYA00243480_ERZ654577 | MGnify/ENA primary metagenome ERZ654577 (study PRJEB26926, sample SAMN06164678) | human gut metagenome | biome: ENVO:00009003; feature: ENVO:2100002; material: ENVO:00002003...
GCTGGGCATCTACCTTTGGTGAAACAACCACCGCTATTGAGTTGGCTCCGGAAGGCACAGGCTACCGGGCAAGAACGAGATTCAGCAAGTTTTTCAACCTCCCGGAGCTGATGAACCTGTTCAAAGAGGTGGCGGACATCAAGACCGCCGGTCAGCTGAACTTGCCGACCCCGGAGGTGGAATACCACAACATCGTGGCCCAGCCTACTGAACACCAAAAAGAGATGGTGCAGGTTCTCTCCGAGCGTGCCTCCAGAGTACACAGCGGCAGCGTTGACCCCTCAGAGGACAATATGCTCAAGATTACCGGCGATGGCCGCAAGCTGGGCCTGGACCAGCGTATCATCAACCAGCTGCTGCCGGATGAACCCGGCACCAAGGTCAATCAGTGTGTGGGCAATATCATGCAGATCTGGCGAGAAGGCGAGGCTGACAAGCTGACCCAGCTGGTATTCTGCGACATTTCCACGCCCCAGGCCCAGTCCGCTTCCTCCAAAAAGGCAGCCAAGGCGCTGGACAATCCCACACTTCATGCGCTGGAACAGGCTGTGCCGTTGGATGAGCCTGAGCCTGCCTTTACCATCTATGAGGACATCCGCCAGAAGCTCATCGCTCAGGGAATGCCCGCCGAGCAGATTGCTTTTATCCATGAGGCCAAGACCGAGGTGCAGAAGAAAGAACTGTTTTCCAAGGTACGCACCGGGCAGGTGCGTGTTCTGCTGGGCAGCACCTCCAAAATGGGCGCTGGCACCAATGTGCAGGACCGCCTTGTGGCCCTCCATGACCTGGATTGTCCGTGGCGTCCGGGAGACCTTGCCCAGCGCAAGGGCCGTATTGAGCGCCAGGGCAACCAGAACCCTCTTGTCCATGTGTACCGTTATGTCACCGAGGGAACTTTTGACGCTTATCTCTGGCAGACGGTTGAAAACAAGCAAAAATTCATCAGCCAGATTATGACCTCTAAATCGCCGGTCCGCTCCTGCGATGATGTGGACGAAACGGCGCTGTCCTTTGCCGAGATAAAGGCCCTGTGCGCCGGAGACCCCCGTATCAAGGAGCGCATGGATTTGGATGTGGAGGTTGCGCGTCTGAAGCTGATGAAAGCCGACCATCAGAGCAAGCAGTACCGCCTGGAGGATCAGTTGCTCAAATACTTCCCCCAGGAAATCGAAACCAACAAGGGATTTATCAAAGGCTTTGAAGCGGACCTGGAGACCCTGGCCGCCCATCCTCACCCGGAGGATGGCTTTGCGGGGATGGAGATTCGGGGCGATGTGCTGACCGACAAAGAAAACGCCGGTGCAGCCTTGCTGGACGCCTGTAAGGAGGTCAAAGGCTCCGAACCGGTGCAGATCGGCAGCTATCGGGGCTTTACTATGTCCGTGGAGTTTTCCGCTTGGAAACAGGAATATACGCTCCTGTTGAAAGGCCAGATGACCCACCGGGCAAGCCTCGGCACAGACCCGCGCGGAAACCTCACCCGTATCGACAATGCACTGGCTCAGATGCCTCAGCGTTTGGAAGCCGTGAAAAACCAGCTGGACAACCTTTACCAACAGCAGGCCGCAGCCAAAGAGGAAATCGGAAAGCCGTTTCCCTTTGAGGACGATCTGCGAGTCAAGTCCGCCCGTCTGGTGGAACTGGACACGCTGCTGAACATTGACGGCAAGGGCCACGCCCAGCCGGAAACTGTGGTTGCCAAGAGTGCGCGGCCTTCGGTGCTGGACAGCTTGAAGCGTCCGGTGCCGCCCCGCAGCCCTGAAAAGAAACCGAAACAACATGAGGAGGTGCGATAACGTGAATACCAACGATCTGAATACGGCCCTTTATGAGAAGATGGCTGCTGAACAGGACAAATACCGGGACTGGCTGAAAAGCCAGCCTCCGGCAGAAATCCTGCACCATACCTATGAGTACACCGTCCGGGAGGACATTGTGATGGCGATGGAGGACTTGGAGCTGACCGATGCCCAGGCCCAGGCGCTTTTGGATTCGCCTACACCGCTGGCCGATGTGTACCGTCACTTTGAGAAGCTGGAGACCGGCTACATGGATGTGATCCGGGACAGCATTGAGAACCGAGCGGATGATATGTGTAAGGTTTTGGAAGAACAGCGGTCCATCCCTCTCTATCTCCATTCTGCCGCCTATGCGTCCCAGCATGGGGAAATGGCACAATATAACCGCTCTTATCAGGCAAACTTTGACTGTAAAGAGGCCATTGAACACGCCATCAGCGCCCACTATGCGGATAACCGACTGGATACGGAGTCTGCGGTTAAGGCGGTGCTGGAAAAGTTCGGGTCGGAACGAGTACAGTTTATCCTTGCCAACACCATCCAGCATAAGGACAGCGATGGCCGTGTTTCCCGTGATAACAAAGCCTGGGCAAAAACCATTCCCATGCCGGAGGACAGCGGCACTTCGCGCCACTGTGCTTATCTGGTTGTGGATGAGGTCAATCCTGGTCTGACCGATCTGTTTACACGGCAGGTACGAAAAACGCTTCAGGAACCGGAGAAAGGCTCTGTCTTGCAAAAGCTCAAACAGGAGCCTACCACCCACAAGTCTGCTTTATCGAAGAAACAGGAGCCGGAACGATGAGCGCCAAAAAGCGTAAACGGGATGTGCCGGTCCTGTTTTGGGTTTCCGATGCGGAGATGGAAGCGATCCAGCAGAAAATGGCACAGTTCGGAACAAAAAATCTGAGCGCCTATCTGCGGAAGATGGCTGTGGACGGCTATGTGGTACAGCTGGACTTGCCGGAGCTGAAGGAACTGGTATCCCTGTTGCGCCGAAGCAGCAATAACCTGAACCAGCTCACCCGACGGGTACATGAAACGGGGCGGATTTATGATGCTGACCTGGAGGATATAGCCCAACGGCAGGAGCAGTTATGGGAGGGCGTGAAAGAAATCCTAACCCAGCTTTCCAGGCTTTCGTAACAGGGATATATGCCCCAACTGCGGAGGGAGGAACGGCGTTCTTTTTGCCGCGCCTTCCTCCGTTTTTTCTTTTGCCCATATCCTTGTCTTTTTTCCGCCAAGCATGGATAATAGAATCAGAAACAGGAACTTCGATTTTGAGAGGAGGCATAACAATGAGGGCATTAGTATTTTTGTTGAAACTGCTGTTGAAGATTTTGGTAGCTCCTGTGATTCTGGCGCTGACCCTGTTTGTCTGGATTTGTGTAGGAATCGTCTATGTCTCCGGTCTGGTATTGGGGCTTATCAGCATGGTGGTTGCCCTGGTGGGTGTGGCCGTTCTGATTACTTACTCCTTGCAAAACGGCATTATCCTTCTGGTGATGGCATTTCTCATTAGTCCCTATGGTTTGCCAATGGCTGCAATCTGGCTACTGGGCAAGGTACAGGACTTGAAGTTTACCATTCAAGATTTGGTTTATGGATAATATGAAAACCTCCGGCGAATTTCGTCGGAGGTTTTATGGTTCCAGGTTATCTTCTTGAAAAAGCGGCGATGCAAAAAAGGTATCTATCCCAATCCCCATTCCTTGGCACATCTCATGAATGATCCGCAGCTTAACCGAATCATACGAGCAGTTGATGACATTCCCAATCGTAGACTTGGGAACACCGCTTTTCATATACAGTTGATATTGTGTCATTTTTCTTTCATCTAGTAATTCTAACAGACGTTTGCTTACCGCCTCGTTTAGCTTCATTCTATACACCGCCCCTGTGACTGTACTATATTTAGTATATGGGCAGTTTTGCTAAAATTAGTCCCTGTACCTGTACTAATAGAGCTATTTGCAGTATGATGGTAATAGGGGTGCCATCGTATGAACGTAACTTTTTGTGGCCATTCGCAAATCACAAAGGCAGATAATATTGCGAATTGGCTTCGCACAGTAACACAAAGTCTAATTGAGCAAGGAGCAACAACTTTTTTTCTTGGAGGATATGGAGAGTTCGACAGTTTAGCAGCGTCTATTTTACGGGAACAAAAGAAAAAGTATCCGCAAATCGAGCTGGTTCTTGTATTGGCATATTTGAACACTGGCCGGGATGTTTCTGGCTATGACAGTACCGTGTATCCACCGCTGGAAAACGTACCGCGCCGTTTTGCGATTTCTCATAGAAATCGCTGGATGGTAGAGTCCGCCGATGTGGTGGTGGCCTATGTTCTCCATGATTGGGGCGGAGCAGCCACAACGTTACGGTGTGCCAAACAGAAAAAGAAGCAGATTATTTCATATCGTGATGAAATGGGCAGCTGAGGTTGTCTATTTTGCTGCCACTTCATATTTCCAAAACTGTTGAACGTTAAGCTGTCGGTAAAATTATGCCGAATTTTCATCACTTTACTTTTGAACTAATATCGCTTATAATATTAGTACGAAAGGAAGTGGTACGGTGGGACAATTTGAACAGCTGGATCAGCTGCTGGAAACACAGGATGGAATGCTGCGAACAGCTCAAGTAGTATCTGCTGGTATTTCTAAGCCTGTTTTTTATGATTATGTGCGCTCACGGGAATTGGAGCGGGTCGCGCATGGAATTTATCTTTCCAAGGATGCCTGGGTCGATGCCATGTACTTACTTCATCTGCGGGTCGAACAGGCAGTGTTTTCCCATGAGACAGCTTTATTTTTTCACGATCTGACAGACCGCGAGCCGCTGGAATATACGGTCACAGTCAAGACTGGATATAATCCCTCCAAGCTGAAAGCAGAGGGCGTACAGGTATTCACCATTAAGGCGGAACTGCATGGGGTGGGCCTGACAACGGCTCAGACACCATTTGGGCATACGGTTCCTGTCTATGACCTGGAGCGCACCATCTGCGACCTGCTCCGCAGCAGGAACAACATGGAGATGCAGACTTTTCAAGGGGCATTAAAGATGTATGCCAGAAGAAAAGACAAAGACCTGCGGACATTGATGCGGTATGCCGGTATGTTCCGGGTAGAAAAAATTCTGCGGCAGTATTTGGAGGTGCTTTTATGATAAAAACAGCAAGGCAGTTAAAGGATCTGATTCGCAATCTTTCCAGGAAAAAATCTGCGGATGCCCAGCTCTTGATGCGGAACTACATGATGGAGCGTTTTCTGGAACGTATCTCCCTTTCTGAATATCGTGACAAATTTATTCTGAAAGGCGGTATGCTGGTAGCGGCTATGGTTGGTCTGGATGCCCGTTCCACGATGGATCTGGACGCTACTGTAAAAGGAGCCAATGTCAATGTGGAGGACATAGAGAATTTGATTTCCGCTATTGTGAGTGTCCCGATTGATGATGGCGTCAAATTCCAGCTGAAAAGTATTTCGGAGATTATGGATGAGGCGGAATATCCGGGGATTCGCGTAAATATGACTACAACCTTTGACGGTGTGGTGACGCCTTTGAAGATTGACATTTCCACAGGGGATGCCATTACCCCCAGGGAGGTCCGCTACTCTTTCAAGCTGATGCTGGAAGATCGCTCCATTGATATTTGGGCGTACAATCTGGAAACGGTTCTGGCCGAAAAGCTGGAAACGATCATTACCAGAACTACCACCAACACCCGCATGAGAGATTTCTATGACATTTATATTCTGGAACAGCTGCATGGGAACACATTGGACCCTCAGATTCTCCATGATGCGCTGCAGGCCACTGCTCACAAACGCGGGACAGAACGACATCTTGCAGAAGCTGCCGAAGTTTTTGAGGAAGTGGAGAACAGCTCGGTTATGCAGAAACTTTGGGAATCGTACCGCAAAAAATTTTCCTATGCAGCAGATCTGGAGTGGAACATCATCATGGGGGCGGTGCGCAGTTTATACGCTCTCAGTGAAAAGGAATCGAGCCTATGAAGAAGCACGGCCATTATTGTAAAGTCTGCGGAGAATATAAGGCTAACGAAAAATTTTCCGGCAAAGGTCATGCGGCGCACGTCTGTAAATCCTGTGCTTCTTTGCCACCGGAGAAGCAAGCGGAGCAAATGACAATAAACCGCTTACTGAATCTCCCTTGGCGGTTATCAAAGGAGCAGATTTCCTGGCTGAAGAACCGAATGAAAGATAAGCGCCCGGAAGTTCGTGCGCTGGCAAAAGAACAATACGAGATGAGGTTTCCTCTGAAGCGGTTAGAGGACATCGAGGACAATTTTGATTTTCCCGATGAGGACGATTTAATAGAATAACAAAAGCGGTCTGCACCATGCAGGCCGTTTCTTTTTTGGAAAGGAGGTCTCCCTTATGGCAACCACACGCATCATGCCGCTGCATATCGGCAAGGGTCGGACTGAGAGCCGTGCCATCAGCGATATTATTGACTATGTGGCAAATCCCCAAAAGACCGACAACGGAAAATTGATTACCAGCTATGGATGTGACAGCCGGACTGCTGATGCAGAGTTTCTGTTGGCAAAGCGGCAGTATATTGCCGCCACCGGACGAGTGCGCGGTACAGATGATGTGATCGCCTACCATGTGCGCCAGTCGTTCAGGCCCGGAGAGATCACACCGGAGGAAGCCAACCGGCTGGGCATAGAATTTGCCAGGCGGTTCACCAAAGGCAATCATTCCTTTGTGGTCTGCACCCACATCGACAAATCGCATATTCATAATCACATCATCTGGTCGGCGGTCAATACGGATTGTGACCGGAAGTTCCGTAACTTTTGGGGAAGCACCAGAGCTGTTCGACGTTTAAGTGACACCATTTGTATCGAGAACGGACTATCCATTGTGGAGAACCCCAAGCCCCACGGAAAAAGCTACAACAAGTGGCTGGGCGAACAAGCCAAGCCCTCCCATCGGGAACAGCTACGGGTGATGATTGACCGGGCGCTGGAGCAAAAGCCAGCAGACTTTGACACACTTCTGAAACTGCTTTCCGAGATGGGCTGCGAGGTATCTCGGCGCGGGAAAGCAATCCGCCTTAAAGCTCCCGGCTGGAAGAATGTAGCCCGTATGGATGACAAGCTGGGAGCCGGGTACAGCGAAACAGAAATCCGTGCGGTGCTGGCTGGAGAAAAGCAGCACACGCCCCGCAAGAAATCCACCGTGCAGCCGGAGCCACCCAAGGTCAATTTGCTGGTGGATATTCAGGCAAAATTGCAGGCCGGGAAAGGTGCTGGATATGCACGCTGGGCCAAGGTTTTTAACTTAAAACAGATGGCGCAGACCGTGAATTTCCTTACCGAACATCACCTACTGGACTATACAGAGCTGGAAGAAAAAGCGGTGGCGGCTACCACCCATCACAATGAGCTGTCAGCGCAGATTAAGGTGACGGAGAAACGCATGGCAGAGATCGCCGTCCTGCGTACCCATATCGTTAATTATGCCAAGACCCGCGAGACCTATGTTGCCTATCGCAAGGCCGGTTATTCCCGAAAATTTCGGGAGGAACATGAGCAAGAAATTCTGCTCCATCAGGCGGCAAAAAATGCCTTTGATGAGATGGGCGTGAAGAAGCTGCCCAAGGTCAAAGACCTGCAATCTGAGTATGCCAAACTGCTGGAGGAAAAGAAGAAAACCTACGCCGAGTACCGGCGTTCCCGTGAGGAAATGCGGGAACTTTTGACGGCAAAGGCCAATGTGGATCGGCTGCTGAAAATGGATGAGGAACAGAAAAAAGAACAAGAAAAAGACCACGGCCAGCGGTAAGCTGGTCATGGTCATAAGCGTCCATCGGACGCGTAGCCGCAGAATGAAATTCTGCGTTCAAAGGGGCTTGGGGGCGCTGCCCTCAACAAGCAAAGCAGAGGGGGAAATCACGGCAGGATTTTTCCCTCTGTGGGCCGAGTGTATTAACACCGGCATTGCTTGCCTCTTTTTACCCGGAAATGAAAGGAGCCAGTGAGGAAACAGTCAAATTTCACTCACCGGCTCAATTCGTTTCAAATTTCTCGGATAATTCTGTTAGTTCTTTCGTAGTCTCCTGCGTATGGTGCAAGAGGGTTTCACGCATTTCTGACGGACAGCTGCAATAAAGCATCTTCATCTGATTGGCTCCCTCATCATCTGGAGAAACATCTGGATTGATCAGAGTGTCCAGGGAGAGCGGAAGCACCTTTGCCAATGCCTTCAAAATCAAATAGGACGGATTGATTTGTCCCTTTTCAATGCTGGCGATCTGCTTGACAGATACATGGCTTAGATCCGCAAGCTCCTGCTGTGTCAGGTCTTTTTTCTTTCGGGCTTCCCGCATTTTTTGCCCCAAAGCAGTCAAATCATCAATCGGCATAATCACTCACCTCAAATATATTCTATCGTGCCGATTTGCACAAAGGAATAACCTTATTATGCTGGTCAATAGGCTTGATTATACCGATTTTTTGAGCGTGATATTTCTATACGCTTGTATTGTTCGAGTATAAGAACTATAATGTGTTTTGTGGAGGTGCAAAATGGATTATATGACATTAAAAGAGACCGCTGAGCAGTGGGGCGTGACACCTCGTAGAGTAAATTATTATTGTGCCGGAGGGCGTATCCCCGGCGCTGTGAAAATGGCCGGTGTTTGGCTGCTCCCTAAAATTGCGGAGAAGCCGTTGGATATGAGAACAACGCAAGGGAGGCAACAAAATGAAAATTTTTATCATAGAAGATGAACCAGCAATCCGTGAAGAACTTACCCAACTTCTTGAAAAATACGGATACCAATGTGCCAGTAGTAGCGATTTTCAGCATATCGCAGAAACCGCCCTTTCGTCTGGGGCTGACTTGATTCTTTTGGACATCAATTTGCCGTATCAGGACGGCTTTCAAGTGTGCAGAGAAATCCGGCAGAAATCCAATCTTCCAATCATTGTGCTTACCAGTAGAAACAGCGATTTTGACGAGTTAATGAGTTTGAATATCGGTGCCGATGATTATATTTCAAAGCCCTACAATGCACAGGTTCTTTTGGCACGCATACAAAAACTTCTGGCACGAACTTATGAAATACAGGACAATGTGGTTTTGACACACAAAGGCTTAACTCTAAACCTGCTCAAAGCAGAAATCAGTTACCAAGGACAGAGAAAATCTCTTACTAAAAATGAAATGGGGATTTTGCGTCTGCTCATGGTAAACAAGGGAAATATCATTCCTCGTGATGCCATTATTGATGAACTCTGGCAGAGTGAGCAATTCATAGACGAAAATACTTTGAATGTGAATATCGTTCGTCTGCGGAAAACATTGGCTGAGATCGGTTTACCTGACTATTTGGAAACGAAACGTGGCTTGGGGTATTGCGTATGAGATTATCAGAGTATCTTTTAGATCGAATTTTTTCATTGATATGTATGCTGGTGTCGGCACTTCTGCTGTTTGGCCTGCTTTGGCTAATTGAAACCCCTGCTACTTTTATTCTGTTTGCCGAAACGATCCTTATGGCAGCGTATATTTCCGCTTTGGTATATGATTTTTTCCGCAAACGAAGTTATTATAATCTACTTCTGAAAATGACGGAACAGATGGAAGAAAAGTCGCTTTTGGGTGAACTTTTGACACAGCCTCATTTTTTGGAAGGTCAGATTTTAGTGGATATTTTGCGGCGCTGCAATAAATACCAGAACGATCAGATTTCCAATGCAAAACAAGCAAGTCGGGAATACCGGGAGTACATTGATTCATGGATACACGAGATCAAGACCCCTATTACCTCTGCACGCCTGATGATAGAAAACGAAAAAAATCCCACTACGCTACGCATCGACGATGAACTCCGCAAAATTGATACCTATGTGGAACAGGTGCTATACTATGCCCGCAGTACGGATGTGGAAAAGGATTTCAAGGTGGAAAAAACCACACTGCAATCTTTAGTTCATGCTGCGTTAAAGACATATTCCAAGCCTCTGATCCAAGCAGGCGGAAAACCAGTGCTGAATGATCTGGACATTCCTATTGTTGCCGATAGCAAGAGCTGCACATTTGTAATCGGACAAATCATATCCAACGCGATCAAATATCGTAAAGACAATTTGCAAATTGAATTTTCTACCAAAATAGATAAAAATAATATATCCCTTTTTATTTCGGATAATGGAATTGGAATTTCTGCTGCGGATTTACCACGCGTGTTTGACAAAGGCTTCACTGGAGAAAACGGACGCCGCTATTCCAAGTCAACCGGGATTGGGCTGTATTTGAGCCAAAAGCTGTGTAAAAAAATGAATATTGTGCTTTCCGGTTCCAGTGTTCCCGGACAAGGGACTACCGTAACTATGGTATTTCCTACGGAGAGCTATTTGAAAGAGGCGGGGCTGTAAAACCTCGCTTTTTTCAACCTTACATTCTGGTAAGGTAAATGTAATCTAACTTAATGGCACAGGAGAAGCCCCTATGGTAGAGTAAAAATACAAAAGCAAAATGCTTTTGAGAAAGGAGTCTCATAATCAATGGACGACACAATTTTACGGGTGGATGACATCCAAAAATTTTACGGTAACAAGGGCAACCTGACAAAAGCCGTCGATCATATTTCTTTCTCTGTGCGTAAAGGTGAGTTTCTCGGTATTATGGGTTCTTCCGGCTCCGGGAAAACCACTTTGCTGAACTGCATCTCTACGATTGATACCGTTACCAGCGGCCATATTTATGTGGAGGGAAAGGACATTACGACGCTTCACGGATCACAGCTTGCAGACTTTCGCGGAAAAAAGCTGGGATTTATCTTTCAGGACTTCAATCTACTGGATACTCTGACAGCCTATGAAAATATCTCCCTGGCCTTGTCTATCGCAGGAACCAAACCCAGCGAGATTCAAAAATGTGTCCCGCAGATTGCAAAGGCGCTGAACATTCAAGAAGTATTGAACAAATATCCCTATCAGATGTCCGGCGGCCAACAGCAGCGGGTAGCCGCTGCAAGAGCAATGGTAACAAATCCAGCAATCGTACTGGCTGATGAACCTACCGGCGCTCTTGATTCCAATTCCTCGCGGATGCTGTTGACGATGCTGACGGAATTGAACGAACAGCTTGCGGCGACAATCCTTATGGTAACGCATGATGCTTTTTCCGCCAGCTATTGCCATCGGATTTTGTTTATCAAAGACGGGCAGGTGTTCAATGAACTGCACCGCGGGACGGATACGCGCAAGGATTTTTTTGCAAAGATTCTGGAAGTGGTTTCTGTCTTGGGAGGTGAGCAGAATGACCTCATTTAAGCTGATTCTCCGAAATGTTCAGAAGAACATCCGAGACTACCTAATTTATTTCCTTACACTGACACTTTCGGTCAGTCTGTTTTATGCCTTTAACTCGATTTCCGATCAGCCAGCCTTTTCTGATATGGGAATGACCGGTTCGCTCTTATACGACCAACTTGGCATACTGCTGTCGGCACTTTCTGTTGTTATTGCGGTAGTTTTGGCTTTCCTGATTATTTATGCCAACCAGTTTCTTTTGAAACGCCGCAAAAAGGAATTGGGCGTATATATGATGCTTGGCATGAAAAAAGGGCGTATTTCCCGGCTGTTTGCTGGCGAAACCATTTGCGTTGGTATCATTGCTTTGGTCTCAGGCTTGATTCTTGGATTTCTCTTTTCGCAGGGACTTTCTTTGGTTGCATTAAAGCTCTTTGCGATTGAACTGGATAAATTTCAAATTGTGTTTTCTGCCGGGGCGTTTCGACAGACGGTACTTTGTTTTGCAATCATCTTTTTTATCGTAATGCTTTTCAATGTGTGGTCTGTAACCAATGTCAAATTGATCGACTTATTGACAGCCAGCAGAAAAAACGAAAGCATGAAAGCAGAAAATCGTGTTTTGCCAATCTGCCTGTTTGTACTTTCTCTGATCTGCATAGGGATTTCCGTTGTGCTATTCAACAAAAACGGAATACTGCCATCTCGTGATAATATGTCTTTTCAAATTGCGGGAACGGCTTTGGTTGTTGGAACCTTTCTGCTGTTCAATTCATTATCCACTGTTTTCATACAGGCAGTAAGAGCTAGCAAAGGTTTTTATTTGAAAGGTTTGAACACATTCCTTGTACGCCAAATCGGCAGTAAAATCCGCACAAATTATCTTGTAGTGACGATTGTTTGTGGTCTGCTGACCATTACCATCTGCGCTGTATCCATCGGAGCAAGTACGGCTCTTGCAATGAATGAATTGTCAAAAGCTGCAACCCCCTATGATTTGAATGTCCTTTCTAATGTTTCTATTGATGGCAACAATGATATTGCAGCGTATCTTGCCACACAAGATGTTATAATGAGTGACTATGCCGAAAATATGGAGCAAATCAGCATTTATGAGGCTGACATGACCTATGCTGAATTATTTGAAGGTCAGGATGTCGAGCTGTGGCCGATTGACGAAGGAGTTCCCGATAGCAAGGTTTCCGTAATGACTGTTTCAGACTTTAATCGTGCGTTATCTATGCAGGGCAAAGAGCCAATCACGCTAAATGATGACCAGTATTTATTAAACTGCAATTACAATGGAACATATCAATATGTTTTGGTGGCCTTACAAAGTCATTCGGAATTTGCAATCGGCGGTACGATCTTACAGCGTGCATCTGATGAAGTTTTGCAAGAAACATATTTTATGACTTCTGTTGGAAACAATGATCGAGGAACATTGATTGTCCCAGATTATGTAGTAGCTGACCTCGAAAAAGATGTTAATGTGCTTTTGGTGCAATACAAGCCGGATGTGGATTCTAATGAAATCCTGCAAAAGATGATTCCCATTGGGTTGGATGAAACGCATGGCTATCGGTATGCAGAAAAGAACATGATGTATGAAATGTTCTACGGTCTCAATGCTTTGGTGAGTTTCCTTTGTTGCTATATTGGTTTAATCTTTTTGCTGATCTGTGCCGCTCTTTTGGCGTTAAAACAGCTCACGGAAACGACAGACAACATTTACCGATATGGATTGCTGCAAAAGTTGGGAGCTAAGCGCAGGCAAATCAACCGCACACTTTTTACGCAGACGGCTGTGTTTTTTGCAATTCCATTGACTGTTGCCGGAATATACTCGGCTTTTCTAATTGACAAAGCAATGACTGTCGTTGAGGAATTTATGAATATCCATATTTCAACAAATATCGGATTGACCATTATTCTTTTCCTCATTGTTTACGGGAGTTATTTCCTTGCAACCTATCTATCTTGTAAACGCATTGTTACAGAACAAAAGAAATCGGAGGTGTAAATCATGTTACCTGAAAATGTAAAATGGGACGCCGTGTTCCAAAGCATCGTAGACACATGGCTCCCCCTGATTGGCGTAGTTGCTGCAATCATTGTGATTGCTATAATTGTTCATGTGGTTAGGAAAAAAAGAAAATAAAGATGATCTGCCGCACGATGGCAAAAGAAAAAAAGCCGTCGTAAAGCAGACCTATTAACACGCCTAATATTATCTTTCGGTGGCTTTGAAAAATTCAGAGCCGCCGTTTCTTTTTGCTCTAAGCAGAAACGCAATGACCTCATGCAATCAGCAGGGGCGGCATAAAGGAGGATGCCGCCTTGTCTATTTTCGCTTTTTTTCATAATATCCATGACCTGCACCAGCTAAAAAAAGCCTTGCTCCACCTCCGGGGAAATATGATTGCCAATCGGCATTATCATTCTACTTAAATCAGCAGAATAGTAGGTATTTTTGTTGCGCCAGTTTCTCTTTATGGAGAGCTGGCGTTTTCTATTGCTGCTTTTTCAGAAAAGTTACCAAGGAGTATCGGTGTCGTTCACCACCTCCATTCGATTCACCCGTTAACCACCCGTGAATCGAAATGGAGGTACATAATGAAGAAAGTCAATCTTAGGGATCTGTATCCCGATGTTTATAAAACCGATCACTTTGTAGAAGTAACAGAAGATGTGCTGGAGACGATCAGAGCCGCTGAGCGTGCGGAAGCTGCCTATGATCGGAGAATGTATCGTTATAAGGCGTACTACTCTCTGGACTGTGACAACGGCATTGAAAATGCCATTCTGATGAAGCCCCAGACACCGGAAATGCTTCTGGAGGAAAAGCAGCTGCGGGAGCAGCTTTATGCCGCTGTGATGGCTCTGCCGGAGAAGCAGGCCAAGCGGATCTATGCCCGGTATTATCTGGGCATGAGAGTAGGAGAGATCGCCGCAGCAGAGGGTGTAGACCCAAGCCGTGTCCGGGACAGCATCCGGCGCGGTTTGAAACAGCTGGCAAAGCATTTTTAGGATAGAGCCTCAAAGGGCGCAAAGTTTCATAGTGCTTCTGGCACAGGGCTTTGCGCCCTGCGGCATCCTTGTATTCTTCGAGCAAAGGA
>ENA-UAPL01000650-UAPL01000650.1-human-gut-metagenome-genome-assembly--contig:-NODE-650-length-14131-cov-4.763640_pt1 | contig 14131 bp, 11 predicted proteins | sample MGYA00243480_ERZ654577 | MGnify/ENA primary metagenome ERZ654577 (study PRJEB26926, sample SAMN06164678) | human gut metagenome | biome: ENVO:00009003; feature: ENVO:2100002; material: ENVO:00002003...
CCGCTGGGTATCAGAAGGCTTGAACGCCTTCCCGGTGGAATGGGGATGATGGCCGACGATGTGCTCGCCGCCGTTTATTCTGCCTTGATTATCACAGTTGTCATCATCATGATATAATTTTACTGCATACCTGACCATGAATACAGACAATAACAATCCATCCGAGTCGAATATCGACAGGAAAGCCAAGGCTGTCGGCAAGAAATTGCTTGAGAGCAAGTCGCTTGTCCCAACGTTCCTACGGTCGGCTGTCTCAAGCCAGGCCTCGGGCTGGGTCGATTTCGGTGTGGGTTTCATAATGTTCGCCTGGGTTTTCAATCACCATCTGTCGTGGCTTGCCACTGCGATCGGCGTTGTTGCGGGTGGTATAGTCAACTGCATACTGTGCTATAAGTTCACGTTCAGGGCCGAGAATGTGCCCTGGAAGGCAGTGGTGGTCAAGTACGCCCTTGTATGGATCGGCAATCTCATACTGAATTCCGGAGGAACGGAGGTGGTGTATTTCTTGCTGAAGAAGCTCGATTTTCTTGAGAAAATCGGTTTCAAGCCAGCGGGCTACTACTCTGCCGCACGTCTGTTCATGTCGCTGATGGTATCCTGGTTCTGGAATTTCGTGCTGCAGCGCAATTTCGTCTACAGGCCGTCGAAGTTCGACCCGTATGCCGTGAGATTCATGGACAGGTTCATACACAGGAACACGGAGCGGTGAGACACGTGGAGGAAAGAATATAAATTTAATATACAGAGCGATAATTCGACAAGGTTGAATCTAAAAACAGATAATAAATGAGCAATATAAAGGAAACAGCAAAACGCATGCGGGATGCCTTGCAGCAAGGCATATACTATGTGATAAATCCTTTTGTAAGGCTGCTTATAAAAATGGGTGTCACCCCCAATATGGTGACAACCATCGGATTCCTGGGCAATCTCGCCGCCGCCATAGTGGTGGGATATGCCTCATACCGTTCGCTTCACGACACGATGCAGTGGAGTCTGCTGACGTTGGGCGGCTGCCTGATAATAGGCTTCTCGCTCTTCGACATGCTCGACGGACAGGTGGCGCGTCTCGGCAACAGAAGCAGCCGTTTCGGCGCGTTCTATGATTCGGTGCTCGACCGCTATTGTGAGTTCCTGACGGTAGGCGCGGTGGCATATCTGATGCTTTGCCGCGGCTGGGACATCGCAGCCCTGCTCACATTCCTCGCGCTGATGGGCTCGCTGCTGGTATCATATACCAGGGCCCGGGGTGAGGGCCTCGGAGTGGTGTGCAAGATAGGATTCATGCAGCGTCCGGAACGGGTGGTGCTGACTGCGCTTTCGCTGATCGCCGCCGGAGTGTGCGGACAGTCAGGAAAATGCTGTTTCGACCCGTTGTGGATTGTGGCGTGGGTGATGGGGCTTATGGCTTTCTTCACCAATATGACCGCGATCGCTCGTATAAACTATCTGCGCCGTCATCTTTAATCAACTCCGGATCATCAATGAATATCAGTAGACCCACGCTTCGGGAGACTCTCTGCTGCCTCGGCGCGCTCGCCGTATGGTTTGCAGTCACTGTCCTCTTCATCGGTTTCAGGCCGGAACACATATTCCTCGCCATTCTGATAGGCGCGCTCTTTTTCGGCTCTTCGGTCACAAGAAGACTGACGGTGGCCCTATTGCCGTTCATCGCCTTCGGCATAAGCTACGACTGGATGAACCTCCTGCCTAACTACGAGGTGAACCCCGTCGACGTGCAGGGACTTTACGAGACAGAAAAATCGCTCTTCGGCATCTCAACTGCCGCCGGGGTGCTGACTCCAAACGAGTTTTTCGCACTGCACCATGTCGCGCCTATGGACTTCATGGCCGGCATATTCTATCTTTGCTGGGTGCCGCTGCCGATTTTTTTCGGCCTCTGGCTGTATTTCTCCGGCAAGGACTACGACTATCTGCGGTTCGCTCTCGTATTTCTGCTTGTGAATCTCATAGGCTTCGCGCTATACTATGTGCACCCGGCCGCTCCGCCATGGTATGTCGCTTCCCATGGATTCGAGGCTGTGCCGGGCACTCCGGGTGAGGTGGCGGGTCTCGGTTTCTTCGACGAGATGACCGGTCTCGGCATCTTCAACGCCCTCTATGCGCGAAATGCCAATGTGTTCGCCGCAATGCCGTCGCTGCATTCCGCCTATACTTTCGTGGCATGTATCTATGCCTTCATAGCCAGCAGCAGCCGAGCCTGGAAGTTTATACTCGCCTTCGTGACGCTCGGCATCTGGTTTACCGCCGTCTACACCTCCCACCATTACATCCTCGACGTGCTCGGCGGTATAGGTTGCTCGATTCTCGCTGTCCTTCTCTTCGAGCAAGTGCTGATGCGCATCCCCGCCTTCAGGGCATGGCTGCGCCAATATGCCGCCTACATCGGCAGGAATTGACCCTGTCCTAACCCAAAATATAAACGTATAAACATATAAACCTCAAATTTCGCCGCAAGGCGAAATTTGAATCAGCATATGACACAGGAAGAATTAGACAAATACCACGCTGAGATGCGTGAGAAATATGATGTGCACCCCGATGTGCTCAACTACGACGACATCCGCAAGATGATTCCTAAACTTGACGGACACAAGAAACTCGTAGATTGGCTTCTGCATTTCCTGCAGGTAGATGAGGTCAACAACGTCCACCGCCGCTGGTGCTCCACTCCCGGTCTGGAATTTGTGCAGCATATGGTGGAGGACGATTTCAGACTCAAACTCAGGGTAGACAACCGCGAGGTGCTCGACAATATGCCAGACGGACGGTTTATCACCGTGTCGAATCATCCCTACGGGGCGCTCGACGGCATAACGCTGATATATCTTGTCACCCGTCGCTTCCGCGACTTCAAGGTCATGGTCAACATGATACTCAACAAGATCTCCGCCATGCGCCCAAACTTTATCGCGGTAGATGCATGGAGCAGCAACGACCCGGAGAAAAAGAAGGTGTCGGTGCAGGGCATACGCGAGGCCATACGCCAGGTGAGGGAAGGGAAGCCCCTCGGCTTTTTCCCGGCCGGTGCCATGAGCAAGATCGACATACATGGGCATCAGATCGACAGACCTTGGCAGAAATCCGTGCTCCAGATCATAGAGAAAGCAAAGGTGCCGGTGATTCCAATATATTTCCACGGCGGCAACAGCTGGTGGTGCAATTTCCTCGGTCATGCCTGCTGGCCCGCGCGTTCGCTGCGCTTGCCGGCGGAAGTGTTCAGAAAGAGAGGCAAGGAGCTGCACATCAGCATAGGGCAGCCGATCTCTGTCGAGGAGCAGATGGCTCACTCAGGCTCCGTGGAGGAACTCGGAAAGTTCCTGCGCGAGAGGACCTATGCGCTGCGTGAGATTAAATAGACGGTCTTTTTTTTTAACCCTTTCATTTTTTTTCGCATGTCTCGATTCAGACAATTCAGGGAAGAATACCGGAGCAGCCTGAAGTCGGGCGACACCGAGGAGTGGTTCGACCTGATTTTCTATCGTCCCATCGGTTTTGCATGGGCTGTATTGGCCCGTCATCTCGGCATTCATCCCAATGCAATAACAATAGCCTCGATTTTTATCGGTATCGGGGCCGGAGTGGCATTCTATTTCAACGATCTATGGATAAATGTGGTCGGGATGCTGCTTCTGATATGGGCCAACTCCTATGACAGCGCTGACGGCCAGCTCGCCAGGATGACCAAACAGTATTCGCGGCTGGGCCGAATTCTCGACGGTGTGAGCAGCGACCTCTGGTTTGTGGCAATATATGTGGCATTGTGTCTGCGTGAAAACGAGACCTCGCCGTTCTTCATGGAGCATCATTGGAAAATCTGGGTGCTCGCAGCCATGGCCGGTCTGTGTCATGCGCAGCAGGCGGCGATGGCGGATATCTACCGCCAGTTTCATCTCTTCTTTCTCAAGGGAAAGTCGGGTTCCGAACTTGAGGATGCCCAGGTGCTCTGGAAGAAGTTTCATGCCATGTCGTGGAGCCATGAGTTCTTTCCAAAACTCGTGATGCTTTTTTATGCCAACTATACGCGCACTCAGGAGAGGTTCACACCGCAGATGCAGAATCTGCGCCGTGTGCTGGCCGAGAAGTATCATTCGCAGATACCCCGTTCGTTTGCGGAGAGATTCAGAGCCGGCAGCCGACCTCTGATGAAATATACTAATATATTGAGTTTCAATGTGCGGAGCTGGGCTTTGTTCATCTCAGTGCTCGTGCTTCGTATGCCATGGGTCTATTTCGCCTTCGAGATCACTGTCATGAACGTGATTCTCATCTATATGATCGTGCGCCATGAGCGTCTATGCGTCAGGCTCCGCAAAAGCCTGTAGGTGATTGCCGCATAAGTCATGATATCGGCAGATTGCAATGTCATTTTGTTTGAATAAAACAAAAATTGCTTAAATGTTGTTTATAATAATAGGGGATATGGTTGCATGACTAAAGTTCTGCATCTTGAACTTTATATTGATAATCTTGGTATTGAGTTGGCTTATTAAAGAATACTGATTTCAGATAATAGACCTGAGACAAACCTCAAATAAACTAACCTCATAACCTCATAACCTCATAACCTTCAAATTCCGCGAAGCGAAATTTGAATTAAGCAATACGACATGGCACTGATCATACCGGAAAAATATAATCGCAAACTTCTCGGCGAGACCACGGAGATTGCGATTCAGAAGATAAAAGACAGTTTTCAACGGGAACTCGCGCAGGCGCTCAACCTGCGGCGCGTGACGGCTTCCCTCTTTGTCCTTTCGGGCACCGGAATCAACGATGACCTTAACGGAACGGAGAGTCCGGTGTCGTTCCCGATCGACTCGCTGGGCGGCAGAAAGGCCGAAGTGGTGCATTCGCTTGCAAAGTGGAAGAGGATGAAACTGAAGGCGTATGACATTGCCCCGGGCTACGGCCTCTACACCGATATGAATGCCATACGCACATTTGAGGATCTCGACAATCTGCATTCGCTCTATGTCGACCAGTGGGACTGGGAGAAGACCATAACGGCCGATGACAGGAACCTGGCATATCTGAAAGATACGGTGAGCCGTATCTTCAAGGCGATAAAGAAAATCGAGGATGATATCTACCGCGAGTTTCCCCACATCACTCCGTGGCTTCCCGACGAGGTGCATTTCATCCATTCCGAGCAGTTGCTGCGGGAATATCCGGATCTAACGCCGAAGGAGAGGGAAAACAGGGTGGCGGAGAAATATGGAGCGGTGTTCATAATCGGCATCGGGGCTCCGCTTTCCGACGGACAGCCGCACGACGGGCGCGCACCGGACTACGATGACTGGATCTCGGTGAATGAAGACGGCTACAGAGGGCTCAACGGCGACCTTATGCTGTGGAATCCCGTGCTGAAGACCGCGTTTGAACTTTCCTCAATGGGAATACGGGTGAGTCCGGAATCGCTCCGGAAGCAACTGGAACTGCGCGGTTGTCCGGACCGTGAGGGGCTTGAGTTCCACAAGTCGCTGCTTGCCGGGGAGTTGCCTTATTCCATAGGAGGAGGCATAGGCCAGAGCCGTCTGTGCATGTATCTGCTGCAGAAGGCGCATATCGGCGAAGTGCAGGCCTCCATCTGGCCCTCCGACCAGATCGAAAGATGCGCGCGCGCCGGGATATACCTTCTCTGAGCATTTTCAGACGGATGCCAGTCCCATAACCCAAAGCCTGAAGCCTAAAGCCTAACACCTAAAGCCTAAAGCCTAACACCTAAATAACATACATGAACATGAAAAGATTCCTTATTCTCCCCGCTGCCGCTGCTCTGTGGTTGCATTCGGCGGCGCAACCGGATGCCACGCAGTCCTATTGGTCGGCGGTGGATCCGGCCGGACCTTCCGACCGCACGGTGGTCTTCGCTGACGGCGCCGCAGGCCGGCGCCTCGCTGTGATGTGGGGGTTCGACACGGCGTGGAACGACTATGCCAACATGCTGCGCGGCATTCGCTATGCCGGCGTAGATGCGATTGGCTGCGCACGCGTTTCGTTTCAGCCATGGGCTGAGATCACTCGTAAAGGTGTGCTTCCCGAGATGCTTCAGAAGAATCTCGATGCCAGGATGAAGACTGTAGGGCTCATCGGTAAGAAAGTCGACATTGTTCTGAATCTCGATGGCGGCGACAACACGGTCAAGGAGATATATGGCGGATACCGCTATGAGAATCCGGATGACCCGTGGTGGTCGCCTAAGGAATATATAGGCGATGTGACGGAGCAGGGTCCGAAGTGGGCCGACCTCATTGACGCCACCGCGGCAGCCGTGGAGGATAAGGGCTACAGGGTGGTCACCGCATCGCCGCTTAATGAGCCGGATCTTGAACTCAACGGCACTCCGATTGAACTGTTCTATCAGATTGCAAGGAATCTGAAGGACTACGATCGTTATCCCCGCTTCCGCGACATCCGCATAAGCGGCGGCAATACGCTCAACAACGACGAGGCGCTGCGCTGGTATGAATACAACAAGGTGTTTCTTGATGAAGGCAACACGCATCAGCTTGCCGGAAGTTTCGACACATATGCCGACTTCTTCCGCAAGGTGCGGGAGGATGGAAAATACGCCACAGCCGACGAACTGCATAATGTGATGGAGGCCATGGTGGGTGCCGAATACGGTATGCAGACAGGCATATGGTGGGGCACTGCGGAAAAAGCCCGTGGTGAATTCATGAAGGCCAGTTTCGGCGAGCGGCTCGGCTATGCCGAGAACCGCAACGCATGGTCGGCCGCTTCGGTCTACAGGAATCCGGAGGGTGAACTGAAGGCTTTCGTCGGCTGCTCGGAACGTCAGGCAAGGCCGTCGTCCTTCAGTTTCGTGTCGGCCGACCGTCCGTTTTATGTCAACGGTGCCGGGCCGCTGCGTGAGTATGTGGTCAATGTGCCGGGCGATCCTGACGGTGCCTACCAGTCTGCGTTGCAGCGCAACGCGGAGGCGGTGTTCGATATCGAGACCGGTACTGACATCCAGCCTGAGGTGTGCGGCGACTGTTACATAGTGAATTGTTCCGACGGCATGGCTCTCGGCATTGAGGGCGGAGTGCCTGCCGATGCAGCAGGCATTGTGCAGGCTGTCGCTTCGGGAAGCGCTGACCAGATATGGAATATCGGTTTTGTGCCGGAAAACTGGGGTGGTGATTTCAGCTACAGGTTCATCCGCAACATTGACGGGGAGTCAGTGAGATCGCTCGACGACAACAACTGGAATCTTGAGGACGGCGGTAAGGTGATATGCTATGGCTTCTCCGGCTCCGGAGTGCAGCAATGGGCGCTCGAGTATGCCGGCGCGGGGACCTTCCGCATCCGCAACAAGCACAGCGCGCTCTATCTCACCGTGGACGACGCCATGGCAGGTTCGGCTGTGTGCCAGCGGGAGTATGCCGACGGCGACCGCCAGCTATGGCGCTTTATTCCGGCCGGTGCCGAAATTGAGTATGATGCGCCTTCGGTGCCTTCCGGACTGGAAGTCCGGGCCAATTCCGCGTCGGCCTTGCTGAAGTGGCTCCCTTCGTCGGATGCGCAGGCTGTGACATACTGCATAGCGCGCGCATGCGGAGACGAGTCTGATTTCGACATCATTGCGAGAGGCGTCGACGGCACTTCATTCCTCGACAATTCCCTTCCGGAGGCTGAATCTGCGAGATACAAGGTGATGGCTGTAGACGCGGCCGGCAACATGTCGGAGTTCTGCGAGGAAGCGGAACTCTCTTTGTCCGGTAAGGAGCGGGGACTGATAGCGAGATATGCGTTTGACGACACTGCCTGCGACGAGACTGAAAACCGTTTTGACCTCAAGACGTTCGGAAGCACCGCTTACCGCAACGGCCCTGACGGCGAAAGCCGCGCCATAGTGCTTCATACCTCAGGATTCTGCCAGTTGCCCTATTCTGCGCTCTCTTCAGATGAGTTTTCCGTGAGCCTATGGTTCAGGGTTACTTCGGCGCAGAAAGGGAAGTGTCTGTTTTCCACAGGTCTTGGAAGTGGAAACTCGCTTGCGCTTTATCCCTACAGCGATGGCTGCGCCGAACTGAGGGCCGAGTCGGACGGCGCTTCATGTGTGCTCTCGGCCGATTCGCCTGCCACCGGCGAATGGGTTCATGTGGCGGTGGTGGCCGGAGCCGACGGGGTGGCCATGTATGTGGACGGACAGGATGTGGGACGCGGCGACTCCCATGCCATGCGTGAGGCGATCCCGGAGTCAAGGCTCCTGACCTATCTCTGCTGCGGTCCTGACCGTAGCGGTGCGTTTGCCGGAAGCGTGGCCGACATGAGGGTCTTCAACAGGGCCATCACTCCTGAAGAGGTAAGGGCTGTCATGGCGGAAGTGTCGTCGGTAGGCACGGTAGGCGTCGGCAGTATGGAGCCGGTAGCCGTGGAATACTACACTCCGGATGGTGTAAGGCTTGCAGCGCCCGCCGCTTGCGGACTCACCATAACGCGCACTGTCTATGCCGACGGCTCCTGCCGCACGTCAAAGACCATGCGCTGACAACTCACCAGTCGATCGGTGTCTTGCCGTTGGCGATGAGATAGGCATTCGCCATCGAAAAATGGCGGCAGCCGAAAAATCCGCGTGAGGCGGAAAGAGGGGAGGGGTGCGGCGCTGTGAGCACCAGATGACGCGAGCGGTCGATGAATGAACCCTTGCGTATGGCATCGGCTCCCCACAACATGAACACTACGTTGGAGCGGCGCTCGTTGACGGCGCGCACCGCCGCGTCGGTGAATATATCCCAGCCGAGTCGCGAATGCGACTTCGGCTGGTGTTGTCTCACCGTGAGCGTGGCGTTGAGCAGAAGCACTCCCTGGCGGGCCCAGCGTGTCAGGTCGCCGTCGTGGGGAATTGGTTTCCCGGTGTCGGATGCTATTTCCTTGAATATGTTGCGCAGCGAGGGCGGTATGTCGATGCCGGGGTTGACCGAGAAGGCCAGTCCGTTGGCCTGCCCGGGTCCGTGGTAGGGGTCCTGGCCGATTATCACGACTTTGACATCGTCAAACGGCACAAGATCGAATGCCGAGAATATTTTTGATGCCGGAGGATATATGGTAAGGGCCGGATTCTTGTATTCGTCCCTCACCGCCTGAGTCAGATTCCGGAAATATTCCCGTTCGAACTCGTCGCTCAACTGCCGCTTCCATCCCGTTTCTATTCTTACTTCCATTGCCGCGCTTGTGTTGGTATAATAATAAAACAACGCAGGTGAACATTTTATCGCGTTAGATTTTGCAGCATCGGGTAAAAGTGTTAATTTTGCATATGGAAAACCTCCGCCGCTTACGGAGGTCTGTGAATATATAACCAGTAACAGCAATATTACCCGCGTGTAATATATAATACGGAATATGCAGAAATATCTCTATTGGATTCTCCTCGCCCTCATGTTCGTGCCGTTCAAGCAGATCTGCGGCGTTGAGGTCATCTCGGCTCCCATAGCCCTGTTTGTCGGACTCGTGTTCGCTCTTGTCTTTGGCATCCCCTATCCGAAATTCAACAAGAAACTATCTAAATATCTGCTCCAGGCCTCAGTGGTCGGGCTCGGTTTCGGCATGAATCTCGAGCGCTCGCTCCAGAGCGGGGCTGAAGGCATGATCTTCACCGTGGCTTCGGTCATCATCGTGATGGTGGTCGGGGTGGTGCTCGGCCGATACATGCGCATTGACTCCAAGACGTCTTATCTGATATCGTCAGGCACCGCGATATGCGGCGGAAGCGCGATCGCCGCTGTGGGCGGTGTGCTGAATGCTAAGGAGAATGAGATGGCCGTTTCTCTCGGCGTGATATTCATACTCAATGCGATAGCACTATTCATTTTCCCGCCGTTGGGACACATGCTCGGCCTTGACCAGCATCAGTTCGGCACATGGGCCGCTATAGCCATTCATGACACAAGTTCTGTGGTCGGCGCCGGCGCCGCGTATGGAGCGGAGGCGTGCGAGCTCGCCACGCTCATCAAGTGCACCCGTGCGCTGTGGATTATCCCGCTCGCTTTCTTCACAATGTGGTATTATGGACGCAGTTCCATGAAAGCCGGGACTGAAGGAGAGGAGAAGAAGGGCAAGGTAAGCATACCCTGGTTCATATTCCTTTTCGTGGCGGCCATGATTTTCAATACATATGTCGGCACAGACACTTTCCGTCCGGCCTACGACGCGCTTGTGGTGATTGCAAAACAGTGCCTCATCGCTGTCCTTTTTGCCATAGGTGCAGGCCTAAGCCTCAAGGTGATAAGGCAGGTGGGTGTCAAGCCCCTTGTGCAGGCTGTGATTCTTTGGATTGTGATCGGGGTCGGTTCGCTGGCCGTGATACTTGAATTCGGTGTATGAAAAAATATGAGGTGTCGCAATCGAGACCTGAACTGAATGATATGAAATCATTGACACGAACATTGGTGCGCAACCTGCATCCCGTATCTCTGCTTCTGGGCTGCGGCTCGGTGCTCGCCGGTCTCTCGGCCTCGGTGCTGAGAGGCGGTGTGGCTCTATTTCCCGCGTTCATGACGTTGCTTTTCGCGCTTTTCCTGCAGATGTCGGCCAACGAGTATTATGGATACAGATGCGCCCGGAGGAATGCGCTGTCGCATCCTGATTCCGACGACCGACAGGACCGACAGTATATCGTGATGCATACGCTCTCCAACGCTCTCGCCATTCTTGCGGCCACAGTGGCTTTTCCTATGGTGGCGCATCTCAAATGGGTGACGGTTGTATATGTGGTGCTTATGGGCGCGCTGATGTATTTCTATTTCGGAGGTCCGCGTCCGCTGGTGCTTACAAGATGGGGGCTGCTGGTCACATTCATCTTCTTCGGCCCGATAGCAGTCAGTGGAACGGCCTTCGTGCAGAGACCGTCGTGGGAAATGCTGGTCCCCATCGCTGTTTATTCCGTCATCAGCGGTGTTCTCGCGGTCAATACGCATCTGTCCATACAGTATCTGCGCAGGCAGGAGGATGTCAGGGACGGAATGACGTCGCTGATCTACTTCAAAGGGATAAAACTGGTGCGTCTGATCTATCTCTTCAACGTGGCGCTGGTCTGTGTGCTCATGATGGCTTTCCCGTTCGACCTTGGATTCGGCGGGCGGCTTTACGGGGCGGTAGTGCCGGCGTGGCTGATAATCACCGCCGCGTTCGCAGTGCGCCACATGAATGATTTCACACAGAAAAGCGCCCTCAGGATTCGTCTCATAGTTATCGTGCAGTATGTCACCGCCATGATAGTGCTCCTCGCTGTGGTGCTGATATCCATGGAGTCATACTGGATCGGCATCCTGCATCCCCATCACTGAGCTGCCGGCGAGACCCCCATAAATAATCCATACTGATATAACACACGCGGACGATACCGAAATATCGTCCGCGTGTCTGTTGCTGGCCCGTACAGATGTCACCGTATGAGGATCTTCTCTGTCTTCCCTCCACGGCGGCGCAGGTATATGCCTTCATGCAGATTCGCATCGTTTACCTTGATACCCTGGAGATTATAATATTCTGTCTCTTCTGTGATGTCGTCGTGTCCGATTCCGGTCATTTCCACATCCGCTCGGTCCGCTATGGCCCGCAGAGCCGCGCGTACGGCATAGTATGCTTCCTTCGGACGGGTGTTGCCGTCGTAGATCAGAGGATTGTTGTCACGCCATGAATCAGGGTCGCACAGTCCCCATATGAGCACGGTCCTGCAGTTTTTCTGTGACAGGGCCGACATGACCACCGCGCAGTAGTCTTCCGCCTGGCGCATCTCGGCATCGCCCGACGCGATATCGGTCTGCTCTATGTCAAGTTCGGTGACGGCGCAGATCAGACCGAGTTCCTCATAACGGCGGATATTGTCCCTGAGTCTGCGGGCGTCGATCTGTCCGGAATGAAAATGGCACTGCAGGCCGACACCGTGGATGGGAACTCCCTTCTCCACAAGTTTTCTGACAAGGTTGAAGTAAGCCTCGGATTTCGGCTGTCCCATGAATTCCGCTCCGTATTCATTGATGAAAAGCAACGCTTCGGGATCGGCCTCATGCGCCATTCGGAAAGCCTGCTCGATAAATTCCTCTCCGATCACGTCGTTCCATACTGAATTGCGGAGTTTGTAGGCATCAGGATTGTTCCAGACCACGCTCTGGTCATCGTCAAGGCATTCGTTGACCACATCCCATTCGCGTATTTTTCCTTTCAGTCCGCCCGCTACTCCGTTGATATGGCTCCGCATTATCTCGGTCAGCTGCTCTTTGCTCCAATGGTGGTTGTTTTTCTTGCCGTCTGAGGAAATCCACTGGGGCACCTGCTGATGCCCCACCAGCACGTGGCCCCTGACGTCCATGGCATTTTTTTCGGCGAAGTTCAGCAGGTTCCACGCTGAGCCGAGTGTGAAATTGCCATTCTGGGGCTCGGTGGCATCTATTTTCATCTCGTTTTCCGCCTCTGCGAGGTTGAACTGTTTCCCTATGGTGGAAGGTCTGGCATCATACATGTCGGAGAGGCTGTATCTGTATTGATTCACCGCCACGCCTATCGACTTGCCTGCCTTATCGGCATAATCGCGCAAAGTCGCGGTGTCGTCGTAGCTGTCAGACCAGTCTATGATGAACGCATCGTTGCCTTCGCCGTCGAGCACTATCTCATCTTCTATTTCCTTGTCTCCTTGTCCGGAATACCCGGTGTCGGTGACAGTGGCGACCACATTAAATTCTGTCGCGGTAAGGATTTCCTCTACTTTCCAGGTGTAAGCCTTAGGATACTGGATGCGGAAATTCCAGCCGTCTCCGCTGTCTGAGATCTTGCCGGACGATTTGAGAAGGGTGAACCGGTCGCCTTTGTTCAGTCTGACACCCTCTGCCAGGCGGATGTCGATTATCGGCATAGCGCCGGAAACATCGTAGATCTCGTCGCGTCCGATATAGGATACCTTTCCGCTTACGTCAAGACTTGTGGACTCTTGCTCGCCGCCGACGGTGAATATCAGCCGCGAAGTGGGGTGCACCTTCAGGTCGATCGCATTCCCCCCTTCATAGTCAGCCAGTGTCAGGGTCTTGCCCCGTGAGTCGCCCGGCTCAATGTATCCGAATATGTCGGCGGTGCCTGAGATGCTTCCGGATCCCCCGAGACACCCTCCTGTGTAGACTATCACTCCTGTCGTGTTGCCGCCGATACCCACAGCGCCGGGAAGCCTGTCGCGGCGTGCTTCGTCGGCATCGTTGCTCACGAGTAGTTTCCCTCCTGTCACGGTTATGAATCCGGTGATGCGGTTGTTGTTGCCGGTTATGCTGTAGGTGCCTGCTCCTTCTTTGACAATTCCTACCGGAGATGTGCCTTCGGAGGATATTGTGCCTGCGAGTTCGGAATCGGAACCGTCTTGACCGATCAGATAGTACACTCCTTTCTGCTTGTTGCCCTTGTAGTACCCCATGAGCCGGCTTCCGGCCTCGGTGCGCAGGGAGCCTATGCGGTGTGCGCGTGCGGTGTTGCCGTCCTCGCCTCCGAGTGTGGCGCCTTCATGCAGAGTCACGCTGTTGTCGGCAAGCAATCTGGAGTATCTTCCCTCACGGATAGAGACTTTCACATTGCCCGGATCGAATTTCACGCCGCCATGAGCGAGAATCTCGCCATAGAAGCCCGCTTTCACCGAGGCGTTTACCTCCGGCCAGGGATAGATGTGCACATCGCCGTCAAACCTGTCCCAGTCGGGAAGTTGCGCCGATGAGTTGCCGATGAAGGAGCGTTCGCCGCCGGAATGGATGTTCAGACGCCCATGTCCTATGACGGGCGACATCCAATAGGTATAGCGCGAGGTGTAGACATTCAGTTCCGTGCCGTCAGGTATGGAGATCCCCTCGGCGTAGGAAGTATAGGAGGAAGACGTGCTTGAGGGATCGCTGAAATCGAGCAGCCCGTCATCATAGGAGGGGAAGTCGGGGCCGGACAGCGTGATGTCGTCGATGTAGTAGTCGGAATTGTCGGAATTGAACCCGATTCTCAGATAGGCGGAATTGTTGTCGCGGTCTATTGCCGGCATCTCATAGTTCCAAGTCTTCCATGTCGACACCGGACCATATGATGGCCCTGTCTCTTATACACATCTCCGAGCCCACGAGACACTGAGCGATCTCGT
>ENA-UAPL01000663-UAPL01000663.1-human-gut-metagenome-genome-assembly--contig:-NODE-663-length-13934-cov-4.624973_pt1 | contig 13934 bp, 7 predicted proteins | sample MGYA00243480_ERZ654577 | MGnify/ENA primary metagenome ERZ654577 (study PRJEB26926, sample SAMN06164678) | human gut metagenome | biome: ENVO:00009003; feature: ENVO:2100002; material: ENVO:00002003...
ACCCCTTGACTCATGAGGAAAGTTACCTTCAGACTCGCTGGCTTGGGCGCTTTTTGCCCTTTGGTTCAGTCACATACCCCGGTATGTTCCTTCACCTGCAGGACAAAAATCACTCCAAGCCAGCGACCCCGGGGGAACTGAAATTTTATGAAATGGGGTCTAAAATTCGCTTTGCGAATTTTAAGTTTAAGGTTTAAGGTTTAATTTATCGGTATAAGCCTTTCGTAAAGCTGACAGAAGTCTTGCTGTTAAACCTTAACCCTTAAGTGTTAAACCTTAAACCTTAAACTTTTTACTTATTCAGCAGATAATACACATCATTGAGGCGCAGCTCCTTCTTGAAGCCCTGCATCGTGGTGTCCTTGTCGATGCGCACCATCTCGATTCCGGCCATCTCTGCGTAGTCTTCCCAGTATTCGGGAGTGATGTCGTAAGAGAAGCAGCTGTGGTGTGTGCCGCCGGCCATGATCCACGCGCCTGCGCCGATCTCGAAGTTGGGCTTCGGAATCCAGAGTGCCGATGCCACAGGGAGTTTCGGAAGCGGTTTCGACTTGATGCATTCCACATCGTTTACGATCAGACGGAAACGGTTGCCAAGGTCGATCACTGTAGCAGTGATGCCGTCGCCCGGTTTCGAGGTGAAGACGAGACGGGCTGTCTGTGCCTTGCGGATGCCGATGCCGAGGAAATGCACCTCAAGGCGAGGACGTTCTTCAGCGATGAGCGGGCACACCTCAAGCATGTGGGCCTGGAGTATCGAGCTTTCTGCGCCGTTGAAGTTGAGGGTGTAGTCTTCGAGGAAGGAGCATCCCTTGCCCATGCCCTGGCTCATGAACCATAGTGTGCGGTAGAGTGCGGCCGACTTCCAGTCGCCTTCGGCGCCGAAACCGATGCCTTCGGCCATCAGACGCTGCGATGCAAGACCCGGAATCTGGTTGAAACCTACGAATTTAGGATCGTTGATATCCTGAGTGCCGAGATCGTCGAAGTTGGTGGTGAAGGCTTTAGCTCCCTTTGCCTTGAGGATGGCGCGGATAGCGAGTTCTGCCTTTGCTGCCTCCCATACGGAGTTGTAGCCTTCGGTGCCTTCTTTCTCCAGTTCGGCATCGTGGGCGTAGAGCTTGAAGTATTCGGCCACGAGGGCTTTAGTATCTTCGTCGGTCACTTTCTTGTAGTATTCCATCAGCTCGCTCACCGGGCAGTAGTCCACATGGTAGCCGAGCTGCATCTCAGCGTCAACCTTGTCGCCGTCGGTCACGGCCACATTGTTCATCTGGTCGCCGAAGCGGAGCACGAGCATGTCCTGCGAGTCAGCCCATGCGGCTGCCACGCGCTGCCATACCGCGATGTGGTCCTGGGTGGCGGCATCTTTCCAGTAGCCCACCACCACCTTGCGGCGCACCTTCATGCGGGCGCAGATATGGCCGAACTCGCGGTCGCCGTGTGCGCTCTGGTTCAGGTTCATGAAGTCCATGTCCATGGTGTCCCAAGGTATCTCGGCGTTATACTGTGTGTGGAAGTGGAGGAGCGGTTTGCGGAGTGCCTGCAGACCGTGGATCCACATCTTGGCAGGTGAGAAGGTATGCATCCAGGTGATGATACCTGCGCATTTCGGGTCGTTGTTGGCGGCCTTCATCACTTCTTCCACCTCCTTCGAGGAGTTTGCAGTGCCTTTATATACCACCTTGATGGGAAGACGGCCGGAGTTGTTGAGTCCGTCTACCATTTCTTTCGAGTGTGCGTCGACAGCGACCACTGCGTCGCCTCCGTAGAGCAACTGGGCGCCAGTCACCCACCATATTTCAAAATTTTCGTACATTTTAGTTTTTTTTATTTCGGTTTTTGATTTTTATGAAGAATCATGATGTATCATGATGAATCATGATGTATCATGTTGTATCATGATGCCTCATATTGTATCATGATGCCTCATGATGCCTCATGGTAAATCATGATATTTTCAGGATCACTGTCCGTAGTAGGCATTAGGTCCGTGCTTCCTGAGATAGTGCTTCTCGACCAGCAGCGGGTTCATTGTCAGGTTGGGGTTGGCCGCGAAGGCGATGCTCGCCATCTTCGCCACCTGCTCCATCACCACGGCATTGTGCACCGCGTCGTGAGCGTCCTTGCCCCACGAGAAAGGACCATGGTTCTTGACAAGAACGCCGGGAGTGTGCATCGGGTTCATACCCTCGAAACGCCTGATGATGACGTTGCCCGTCTCAAGTTCATAGGCTCCCTTCACTTCTTCTTCGGTCATGTCGGCCGTGCAGGGTATCGCCTCGTGGAAATAGTCGGCGTGGGTGGTGCCGATGTTCGGTATGTCAAGGCCTGCCTGTGCCCAGGCTGTGGCGAATGTGGAGTGGGTGTGCACCACACCTCCCACTTCGGGCCATGCGCGGTAGATGGCAAGGTGGGTCGGGGTGTCGCTCGAGGGTTTGAGATGTCCCTCCACGATGTTGCCTTGCAGGTCCACCACCACCATATCCTCGGGCTTCATGACGTCATAGTCCACGCCCGACGGCTTGATCACCACCAGGCCCGACTCGCGGTCGATGCCCGACACATTGCCCCATGTGAAGATCACGAGTCCGTGCTTCACCAGGTCCATATTAGCTTCATAAACTTTTTTCTTAAGATCTTCGAGCATAACAGAGTGTTCGTTTTGTCAGAGTTTGTATATTCAGAGTTTGTATATCATGATGCATCATGAAAAACCATGATGCATCATGATTTTATTTTACCAGAAATACCAATAGAAAGCCGCGGTAATACCAAGGATGATCACAGAGTGTATGATATCCCAGTGGTTCCAGCTCTGGCGGGTGGCCAGGCGCTGTTCCGGTGTGGAGGTTCCGAATACCAGACCCTTTATCTTCTCCGGATCCGGTGCCTTTGTGAAGAGCGACACTATCACGCCTACTGCAAGGCAGAACACGAGCATCCAGCCGCAGAAGAAGAGCCAGTTCTCATCGAAGAATATTCTCTGGAAGAGGCTTGCGTCGGGGTTCTGGCCGGCTGCAACGCCTGCGCTCGTGTAGTAGATCTTCGCGCCCAGACGTGTGAGGCCGATGACAAGGCCTGAGAGCAGCGCCCACATGCCGCCGAGTGCCGACGCGCGTTTCCAGAGTATGCCGATCAGGAACGCAGCCGCGATACCGGGAGCGAGCACCGACTGCACATCCTGCAGATAGAGGTAGAGCACGTCGCCTACCGAGCGCATCACCGGAATCCACAGTATGCCGAGTATCACGATCACTACAGTGGCTGCCTGTCCGATGCGCACAAGTTTCTTGGGGTCGGTGTTCGGTTTGAAGCGCTGGTAGAAGTCGATGGTGAAGAGTGCTGCAGAGGAGTTGAAGAGCGAGGCCAGCGACGACATGAGGGCAGCTAAGATACCGCACACGATCAGACCTTTCACACCGGCCGGAAGCAGTTTGGCCACGAGCGTCGGGAACGCCGCGTCGGAGTTGGGGTTGCCTTCAGGAGTCAGCGGCAGGAAGTCGCCGAGGTTCTGGTGGAGTGCGAAGGCGATCATGCCCGGGATAAGGAAGAGGAACACGGGGAGCAGTTTCAGGTAGGCTCCGAAGATGGTGCCTCGGCGGGCCTGCTGCTCGTCGCGGCCTGAGAGCACGCGCTGCACGATGAACTGGTCGGTACACCAATACCAGAATCCGATCACCGCCGAACCGATAAGTGCGCCGAGCCAGGGATACTGTGCGTCGCGGTTGTCGCGGATGAGGTTCACCATCGAGTCGCCGTATTCGTTCACCTTCACTTCAGAGCATATGCGCATCATCTCGTCCCAGCCGCCAAGTTCGCGCAGACCGAGCACCAGGATGATAAGCGAGCCGAGAAGAAGGATCGGGGTCTGGAGCACTGAGGTGTAGAGTACTGATTTCATGCCGCCGAAGACGGTGTAGAGGGCGGTGATGAGCACGAGGCCGATCGCCGCGATCCAGAAGAAATCGATGCCCCAGAGGGTCTCTATGCCGAATACCTGCTGGAATACTAGTCCGCCGGCATATACCGTCACGGCCACCTTTGTCAGCACATAGCTGATGAGTGAGATCACGGAGAGGATGGTGCGCGACGCCGGGTTGTAGCGTTTCTCAAGGAATTCCGGCATCGTTATCACCATCGAACGGCTGTAGAAGGGCACGAATACCCAGCCGAGCAAAAGGATCATCCAGCCCTGTATCTCCCAGTGCGCCATCGCCATGCCGCTGGAGGCTCCTGAGCCTGCCAGGCCGATGAGATGTTCTGATCCGATGTTTGACGCGAATATCGACGCGCCGATTGCAATCCAGGTGGCGTCTTTGCCACCAAGGAAGTAGTCGTCGGCATTGTTCTGCTTCTGGCGCATCACCCACAGGATGATACCTATCAGTGCCAGTGCGAACAGCGCGACCACGATCCAGTCTAATGCTGCCATAGTTTTTTTATTGTTGTTTTTTAGTTTTTTTTACCCTTAGACATTAAAATATAAACTAACCCCTAACCCGGAAATATCGCCCGTGGGGCGATATTTCCGTTATTCAACTCCGAACCTGAACACGCAGTGGCTGCTGTAGGTCTCGCCCGGTTTCAGAGTTGCCGACGGCCATTCCGGTTTGTTGGGGGTGTCGGGATATTTCTGGGTCTCGAGGCAGATGCCTGTGCGCTGCTGGTAGGTGATGCCGTTCTTGCCGGTCACGGTGCCGTCGAGGAAGTTGCCCGAATACACCTGGATGCCCGGTTCGTCGGTCAACACCTCAAGCTTGATGCCGGTGGTGGGGGAGACCAGGGTGGCGGCCACCTGCGAGTCGTCGCCGGCCGCGTCGAGCACCCAGTTGTGGTCATATCCGTTGCCGTTCTTCAGCTGCTCGAAGTCAAACTTCTCGATGTCAGCGCCCACGGCCTTGGCGGTGGTGAAGTCCATCGGAGTGCCTGCCACTTCCAGTATCTCGCCGGTGGTCATGTAGGTCGAGTCTACCGGTGTGTAGCGTGCGGCGTTGATCGTCAGTATGCAGTTGGTGATGGGTTCGGCGGGATTGCCGTTGAGGTTGAAGTATGAGTGGTTGGTCATGTTGACCACTGTTGTCTTGTCGGTGGTGGCCTTGTATGCTATGTCGATGGCGTTGTCGGCCAGAAGCGTGTAGGTCACCTCCGCCTTCACGTTGCCGGGGAAATTGTTGTCGCCGTCGGGGCTGTCGATCGTCAGCACCAGCGTGGAGTCGTTGGCCTGCTTGGCGTCGTACACCTTGTATTGCCATCCGGAGGGGCCGCCGTGCAGGCAGTGTCCGAAATTGTTCTGGGGAAGCTGGATTGTGTCGCCCTCAATCACGAGGCGTCCCTGGTTGATGCGGTTGGCATATCGTCCGATAGAGGCTCCGAAGTCGGTGAGGTTGTTCTCAGGGAAATAAGCCTGCACGCTGTCGAATCCGAGCACTACATCCTTGAAATCGCCGTTGCGGTCAGGCACCATCACCGACACGATGCGGCCTCCGAAATTCGTGATGCACACTTCCATGCCGTTGGCGTTCTTGAGAGTGTAGAGTGCGGTCTGTTTGCCTTGATATTCTGCCGCGAATTTCTCCGGATCCAATCCGGAATCTGTCTTTTGCGCTTGTTGCTGGGTGTTGCATGCCGCCAGCGCCAGGACTGCTCCTGCCATGGCTGCGATGCCTTTTGCTGTTTTGATCATGATTTTCGCTTTGTCTTGTTGTTTTGTTCTGTTAGTTTCTGAATTGTCTGTTTCGGGTTGCAATATGTTGCCATGCAGATGTTTGTGTGGCTGTTGCATTATCGGCATGTGCATAATATGTTGTAAAATTACAAAATACCGTTCTCATAGCCAAAAATATAAATATGTTGTAAAGCATATTTTGTCGGTCCTCATGTCAGTATAAGACCCAGTCTCCGCAGTCCGGCTCAAAAAAGAAGTCTTGCAAAAACCCTCGAGTGCTGAGGATTGTTAAGAAGATAGCGATTATTGATGCGGATCATAATTCGGTCTGCCACTATTGACTGTATCTGACTAAACTTTATAGAATTGAAAACCGACGATCAAAATACCCGGCGCCCGGAGGTGGAGGAATCCGGAATGGCGAAGCCCGACGTAGATGCCGGCCGCCAGAAAAACACAAAGCGTCATCTCATCCGCAACAAATGGATCAGACGGGGCCTCGAGTCTGTGCTGTGTCTGGTTGTCATCGTGTTGCTGCTCCCGCTGCTTCTCTATATCCCTGCGGTTCAGGATCTCGCGGTGCGTGTCGCCACCGGAATAGTCGCCGACAAGACCGGCATGGATATAAATATAGGTAAGTTCCGGCTCAAGTTCCCGCTCGATATCTCGCTGCGCGATGTGGCGGTGGTGGAGGCCGCGGGCGATACTATGGTGGTCGCACGCGAGGTGGTCGCCGATGTGCGTATGTTGCCTCTCATCCATCTTGATGTCCAGGTCAACCGCCTGAGACTTCTCGATGCGCGCTACCGTATGCTCAGCCCTGACTCCTCCATGCTGATGACTGTCAGGGCCGGTCTGCTCGAAGTGGATGGAAACACTTCGGCCGACCTCTCGTCAAACTCCATATCGATAGGAGAGGCGCTGCTTAAGGACGGTTCGGTCAATCTTACCATGGATGTTTGGAAACAGACACCGTCGCCCGCCGACTCCGCGTCTGCTCCTTTCCATATCACTGCCGGCCGTCTGAATCTTGACAATATACTTTTCTCGATGTCGATGCTTCCTACCATCGACACGCTGCTGTTCCGCGCCGACCGCCTGACGCTCGACAAGGGCGACATAGATCTCGCACGCAACCGCATATCAATCGGCAGTGTGGCCGCCTCGTCAGGTTTCGCCCGGATGCTCGCGCCCTCCGCCGAATATGTCGAGGCGCATCCGGCTCCCGAACCTGACTCCACATCCTCTTCGGCGCCGATGGTGATAGATGTCGCAAAAATCGCTCTTGCCGGGTTTGATGCCCGCTATGCGGTGAAAGATGCGCCGCATGTGGATGGCTTCGACGCGTCCGACATCCGTGCCGACAATCTTGAGCTCCTGATACATCACTTCCGGAATGCCGGCCCCGCTATCTCGCTCCCCATAGCATCGCTTGCCGGAAAGTTGCCGATGGGCGGCAGGGAGATATCCATTCTTCCGGCCTCGCGCGGCACTTTCGAGATGGACTCCGCAGGCATGGCGCTGAAAAATTTCCACATCCTGACCCCCGAATCGCGTATCGACGCTTCGGCGGCAATCCCGAACGCGCTCATGCAGATGCTTCCTTCGGCTCTGCTCGATGTCGACATTGACGCAAGTCTGGGCATGGCCGACATTAACGCCTTCATGCCGGCGATGGGTGTCTACACCGCGGCCATACCGGCCGGAACGCCGCTGGATGCAGTGGTCAAGGCGTCGGGCAGTCTCGGCAACGCAACCCTGAGCAAGTGTGACATACGTCTTCCGGGTGTGCTTTCGCTGCGTGCCGACGGCAAGGCGGTCAATGCTCTCGACATAAAGCGTATGGAAGCGAAGATCGCTTTCGATGGAGAACTCCGCAAGCCGGGTGTCATCCGCAATTTCGTGGAGTTGGGCGATGTCTCTGTCCCCATGCTCTCGATCAAGGGCAAGGCCACGGCCTCACATGAGAACTATACGGCCGATTTCTCGCTCAACACACCGAAAGGAGACGTGGTGGGTCTCGGCAAGGTTGGTATGAATTCCGAGCGCTACGAGGCCGATCTTGACATCCGCAACCTTGATGCGGGCTATTTCATCGGCGATTCGGCCATCGGAAATGTCACAGCTTCTCTCGTGGCGCGCGGCGCCGGGTTCAATCCCGAGAAGCGCGGCGCCCACACCGATGTCAGATTGGACGTGGCGAGTCTTGTTTATAATCGTCAGACACTTAAGGATATTTTACTCGATGCCTCGCTTGCCGACGGCCGCTTCGACATAGATGCCAATTCTTCTTCGGCTCCGCTTGATTTCAGTGTGAAGGGAAGCGGCTCCATCGCCGAAGATTTCTATCAGGCCGATCTCACGGCCGATCTCCGTCATGTGGATCTCCACACGCTGGGATTCTCCGAGACGCTTTGCAACGGAGGCGCGCAGTTCCATCTCTATGGCAATGCCTCACCGCGTACGTGGCTCTACGATCTGACTTTCGATGCCGACAATATAGACTGGCACCTTCCCGACCAGGATCTGGTGCTGCCGCAGGGGGCGACGCTGAGGCTGGTGGCCGAGGCCGACAGGACACGCTGCAACCTCGATGCCCGCGGCGCCTCGGTCGACTTCATCGCCGCCGAAGGGCTCAAGGCTCTCACGGAGTCTTTCTCAGCTCTCGGCGCGATGATGCCGGGTATGCTGGAGCAGAGGCGTGTGGATGTGGCAGCCATAGAGGCCAAATTGCCTCCTTTCAGACTCAAGGCCGATGTGGACGGCACCGGAATAGTCGACGATTTCCTGCGGCCGTCGAAAATGGGCATTGGCACTCTCAATCTCAATCTTTACAAGGACTCGGTGCTTCAGGGCGACATGACGCTCAATACGCTGAAGACGGCTTCGATGAGGCTTGACACCATAACTCTCGGATTGCGCTCCAGGGGTAATCTGATCGACTATCAGGTGCATCTCGGCAACCGGCCCGGAACCATGGATGAGTTCGCCGATGTCAATATGAGCGGTTATTTCGGCGAAAACCGTCTGTCGGCATATCTGGTGCAGCATAATGTGAAGAAAAAAATGGGCTACAGGGTAGGTTTCACGGCCTCGCTCGCCGACTCCATCATGTCGCTTCGTTTCACTCCGCTGAAGGCCACCATCGCATATCTTCCGTGGAAGTTCAATGTCGACAACTTCGTGGATTTCAATATAGAGAAAAAGAAGATATATGCCAATCTCCAGGCAAGCAGCGACAGGAGCAGCATTCTCCTGCGCACCGAGCAGCGTGCCGACGGCGGCGACGAACTGCATCTGAACCTCACCGATATAAAGGTGCAGGATTTTCTCAAGATGTCGCTCAACGCTCCTCCTCTCACCGCCAATGTCAACTCCGATATCAAGGTGCGCTACAACGGGAGGGCTCTTATCGGAAAGGGCTCGCTCGACATTGCCGATCTCGTCTACGACCGCAAGAGGGTGGGCGACCTCAATTTCACTCTCGCGGCCGGCATGGGCAATAAAGGGAAATCGGCCGGTAAGATCGGTATGCTCGTAGATGGCTCGGAGGCGGCCGCGGTGCAGTTCGTGCTCGCTCCTGATTCCGTCGACAAGGCGGCCGGACTCGTGGCCGAGCGTCTCAAACTTCAGCTTACACGGTTCCCTGTGGCCATAGCCAATCCGTTCATGCCGCCGCAGACCATGTCGCTTTCCGGAAGACTAAACGGCAGCATGGACGTAAGCGGACGCCTTTCCAGTCCGCTGCTGAATGGAAGCATCGCAAGCGACTCCGTAGGTGTGTATGTCAATATGCTCGGCTCGACGCTCAGATTTGGCGACAAACCTATCGTGGTGGATAATAACGTGTTGAGATTCGATGATTTCAATATCACTGCCTACAACGACAATCCTTTGTCAGTCAACGGAACTGTCGATGCCTCGAAGTTTTCCGACATTATGCTCGATCTTACTGCCGCCGCGCGCAACATGCAGCTTACCGGAGGCAAGAAAAGCAAAGGCGATATCACCGGCAATCTTTTCATAGACCTCGACGCCGGCGTGAAGGGTCCTCTGTCGCGGATGAATGTGGATGCAACTCTCAATGTGCTCCCAACTACCGATGTCACCTACATGATGACTATGGACTCCGACATGCTCAACAGCCAGGGCGGAGCCGACGATGTGGTGCGTTTCGTGAATTTCGCCGACTCGACACTGGTGGCCAAGGCTGATTCCATTCATTCATCCATGACCATGAGGATCAACGCGAAGGCCATAATATCGCAGGGCACGCAGATCGCCGTAGACCTCGCCGGAAGCGGCAAGGTGGAATGCAACCCTTCCGGTACTCTCAATTATTTCCAGAACTATATGGGCGACATGAGACTTAGCGGAACCCTGTACACCGGCACCGGATATGCCCGCTACAAAGTGCCCCTGCTCGGAAACAAGGCGTTCGATTTCGACCGCGACAGCCATATCACCTGGAGCGGCGATATCCTCAACCCCTCGCTGTCGATCTCCGCATCCGATGTGCTCAAGACAAATATCCAGATGAACGGCAACACGAGCCTCGTCAACTTCATTGTCTCGCTCAATATCGGCAATACCCTGTCATCTCCTTCGGTATCGTTCGATCTTGCCACCAACGACGACATGAGCATCAGCAACGAACTGCAGTCCATGACTCCGGAGCAGCGCCAGCAGCAGGCCATGAACCTTCTGCTCACCGGCACCTATATGGGGCCGAACGCGAAGTCGGTCAAGGGCGATATTGTCACCGGAAATCTCTACAGTTTCCTCACCTCGCGCCTCAACGCGCTGGCGGCCCAGAACATCAAGGGCGTGGATATCAATTTCGGCGTCAACCAGTATGAGGTGGGCTCCAACGGAAACACTTCGACCAATACCTCATATTCTTATCAGGTGTCGAAATCGCTCATAAATAATAGGTTCAAGATCGTGGTGGGTGGCAATTACTCCACCAACGCCTCCGCCGACGAGAATTTCCAGCAGAATCTCATAAGCGACATCGCGTTTGAATACATTCTCAAGCAGAGCAATACGATGAGCCTCAATGCCCGCCTTTTCAGACACACCGGGTTCGAGAGCATTCTCGAGGGCGAGATCACCGAGACCGGTGTCGGTCTGTCGCTCCGCCGCCGGCTCGCTTATTTCACCGAAATCACCCATTTCGGCCTGAGCAAACTCTGGAAAAAACCGAAGAAGACTGAGGTGCCCGCACCTGCCGACTCCATACCTGTGCGCACGGACTCAGTGCCGCTGCCTGCCGACGCCTCCGTCGGTTCCAATCACTCTGTTAACTCTGAAAACCAAAACTGAATATGCCTGCCAGATTCCACAAAATATCACACGCCATTCTGCTGCTCGCGCTTCTGGCCTCGGGGGCGTGCAGCACCACGCGCCGCCTTGAGGAGGGCGACGTGCTCTATACAGGTGTGAAAAGCATAAAGGTAAATCCTACGGCCGATGAGAAACTCCCGGCCGATCTCGTGTCGGACATCAATACGGCGGTGGCCGTGCGCCCCAACAATGCCGCGCCTCTGCTTTATCCTTACTCAAAGTTCAGGATGCCGTTTCCTGTAGGCCTGTGGGTCTACAACAACTGGAACGATTCCGTCGGTGGCCTGAAAGGTTGGCTGTATAGAAAGCTGGTGAGCCAGCCGGTGCTCGTCTCCGACGTGCGCGCCGACCAGCGCATGAAGATGGTGGAGCAGATTCTTGCCGACAACGGCCATTTCGGTTCTTCCGCCACCTACGACGTGGTCTACGATAAGAAAGACCCCAAAAAGGCTTCCATTGCCTACACATTTGATGTCTCATCTCCCTACCGCATCGACAGCATACAGTATATCAACCGCCCGAACGACGGTCTGTCGCATTTCGTCGATTCTCTCGCCAGGAAAAGCAGATGGTTCAAGGATGGTTCGGTATTCTGTGTCGACTCCCTGTCGTCAATGAGGGTCAGCATAGCCAACAATCTCCGCAACAGGGGGTACTATTATTTCCGCCCGGAATACATAGAATTCCTTGCCGACACTTTCATGACCCCCCATGCGGTGGCCATGAAGATGGATTTTGCCGACAATATGCCCGCTCTCGCCCGCAATAAATACAAGACCCGCAACATAGTCACTCTCCTGCAGCGCAATGAGAGATACGGTGAGGGACGTCCCGACACGATTGACACCAAAAAGGGACAGCTTATCATCATGCGTCCGCAGCGTGTCAGGAAAAGCATGATTCCGGAGTGCATCACATTCAGGGAGGGAAAGGTCTTTTCAGTGCGCGACATGGACAGGACGCAGACCCGCCTCGCGAGACTGGGCATTTTCTCCAACATCGAGATACAGCCGGTGCCCGCCGACACCTCCGCTCTCGATCCGCTGATGGACGTGTTCATCACCTGCCGCTACGACCGCCCCATGGAGGCGACGCTCGAATTGAATGCAACTTCCAAATCCAATTCCTACATAGGCCCGGGCCTCGTGGGCACTTTCGCGCATCACAATCTTTTCGGCGGGGCAGAGAAACTCTCGGTGTCGCTCAATGCAAGCTATGAGTGGCAGACCGGCCGAAACAGATCGAGCATATTCAATTCCTATGAGTTCGGTCTCCAGTCGTCGCTCGCCTTCCCGAGGCTGCTCGCCCCTAAGTTCATACCACGCTCCACACGCGACCTTAACTGGACCACTCTCTCGCTCGGAGGCTCGATTCTCAACCGCCCGAAATATTTCAAGATGGCCGAATACAATATGGGCATCACATACGAATGGCGCGCCAACCGCTATGCGGTGAATTCTTTCACACCGTTCAAACTGGTCTACAACAAACTGATGCGCACCACGGCCTCGTTCGACTCAATTATGCAGCAGAACCCGGCGGTGGCTCTGAGTTTCGAGAGCCGCTTTATCCCGCAGTTAAGCTATACATACACCTACAACCGATGGATGGAGCGCGAACGCAACAATGAGATCACTTTCTCTGCCACATTCACGGAGGCCGGCAATCTTTTCGATGGCATATATCGCCTGTGTGGTGTGAAAGGAGAGAAAAAACTGTTCGGAACCCCGTTCTCGCAGTTTGTGAAGGGGCAGGCCCAGCTGGTATGGAACCATCGGCTTTTCCCCAAGTCCGACCATTGGCTTGTGACTCGTGTCCTGCTCGGTGCCGAGCACGCCTACGGAAATTCAAGGGAGGTCCCCTATTCAGAACAGTTCTATATAGGCGGCGCGAATTCCATCCGCGCCTTCACGGTGCGTTCCATAGGTCCGGGCAGTTACAGGGCGCCACGCGACCAGGTGAACGGTTATTTCGATCAGACCGGTACGTTTAAATTTGAGTTGAATGCCGAATACCGGTTCCCGCTCGTGGCCCAGCTCCACGGTGCGTTCTTCATCGACACCGGCAACATCTGGCTGCTCAAGAACGATCCGCTCCGTCCGGGCGGCAAACTCTCGGGAAAGTCTTTCCTTAAGGATCTCGCGCTCGGCACCGGTGCCGGTCTGCGCTATGATCTCGACATGATAGTGCTGCGTCTTGATGTGGGATATGGTCTGCATACTCCATACTCCAACGGCACTCCCCACTATTTCAATGTCCGATTCAAGGATGCGTTCGCCGTTCACCTCGCCATCGGCTATCCGTTCTGATGCCGCCGTGGTTGGGGGCAAAAGATAAAAGGCCGGAATCTTCAGGGATTCCGGCCTTGCTGCATTTGTTTTTCCGCGTCCCGTCTGCAGAAAGGCCTCGCGTCTTTGGAGACTGGGATCGCTCTTCGATTTTTATATTCTGGTCCCGGATGCCGACGTCTGCATCCGTGTTCCGTTTCTTTGTAATTAAAACGTTTTCCTCAGCCTGGGGGTTCATTTAGACCCTATTTCGAAATGGAGTCTAAGGCAGGATTCTTCAAAAGAGTGAATTATGCTCCTGCCCGTTTTGCATATTTCAGTTTTTTTAACTAATTTTGCATTCTTTCAAGGGCGTGCGGGTTTTCAAAACCTGTTTCACGCGGACAAAACGAAATATACAATCATGAAAATAGTTCTTTTTGACAATAAGGATGATCATGCCGATCTGCTTCCTTTGTCTTTCACCCGTCCTATATGCGACTTCCGTGTCGGAATCACCACTATTCGTGAGAAATGGCAGACGCTGATCCCCGGTGCGGAGGTACACGCGCTTCCTGTAGACTTCCTGCGCGAGCGTTTCGGCCTGTCTCTTATACACATCTGACGCTGCCGACGATCTTACGCGTGTAGAT
>ENA-UAPL01000671-UAPL01000671.1-human-gut-metagenome-genome-assembly--contig:-NODE-671-length-13857-cov-6.850891_pt1 | contig 13857 bp, 8 predicted proteins | sample MGYA00243480_ERZ654577 | MGnify/ENA primary metagenome ERZ654577 (study PRJEB26926, sample SAMN06164678) | human gut metagenome | biome: ENVO:00009003; feature: ENVO:2100002; material: ENVO:00002003...
GTCGTTTACAACGGCGCAAACGCTTTCGAGATGGACTGGGTCAAGAACTACCCCCAGATCAAGGGCGTCCTGCTCTGCCCCGGCACCGGTCAGTCCGGCTTTGAGGGCTTTGGCCGCGTGGTCGCCGGTGAGGTCAACCCCTCCGGCCGTACCGCTGACACCTATGCTGCTGACCTGACCGCTTCTCCGTGGTGGAACAACTTCGGTGACTTCAAGTACACCAACGCCACCGAGCTGGATTCCGATTCCAGCTTCTTCGACCCCGCAGGCGCTACTGCATCCTTCGTCAACTACGCTGAGGGCATCTATGTCGGCTACAAGTTCTATGAGACTGCTGCCGATGAAGGCCTCATCGACTACGACAAGGAAGTTGTCTATCCCTTTGGCTACGGCCTGAGCTACACCACCTTCACCCAGAAGATGAGCGACATCACCAGCGACGGCAGCAGCCTGAAGTTCTCTGTCACCGTCACCAATACCGGCTCTGCTGCCGGCAAGGATGTCGTGGAGATCTATAACGATCCTCCGTACACCAACGGCGGCATTGAAAAGGCCTCCGCAAACCTGCTGGACTTCGCCAAGACCAGCGAGCTTGCCCCCGGCGAGAGCGAGACCATCGACTTCACCATCCCGGTCGAGGATCTGGCTTCCTACGATTACAAGAACAACGGCTGCTATGTGCTGGAGGCTGGCGATTACATCATCAGCACCAACTCTGACTCCCACAATGTTCTGGATTCCAAGACCTACACTGTCGCCTCCGACATCGTTTACAACGAGTCCAACAAGCGCGAGAGCGACGCTGTTGCAGCGACCAATCAGTTCGATTTCGCAGAGGGCGAGATCACCTATCTGTCCCGTGCGGACGGTTTTGCAAACTATGCTGAGGCCACTGCCGCTCCTGCTGATTACAACATGAGCGATGAGGTCAAGGCTGTCTTCGACAACGCACACACCTACACTGAGGTCAACTACGAGAAGGACGATGACCCCAACGCAGAGGACATCACCACCGGCGCAAAGAACGGCCTCAAGCTGGCTGACCTGCGCGGCGTGGATTACAACGATTCCAAGTGGGATGACCTGCTGGATGAGATGAGCATCGACGACCTGCAGCAGACCATCGGCTTCGGCGGCTATCAGACTGCAGCTGTGGACAGCATCGGCAAGGTGCGCACCAACGACTGTGACGGCCCTGCGTCCATCAACAACAACTTCACCGGCGTCGGCTCTGTCGGTTTCCCGGCTGCTACCCTCATCGGCATGACTTGGAGCAAAGATCTGGCACACGACTTCGGCGACAGCATCGGCAAGATGGCCAACGAGATGAACACGTCCGGCTGGTATGGCCCGGCAATGAACATCCACCGCACCGCTTTTGCAGGCCGTAACTTCGAGTACTACTCGGAGGACGGTGTCCTGTCCGGTGCTATGGCCGCAAACGCCATCGCAGGCGCACAGGAGCACGGCGTCTACGCTTACATGAAGCACTTCGCCCTGAACGATCAGGAAGGCAACCGTACTTCTATGCTGGCTACCTGGTCCAACGAGCAGGCTATCCGCGAGATCTACCTCAAGCCCTTCGAGATGTCTGTCAAGGATGCTGACTGCCACGCTGTCATGTCTTCCTTCAACTACATCGGCAGCCGCTGGGCTGGCGGCTGCAAGGAGCTGCTGCAGAACGTCCTGCGCGGTGAGTGGGGCTTCCTCGGCTTCGTCGAGACCGACTACTTCGGTGTCTACGGCTACATGACCGCTGATCAGGGCGTCCGCAACGGCAGCGATCTGATGCTCTGCACCACCGGCAATGACTTCAACAAGATGACTGTTCTGACCAACAGCAGCAAGCAGGCAATGCGCACCTCTGCCAAGAACATCCTCTACACCGTGGTCAACAGCCGCGCTTATGAGGCTGAGAACCTGAACCCCGGCATGGCAAAGTGGAAGATCGTCCTGATCGGCGCTGACGTCGTGGCCGCGCTGCTCATCGTTGGCCTGGAGTACACCGCCATCAAGAACTACAAGAAGCGCAAGGAAGAAGAGGAAGAAGTCTAAACCGGACCCTCTCTCCATGCAGCACCTGAACTGAACCAACGGCAAAGGCCCGCTGCACCAGACAGCGGGCCTTTGCCCTGCTCAGGATAAAATGAGGAAAATGCGATGAAGCATACCGACATCATCCAGAAACTGAACTTAGAGCAAAAATGCGCCCTGCTCTCGGGCGAGACTGTCTTTACTACCCGCGCTCTGCCGGGCAAGGGCATCCCGGCCATCACCCTTTCGGACGGCCCCAACGGTGTCCGCAAGCAGGCCGGTGCCGCCGACCATCTGGGCCTCAACCCCAGCGTTCCGGCAACCTGCTTTCCGACCTCTTCCGCCACTGCGTGCAGCTGGGATGAGAAGCTGGGCGAAGCCGTGGGCGAGGCACTGGGCGAGGAAGCCGCCGCACAGGAAGTGGCTGTCCTGCTCGGCCCTGGCCTGAACATCCAGCGCAGCCCCCTCTGCGGCCGCGACTTCGAGTATTTCTCGGAAGACCCCATCCTCGCGGGCAGGATGGCCGCTGCCTATGTGCGCGGCATCCAGAAAAACGGCATCGCTGCCTGCCCCAAACACTTTGCGGTCAACAGTCAGGAGCTGCGCCGCATGGCCAGCGACTCGGTGCTCGATGAGCGCACCCTGCGGGAGCTGTATCTGACCGGTTTCGAGATCGTGGTGAAAGAGGCAAAGCCCAAGACCATCATGACCTCCTACAACCTCATCAACGGCACCTACGCCAACGAGAATGCCCACCTGCTGCAGGACATTCTGCGGAAGGACTGGGGCTTCGACGGGGCCGTCGTCACCGACTGGGGCGGCTCCAATGACCACGCCCTCGGCGTGAAGAACGGCTCCACCCTCGAAATGCCCTGCCCCGGCGGCGACTCCATCCGGGAGCTGATGAAGGCTGTACAGGACGGCAAAATTTCCGAGGCCGACGTGGACGCCCGCCTCGACGAGATGCTGGAACTGGTGCTTTCTACCCACGCTGCGGTGGAAAAAGCACCCCGCACCTTCGACGCTGCTGCGCACCATAAGCTTGCCCGCCGCGCGGCCGCGGAGAGCATCGTCCTGCTCAGGAACGAGGGCGGAATCCTGCCGCTCAAGCCCAATGAGAAGCTGGCCGTCATCGGCGACTTTGCCGAGACGCCCCGCTATCAGGGCGCAGGCTCCAGCGCCGTCAACGCCCTGCAGGTGGACACCCTGCTGGACAGCATCAAGGCTGACGACAGAGGCATCACCCTCGTGGGCTATGCCTCCGGTTTCGAGCGTCAGGGTGCAGCTGACGCCGAGAAGCTGGAAGAGGCTGTGGCCCTCGCAAAGAAGGCTGACACCGTTCTGCTCTGCCTTGGCCTCGATGAGCTGCGGGAGAGCGAAGGCCTCGACCGCTCTGACATGAAGCTGGCCGAGAACCAGCAGCAGCTTCTGGCCGCTGTGGCTGCCGTCAACCCGAACGTCGTCGTTCTACTGAGCGCCGGTGCGCCGGTAGAGACGCCGTGGGTCGGCCAGTGCAGGGCGCTGGTCTACGGCGCACTGGGCGGACAGGCAGGCGCCGGTGCGGCCGCAGACATCCTCACCGGCAAGCTCTGCCCCTGCGGCAAGCTGTCCCAGACCTGGGCGCAGGCTCACGACGATACCCCCGCCAAGGCGAACTTCGGCGGCGAGGGCCGGAACGTGGAGTACCGCGAGGGCCTGTATGTGGGCTACCGGTACTATCAGACCGCCGGTGTGCCGGTGGCGTTCCCCTTCGGCTACGGCCTGAGCTACACCACCTTCGCGTACAGTGATCTGAAGGCAGACGAGAAGGGCGTGACCCTCACTGTCACCAACACCGGCAGCTGTGCCGGTGCCGAGATCGTCCAGCTCTACGTCGCAAAGCAGGACGCCAAAGTCTTCCGTCCGGCGCAGGAGCTGAAGGGCTTTGCAAAGGTCTTCCTCGCCCCCGGCGAGAGCAGGACGGTGAGCATCGCTCTGGACGACAAGGCGTTCCGCTACTGGAACGTCAAGACTGACCGCTGGGAAGTCGAAGGCGGAAGCTATCAGCTCCGCGTGGGTGCATCCAGCGAGGACATCCGGCTGAAAGCGGAAGTCTCCGTCAAGGGAACCAACGCTCCCGACCCCTACGAGGGTCTCGACCTGCTCCACTACGTCTCCGGCCAGATCGCCTATGTGACCGACGCCGAGTTCGAGGCTCTGCTGGGCCATCCGATCCCGGAGGATGTCGTCCGCATCGACCGGAACATGACGCTGGGCGAGATGGACCATGGCCGCAGTCCGCTGGGCTGGGTGGCACAGAAGGTGCTGCGCTGCCGTCTGGACAGCAGCTTTGCAAAAGGCACCCCCGACCTGAACACCGTGTTCCAGTATAATATGCCGCTGCGCGCGCTGGCCAAGATGACCAACGGCATGGTGAGCATGGGCATGGTGGACGGCCTCGTCTGGGAGCTGAAAGGCTTCTGGCTCGTGGGCATCCTCCGGGTCATCTATGAGTTCGTCAAGAATCTCATCCTGAACAGTCAGATGGAAAACCGGCTCAAAAACAGCTGAAAGGAATAAGGCCATGAATTTCTGGAATAACTTTGCCGCAAAGCATCCGGCCGCGGCCAAATGGGTGCGGGAGGGTGGACTGTTCGTCATCGTGTCCAACCTCATCACCGTGTTCAAATATCTGCTTCTGCAGTTCCTGCCCAAGGCCTTTGCAAGCCTGCCGGTGGTGGACTTCGGCTGGCCGGGCATCGACATCACCCTGTTCGGCGAGACCTTCAAGTGGAACATCCTCGGCTACGACGCCGCCCACGGCGGCCTGCCCTACTTCTGCGCCTACATGGTGGCCATGGTCATCGGCGAGTGCATCAATTTCCCCATCCAGCGCAGCCTCGTCTTCCGCAGCAAGGGCAACCTCGCCAAGCAGATCGGCTGGTATCTGCTGGCCTTCTGCCTCATCACCTGCATCGTCAACTCCATCAACTGCATCTGGGTGGCTGTGGCCGGTCTGCTGGTGCCTGATTTCATCTACAACATCGGCACCACGGTGCTCAACGGCGGCATCTCGATGATCATCTTCTTCTTCGTGAACAAGATCATCTTCCCCGAAGGCGAAGCCACAAAATAATCTGTCATCTTCTTTGTTTTCATCATTTTCTTCATTCGAACCAACAGGCCGTCCTCCTCCGGAGGACGGCCTGTTGGCATATTGAGCGGTTTTGGACGCTGCAAAGGACGAAATTTCGGTCATAGGGGAAGAATCTGCCCAGGGGTCTTGCACTTTGATGCTTTACTGTGGTAAAATCATGCCGTGCTTTTATCATAGAGGAAAAAGCACCAAAGGGGGAACGTGTATGAGTGAGATCTGTATCATCGTCACCATCGTCGTCTATCTTGCGGCCATGCTTCTGGTGGGTTTCGCCTACAGCAAGACCAACAACGACAGCACCGACTTCTACCTCGGCGGCCGGAAGATGGGGCCGCTGGTCACGGCCATGAGCGCCGAGGCCAGCGATATGTCCAGCTGGCTGCTGATGGGGATGCCGGGTCTGGCTTATCTGACAGGCATTGCCTCGCCGGGCTGGACGGCCATCGGCCTTGCGCTGGGTACCTGGCTCAACTGGCTCATCGTGGCCCGGCGGCTCCGTCGCTATTCGGCCAACCTCGACGCCATCACGGTACCGCAGTTCTTGTCGCTTCGCTTCCATGACCAGCGCAACCTGCTGAACGCTCTGGGCGCGGTCATCATCATCGTCTTTTTCGTGCCGTATACGGCCTCGGGCTTTGCGGCCTGCGGCAAGCTGTTCCACAGCCTCTTCGGCGTAGATTACATGGCGGCAATGCTGGTGTCGGCCCTCGTCATCGTGGGCTATACCATCCTCGGCGGCTTCCGCGCCGTCACCACCACCGACCTTATCCAGTCGGTGGTCATGTCGCTGGCCCTCATCGCGGTGCTGGGCTACGGCATCGTCGTGGCAGGCGGCTGGGGTGCTGTGGTCGAGAACGCCCAGAGCCTTTCCGGCTACCTGACCATGACGGCCAGCCACGACGCTGTGACCGGCGGGGCCGCATCCTACAGCCTGCTGGACATCGTCTCCACCATGGCGTGGGGCCTCGGCTACTTCGGTATGCCCCACATCCTGCTCCGCTTCATGGCCATCGAGGACGAGAAGAAGCTGGTGCTCAGCCGCCGCATCGCCACCGTCTGGGTGGTCATCGCCATGACGGCGTCCATCGTCATCGGCATGGTGGGCCTCGGCATGACCAGGGTCGGTGCGCTGGAATTCCTCAGCGGCTCGTCCAGTGAGACCCTCATCGTCCGCATCGCCAGCCTCATCAGCCAGCACGGTGTGCTTGCGGCAGTCCTCGCCGGACTCATCCTTGCAGGCATCCTGGCGGCTACGATGTCCACGGCAGACAGCCAGATGCTGGCCGCTGCGTCCAGCGTGTCCCAGAACATTTTGCAGGAGTTCGGCCACCTCAAGCTGAACGAGAAGCAGAGCCTCTTCGCAGCCCGCCTGACCATCATCTGTGTCAGCGTGGTGGGCGTGGTGCTGGCCCGCGACCCGGATTCCAGCGTCTTCGGCATCGTCAGCTTTGCGTGGGCCGGTTTCGGCGGCTCCTTCGGCGCTGTCGTCCTCTGCGCCCTGTTCTGGAAGCGCTGCAACTGGCAGGGTGCGCTGGCCGGTATGCTCTGCGGCGGCCTGATGGTCTTCGTCTGGAAGTACCTCGTCAGCCCGCTGGGCGGCGTCTTCGGCATCTATGAGCTTCTGCCCGCCTTCCTCGTCTCGCTGGCCGTCTGCGCGGTGGTCAGCCTCGTGACCCCAGCTCCCACGGAAGATATTCTGGCCGAGTTCGACGCGGCAAAATAAAAACGCCGCTTGACAAAAAGCGGCGATGTTACTATACTAAAATCAAAGGAAAGGCACTGGCCGCAAAATGGTCAGCTCCTTACCGGCAGTGAATCAAAAAAGATTGACCCTCGTGCTTGGTAGGCGTCTGAGATGGTCAATCTTTTTTGTTGTCGTCATGTTCTTTGTTAGAAAGCTTCATAACGATGTCAAAAGTGCCTTTCATCACGTTCCAAAGGAGCGTGAGCAGGAGTAAAACTTCTGATAGAGTCATGAATATCCCTCCTTTCGCCTCAGTGCGACGGGAGGGCTTTCTTTTTAAGTAAGCCGATACAAATTAAGTAAGCCGATACAAAAAGATGCCTTTCCCGACGCATAGCCGGGAAGGAGACTGACCATCTGCATTTGCAGCGCAGTGCCTTTGTGCCGCCCGAAAGCGGCACTCTTAGAATATCATAAAAATTGACAAATTACAACAAATTAGAAACGCTTCCGTGCTCCACCCGGTATACCTTGTCAAACTGTTTCATGAACGCCCCCGAGACGTCGTGGGTGATGGCCACCACCATGCAGGGGAGAGCGAGCAGATTTTCCATGATCTGTCCGCTGGTGTCGGGGTCGAGGCTGGCGGTGATCTCGTCGGCGATGATGAGGTCGTACCGGCGAAGTGCCAGCCGTGCGATGCCGATGCGCTGGCGCTGCCCGCCCGAGAGATTCTTGCCGTTCTCGCTGATGAGGGTGTCGAGGCCGTCGGGCAGGGTGCTCACCCAGTCGGTGAGACCCGCCGTCCCGATGGCGTGGGAAAGCTGAGCCTCGGGGAAGTCCGCGCCGAGGCAGATGTTGCTGCGGAGGGTGTCATTGAAGAGATAGGTTGTCTGGGCAATGTAGCCTACCCGCTGGTAGAGGCTCTGACGGTCGATGTCCCGCAGCTGCTGGCCGTTGAAGAGGATGCTGCCGGTATAGTCTGGGTAGTACTGGAACAGCAGCTTTGCCAGTGTAGACTTGCCGCAGCCGCTTTCGCCTACGAGGACGACTTTTTCCTGCCCGGAGACCGTCAGCCGGACGCCGCTCAGCACCGGCGCGGCAGCACCCGGATAAGTAAAGCCGGTGTCTTGGCACTCGATGTGCTCGAGTTTATCGATGGCCCGGCCCGCAGAGACTTTTTCCGGGCCGGACATGGCTGCTTCCAGCCGCTGACGAATGCCCTTCGAAGATCTGACCTTGGCCCAGCACTGGGCGATCTGATTACAGGGCGTGATGACGAAGTTCGCCATGCTGGCGGCGGTGGAGACGGTGCCCATCGTCAGCCGCCCGTCGAAAGCGAGAAAAAGGCCCACCAGCATGACGATGGGGAAGATGAGGTTGCTGATGAGAGAGGTGTTGACCACCATGGCGTTGAGGCTCTGCTGGTAGGCCTGCTCGCTGTCGCGGGCCTGCCGGGCAGCATCCCGGTGGCGGGCGGCATAGGCGTCCTCCCGCAGAAAGCCCCGGATGACCTCGAACCCGCCCAGAAGCTCCTTGAGCTGCTGGGTGTAGCCCGCCATCTGGAGCGAAAAAGCGTCTCGGGAGGCTTTGAGCCGCTCATTCATCTTCCGGGGCAGGACCAGCGGCGGCACGGTCACAAGCAGGATGGCCGCCAGCATCACCGGGCTGATGTAAAGGTACATCCCCAGCGCACAGAGCATGATGCCGCCCCAGAATGCGATGTTGAAGAGGGACATATAATAGTCGTCGTAGAGGGTGCGCAGGTCGGTGGTCAGCAGGGAGAGATAGGCTGCGTCGCCCTCCCGCTGATATTGGGACACCGGGCGGCGCAGCACCCGCTCCATGACCTGTCCCCGTACCTGCTCCACGGCACCGCAGGCGAGTTTTGTAAAGGAGCGGCGGCTCAGCCGTTCGAAAAACCAGCTGGTGAAGGTGATGAGGAACACCAGCCCCATATAGCCCAGCGCCTCCTGCTTGCTCTTGGAGTCGATGAGCCACTTGAGCTGGAAGTTTTTCAGCGGCGCGAAAAAGGATACCGCCGCTGTAAAGAGCGCGAAGAGCATGAGCTTCACCCAGTGGTGTCGGAAGTAGTCGTTGACCGTCTGATTATTCATAAGCAATACCCCTTATATGTCCCGAAAGGCTTCCTGCCGCGGTGCAGAATTTGGACTAAGTATAACATGGTTCCGCAAAAAAAAAAATAGGTTTCGCCATTTTTTCGGGACATAAAAATCCCCCTGCCCGGTGTGGACAGGGGGATAAAAGCTCTTTATGTAAGAGGTGCTGTCAGCTTACAGCTGGGGGCCGGCGGAGACCAGAGCCTTGCCGTGCTCGTTGCCCTCGTACTTTGCGAAGTTCTTGATGAAGCGGCCAGCCAGATCCTTGGCCTTCTCTTCCCACTGAGCGGCATCTGCGTAGGTGTCGCGGGGGTCGAGGATAGCGGGGTCAACACCGGGCAGAGCGGTGGGGACCTCGAAATCGAAGTAGGGGATCTTCTTGGTGGGAGCCTCGTTGATAGCGCCGCTCAGGATAGCGTCGATGATGCCGCGGGTATCCTTGATGGAGATGCGCTTGCCGGTGCCGTTCCAGCCGGTGTTGACCAGATAAGCCTTTGCGCCGCTCTTCTGCATCTTCTTGACCAGCTCCTCAGCGTACTTAGTGGGGTGCAGCTCCAGGAAGGCCTGACCGAAGCAGGCGGAGAAGGTGGGGGTGGGCTCGGTGATGCCGCGCTCGGTGCCGGCCAGCTTTGCGGTAAAGCCGGACAGGAAGTAGTACTGGGTCTGCTCCGGGGTCAGGATGGAGACCGGGGGCAGGACGCCGAATGCATCAGCAGACAGGAAGATGACATTCTTGGCTGCGGGTGCAGAAGAGATGGGGCGGACGATGTTCTGGATGTGGTCGATGGGGTAGGAGACGCGGGTGTTCTCGGTCACGCTCTTGTCGGCGAAATCGATGTGGCCCTCAGCGTCCAGAGTGACGTTCTCCAGCAGAGCGTTGCGCTTGATGGCGTTGTAGATGTCGGGCTCAGAGTCCTTGTCCAGGTTGATGACCTTTGCGTAGCAGCCGCCCTCGAAGTTGAAGACGCCGTTGTCGTCCCAGCCGTGCTCGTCATCGCCGATGAGCAGACGCTTCGGGTCGGTGGACAGGGTGGTCTTGCCGGTGCCGGACAGACCGAAGAAGATGGCAGTGTTCTTGCCCTCCTTATCGGTGTTGGCAGAGCAGTGCATGGAAGCGATGCCCTTCAGCGGCAGGAAGTAGTTCATCATGGAGAACATACCCTTCTTCATCTCGCCGCCGTACCAGGTGTTGACGATGACCTGCTCCTTGCTGGTGATGTTGAACAGCACAGCAGTCTCGGAGTTCAGGCCCAGCTCCTTGTAGTTCTCGACCTTAGCCTTGGAAGCGTTGTAGACAACGAAATCAGGCTCGAAGTTTGCCAGCTCCTCAGCGGTGGGCTTGATGAACATATTGGTGACGAAATGTGCCTGCCAGGCCACTTCCATGATGAAGCGGACGGCCATGCGGGTGTCCTTGTTGGCGCCGCAGAAAGCATCCACGACGTACAGGCGCTTGTTGGAGAGCTCCTTCTTGGCGATCTCCTTCACAGCTTCCCAGGCTTTCTGAGAAGCGGGGTGGTTGTCGTTCTTGTACTCGTCGCTGGTCCACCACACGGTGTCCTTGGAGTTCTCGTCCATGACGATGAACTTATCCTTGGGGGAGCGGCCGGTGTAGATACCGGTCATGACGTTGACAGCGCCCAGCTCGCTGACCTGGCCCTTCTCGTAGCCTTCCAGTTCGGGCTTGGTCTCCTCGTCGAACAGCTGCTCGTAAGAGGGATTGTACACGATCTCGGTCGTGCCGGTGATACCATACTTGCTCAGATCCAACTTTGCCATGATACTTATACCTCTTCTTTCGTTCAGGTCATCGTCCAGACACCAGCGGTAAGCTGCCCTCAGCCAAAAGGACACCGCAAAAGGACGACGAAAAGAAATACAGATGCGTATTCTCCTGTATATCATTATACATAAATTGGGGCCGAAATCAACCGGCGGGGCGGTTTTCTTCGGGTAAAAGCAACAAATCTTATTAAGAATCCGTGGTATTTGAGACAGTTTCGTAAAAATCCTGGCCCATTTGCCTGCACAAATTAAAGATTTTATGCCCAAAACAGATCTTTGATAAAATTTTGTCGATTTGGGATACAAGGAGCGGAAAACAGGAGAGAAGAGGCTGCAATTTTGGGCCGCGAAAAAACGTATTATAAGTAGAGACACAAAATATTTGTGGATATTTTGCGATTTATCTGGAAAAAACGCACAACTTATGATATACTGAGTCGATCTGACCCGCGGCCATGAGCCGCCAGCATGGAGAAACAACGACGATGAAGACGCTTTACATATTTCTTACCCGCTCTGGCACCCTGCTCTCGAACCTCGTGTACAGCCTGACCGGTGCGCAGTACACCCACATCTCCCTCGCCTTCGACGAGGACCTGAGCACCCTCTACAGCTCTACCCGCAAGAATGGCTACACCATGTTCCCCGCAGGTCCCAGCCGGGAGTACCTGAACCGGGGCGTGTTCCTCATGCGGGGGAACATCCCCTGCGCCCTCTACGCGCTGGAAGTGACGGATGAGGCCTACACCCGCGCCAAGCGCCGCACCCAGCACATGATGCACCACGGGGAGCTCTACCGCTTCAATTCGCTGGGTCTGCTGCTCTGCTGGATGCATATCCGCTGGCAGCGCCGTCGGCATTATTTCTGCTCCCAGTTCGTCAGTGAGGTGCTCCAGAAGAGCGGTGCGCTGGAGCTGCCAAAGCCCAGCACCCTCATGCACCCCAGCGATTACGCCGAGCTGCCCGAGCTGCGCTGCCTCTACCGCGGTACGCTGGCCGGCCTGCCCCAGCGCCAGAGCATGGAGCTGGGCGAGGTGGAGAGCGTCATGGGCCTTTACCTGAACGTCCTTCTGGGGGCTGTGAAGGGCAGAGTGCATCGGCTGTTCTGATTCTTTGAAAAATTTGCTGAAAAATTGAAAATGCCTGTTGACAAAGCGGGTGCGCTGTGCTAAAATAATCGAGTCGGGAACAACACCCGATGCAATGGTAGTATGGCCCGTTGGTCAAGCGGTTAAGACAGAGGCCTCTCACGCCTTTAACATCGGTTCGATTCCGGTACGGGTCACCATTTTATAGTAGTAAAACGGTCATGTGCCGTTTTATATAGATGCCTCTTTAGCTCAGTCGGTTAGAGCACCTGACTGTTAATCAGGGTGTCGCCTGTTCGAGTCAGGCAAGAGGCGCCAGTAAAGCGATGGAAGTTTTCCATCGCTTTTTCTTTTTTATCCGTTCCGGTGCGGCTTTTGTTGACAGGGAAAGCGGCGGGGGATATACTTATAAAAAATGAACCTCTCAGGCCGCCTGCGGCGTCCAGCTCTCCGGATAGGAGAGCCCTTGGCAAAACCGAAAACTTACCCTTTTCGCCAGAGCCTCCCCTATCAGGGGAGGCGGCACAGCGTCAGCTGTGACGGAGAGGTTGAGGAAAAATGCGCCTGATGAAAAAGGAGAAAAGTATGAAACAGATCATTCTGACGGGCGACCGCCCGACGGGCCGGCTCCATGTCGGCCACTATGTCGGCTCTCTGAAGGAGCGTGTCCGGCTGCAGAACTCGGGCAAGTTCGACGAGATCTATATCATGATCGCTGACGCACAGGCCCTTACCGACAACGCCGACAACCCGGAAAAGGTGCGCCAGAACGTCCTGCAGGTCGCTCTGGACTATCTGGCCGTGGGCATCGACCCCGCCAAGGCACACATCTTCATCCAGTCCATGGTGCCGGAGCTGACCGAGCTGAGCTTCTATTATATGAACCTCGTCACCGTCTCCCGCCTGCAGCGCAACCCCACCGTCAAGGCCGAAATCCAGCAGAAGAACTTCGAGTCCAGCATCCCGGTGGGCTTCTTCACTTACCCCATCAGCCAGGCTGCGGACATCACCGCCTTCAAGGCCACTACCGTCCCCGCAGGTGAGGACCAGCGCCCCATGATCGAGCAGTGCTGCGAGATCGTCCATAAGTTCAACGCCGTCTACGGTGAGACTCTGGTGGAGCCGGAGATCGTTCTGCCCCAGAACAGCGCCTGCCTGCGCCTGCCCGGCACCGACGGCAAGGCCAAGATGAGCAAGAGCCTCGGCAACTGCATCTACCTTTCCGACGAGCCTGAGGACATCAAGAAGAAGATCATGTCCATGTACACCGACCCGAACCACCTGCGCGTGCAGGACCCCGGCAAGGTGGAGGGCAACCCCGTCTTCATCTATCTGGATGCATTCAGCCGCCCGGAGCACTTTGCCGAGTTCCTGCCCGAGTACCAGAACCTCGACGAGCTGAAGGCACACTATCAGCGCGGCGGTCTGGGCGACGTGAAGGTGAAAAAGTTCCTGAACAGCGTCATGCAGGCCGAGCTGGAGCCCATCCGCAACCGCCGCAAGGAGTGGGAGCAGCGCCTGCCCGAGGTCGTGGAGATCCTGAAGGAGGGCAGCGCCGTGGCCGAAAAGACCGCCGCCGCCACCCTGGCCAATGTCCGCAAGGCCATGCGGATTGACTACTTTGCGGATAATAACCTGCTAAAGTAACAGATGGTAGAAACAAAACCGCCTGTGCCCATGCGATTGTGCTGGGTGCAGGCGGTTTTTGCGTGGCTGCAACCGCTGGTTGACAAATTTCAAGCCGCAATTGGTGGTTGTCAACTGGAAAATTTGCTATGATAACAGCATAGAGGACGTCCGCCGGAATCCATTGATACGCCGCCCTGCGGCAGAAAAGAGAACACTATGATCTTAGCCGAAAAAATTGCCCTTCTCCGCCGCCAGAATGGATGGAGCCAGGAAGAGCTTGCCGATCAGTTGAATGTTTCGCGTCAGGCTGTCTCGAAGTGGGAGGGCGGAGTTTCCCATAGTTAAAGATACCACACCAAATATGATGAACCCACGCTTATA
>ENA-UAPL01000675-UAPL01000675.1-human-gut-metagenome-genome-assembly--contig:-NODE-675-length-13784-cov-6.431277_pt1 | contig 13784 bp, 10 predicted proteins | sample MGYA00243480_ERZ654577 | MGnify/ENA primary metagenome ERZ654577 (study PRJEB26926, sample SAMN06164678) | human gut metagenome | biome: ENVO:00009003; feature: ENVO:2100002; material: ENVO:00002003...
GCCTCCTTGTTTATAAGGAGGTGGCCGGCGAAGCCGGACGGAGGATACTGGCTTGGGGGAGTGACACGAAAGGTTAGAATGGATGCGTGTACTTGTTCATAAGAAGGCAAGTGAACCATTTTTAAAGGAACGGAGTGACGCGTAAAAATGAGTGAAACAACTTGCTCCTGCGGCTATGGATGCCTGTGCGGGGACAGTTTTCAGATAACGAATCAGCGGTGCGTAATAAAATAAGCAGAAGGAGATTAAAATTATGTTTCCCCCTTTATTTACCCCGCTTTTTTGGCTATAATAGTAAAAATCTATAACCGCTTTTATATTTCTTTGCCGAAGGAGGACATGATGGCAACTTATATCAATGAACCGTCACATACTTTTAATGAATATCTTCTGATTCCCGGATATTCTTCATGTGAATGTATTCCGGCGAATGTTTCTCTTAAGACGCCGCTGGTGAAGTTCAAAAAAGGAGAGGAGCCCGCTATTGAGCTGGCGATTCCCATGGTGTCCGCCATCATGCAGGCGGTTTCCGGTGAAAGGCTGGCGGTAGAATTGGCGCGTAACGGCGGTGTTTCTTTTATTTACGGCTCGCAGACGCCGGAGGACGAAGCGGCAATGGTGTCTCGTGTAAAGGCAAAGAAGGCAGGTTTTGTATTCAGCGATTCCAATCTGGCTCCTGTGAATACGCTGGCGGATATCCTTGCGCTGAAGGAAAAGACGGGGCATTCCACTGTGGCGATTACGGAGGACGGTACGCCGAATGGGAAATTGGTGGGGATCGTATCGAGCCGTGATTACCGTGTGAGCCGTATGGATCGCAGCGAGAAGATTGCTGATTTTATGACGCCTCTTGAAAAGCTGGTCACTGCCAGGTTCGGCATCACGCTTTCTGAAGCAAATGATATTATCTGGGATAATAAGATTAATTCCCTTCCCGTTCTTTATGAAGACGGCCGCCTTTACGGTTTCGTTTTCCGTAAGGACTACGATTCTCATCGTGAGAATCCGGATGAAATGCTGGATGCGGAGAAGCGTTTTGTCGTGGGTGCCGGTATCAATTCCCGTGACTATGAGCAGCGTGTGCCGCTTCTTGTCAATGCAGGGGCGGATGTGCTCTGTATTGATTCTTCGGAAGGGTTTTCCGAATGGCAGAAGATGACTATCCAATGGATTCGCGAAAAGTACGGCGATAGTGTGAAGGTCGGCGCAGGCAATGTGGTGGATCGCGAAGGATTCCTATTCCTTGCGGAGGCGGGCGCCGATTTCGTAAAGGTCGGCATCGGCGGCGGTTCCATCTGTATTACCCGTGAAACAAAGGGGATTGGCCGCGGGCAGGCGACATCTTTGATTGAAGTCTGCCAGGCAAGGGATGAATACTATGAACGGACGGGCGTGTATGTGCCGGTCTGCTCTGACGGCGGCATTGTCTATGATCATCACATCACGCTGGCGCTGGCGATGGGTGCCGATTTTGTCATGCTGGGCCGTTATTTTGCCCGTTTCGACGAGTCTCCCACGCAGAAACGTACGGTGGGCGGCACTGTGGTGAAGGAATACTGGGGGGAAGGCTCAAACCGCGCGCGTAACTGGGCCAGATATGATTTGGGCGGGGACAAAAAACTCCAGTTTGAGGAAGGCGTGGATTCTTATGTTCCTTACGCAGGACCGCTCAAGGAGAATGTGGCTAAGACCTGCAGCAAGGTGAGGGCTACGATGTGCAACTGCGGTGCGCTCACGATTGCCGAACTCCAGAAGAAAGCGAAGCTTACGCTGGTTTCCGCGACTTCCATCGTGGAGGGCGGCGCCCATGATGTCATCCGCAAGGAAAAGGAAATCGATAACGGTTAAGAGCTATTTTGGGACCATACTGTTTTGTGATGCAAAATGATGAAATAGAAAGTTCTGTGCTTAACATTCAATCAGTAAAAGATGTTTTAATATTTCCCTTGACAGTGGAAATATTTCAGCATATAATTGACATCACAAACAAAAACCAAGGACTGTGAACGGGAAACGTATCTGACAGGTTCGTCATAGAGAGTCGGGAGTGGTGGGAACCGATACGAAAGCAGATGCCTGCTCGCCCGGGAGTTCCGAGGATGAAATGAAGTAATCATCGGCGTTACCCGCGTTAAGGGGATACAGGCAATGATCAGGACAGGAAAGATGGCGGTCCATGGCATAGAGAGCCGGCGGAGGGTGCAAGCCGGTACATTCCGTTATTTTTTATCGCCTGAGAGCTCCATTTTTGAAATAAGTAAAAAATGGCGTTTATCCACGTTACGGAGGAAGGATTAAGAGTATAATGTAGGGTGGTACCGCGACTGTTCGCCCCTATCTTCAACAATGAAGGTGGGGGCTTTTCTGTTATCGGGAGACACTGCCTCTTTTCCTTTAAAAGTGATAAATACAGGGTGGTACCGCGGAGATTTCCGCCCCTGCTGCATCGGTGTCCTGCCGTGCGGCAGGGGCGGTTTTTAGTCCTTTTATGGTTTTTGCAAAGTTTTGCTTGAAGTTTGGGCAAAGAAATATTTCTCAAGAAGGGGGAAAGTTATTGTGTTTTTTCAACAGCTTGTCAATGGTCTGACGCTGGGAAGCGCTTATGCGGTTATTGCTATCGGATATACTCTGGTCTTCGGGGTATTGAATATCGTGAATATGGCGCATGGCGGAATTTTCATGATAGGCGCTTATATCGGCCTGCTTCTGGTAACGGAAGCGGGAATGAATATTTTCCCTGCATTGGCTGGCGCCATGATCGGGGGAGCGGTTTTGGGGTACGGGCTGGAGCTGCTGGCGCTCCGTCCGCTTCGTAAGCATAAGGCGACGCATCTGGCGCCGCTTATCAGTACGATCGGCGTATCCACATTTCTTGAAAGTGTGGCGCTTATGGTCTGGGGGCCGCAGACCCGTTCGTTTCCGTCTGCGTTCGGCAATGAACTGATGGATATGGGAGTCTTTAAAATTTCCGGTATCCAGATTATCAGCTTGGGGACGGCAGTGGTGCTCATGGTTCTTCTCACAATCATGCTGAACCGGACGAAGGTGGGCAAGGCGATCCGGGCGACTTCGGAAAATGCGGAGACGGCCGGTCTTCTTGGAATCAATACGGGCCGTATCATTACGTTGACGGTGATGCTGGCTTCTGCCCTCGGTGCAGCGGCAGGCGTACTGATCGGACTTTCTTTCAACGCGATCGAACCGACGATGGGGACGTCAATGGGGCTGAAAGGGCTGGCGGTGCTCATCATGGGCGGTCTCGGCAATGTGGAAGGAGCCATGGCAGGCGGTTTCATTCTCGGCATTGCCGAAGTATTCAGCGTGGCTTACGGTACTTCTTCTTATCGTGACGCGGTGGCCTTCGGCCTTATCATTTTGATTCTGTTCATTCGTCCGGAAGGACTTTTTGCGAAAGCGGGGAAGGGAGGAAGGCCGTAATGGAAGATTTGCTGAATGGATATTTTCTGCAGGTTCTCACTTTTGTCTGCATCAATATTATTCTTGCCATGACGATTTACATGACGCTCTGCACGGGCATCCTTTCTTTGGGGAATGCCGGGCTGATGAGTTTCGGTGCGTATACGTCCGCCATTCTGACAGCGCAGTACCACGTACCTATGCCCGTAGGGATTTTCCTTGGCGGTGTCATGGCGGTTCTTGTGGCTCTGGTTATCGGACTGCCGACGATCCGTCTCCGGGGGCTGTATCTGGCGATTGCCACGCTGGGGTTCGGTGAAGTGGTCCGAGTCATCGCCTTGAATCTGGAAATTACTCACGGCGCACTCGGCTATTCGGGGATTCCTTCCATGGGAAGTGTACTTTCCGATTATGCAAGCGACTGGGGGCTCCTGGATGCTTTGGAAATAGATTCACAGACGGGCGGACAGCTTCTTGTGTGTCTGGTGCTGCTGGTTTTGACGGTTCTGATTATTTCCTTCTGGTACCGGCTGGAACATTCCCGCATCGGCCGTGCCATGGCAGCCGTGAAGGCCGATGAGTACGCTGCTTCTCTGTCGGGAATCAATGTAGTGTATTACAAAATGATGGGATTTCTCTTCAGCGCGTTTTTTGCGGGAGTAGCGGGCGCTTTGTACGCTCATGTCACATTCTTTATCAGTCCGACGGATTTCTCGTGGCACCGTGTGGTGGATATGCTTCTCTACACAGTTTTCGGCGGCAGCAATGTCATGTGGGGGCCTGTCCTCGGCGCGGCAGTGCTTACTATCGTTCCCGAATCGCTCCGTTCCCTGGCGGAATACAGGGATATCATCTACGGTGTGATGCTTGTGGCACTCATGGCTTTCCGTCCGGACGGTATTCTTTCTTATGACGCGGTGAAGTGGATCGGTTCGCTTTTCGGCAAAAAGAAGGCCGTTTCCGTGGAAGGAGGGGAAAAGTGATGCTTCTTGAAATGCAGAATGTGGTGAAGCGTTTCGGCGGTCTTACGGCGGTATCGAATATGTCCTTCCATGTGGAGAAAGGGGAAATATTCGGTGTCATCGGGCCGAACGGCGCCGGTAAAACAACGATTTTCAACCTGATCACAGGCGTGTATCCGGTTTCTGAAGGGAATATCCTTTTTGACGGACAGTCGATCAGCGGGAAGAAACCCTATCAGATTATCAATGGGGGTATCGCCCGTACGTTCCAGAATATCCGCCTTTTCACGGGGATGACAGTACTGGAAAATATTCTTGTCGGACAGCATGACCATTTAAAAGCAGGATTCCTTGCCAGTATCCTCCACACAGGTGCACAGAAGAAAGAAGAAAAAGAAGCGCGAAAGGAAGCGATGGAACTGCTCTGCTTTGTGGGGCTGGAACAGGATGCAGACCGCCCTGCCACGGAACTGCCCTACGGCAAGCAGAGAAAGCTGGAAATCGCGCGTGCTCTTGCCGCCCATCCGAAACTTATCCTCCTGGATGAACCGGCAGCAGGCATGAATGACAGCGAAACGGCAGCTCTTACGGAACTCATCCGTGGAATTCGTGAAACCTATAAAACGACCATTATTTTGATTGAGCATGATATGCACCTTGTGATGACTCTCTGCGACCGCCTGATTGTCGTCAACTTCGGCGAAAAACTGGCGGAAGGCGTTCCCGAAGAAGTACAGAATGATCCTGCCGTTATTGAGGCTTATCTCGGAAAGGAGGATGAATAATGCTGCTTACGCTTAAGAATATTGTCGCCGGCTATGGAAATATCACGGCGCTGAAAGGCATCAGCCTCTCTGTTCCCGAAGGGAAAATCGTGACCCTTATCGGAGCGAACGGCGCGGGAAAGTCCACCACGATGAAAACCATCATGGGACTCATGAAACCCTCGGAAGGGGAGATCCTTTTCAAAGATAAATCCATCACGGGACAAAAGTCGTTCCATATCGTAAATGCCGGTGTAGTCCTTGTGCCGGAAGGGCGGCAGATCCTTCAGAACATGACCGTCCGTGAAAATCTGGAACTCGGTGCATACCAGAGAAAGGATAAGGCAGAAATCAGGGAAGATATGGTGAAAGTCTTCCAGCGTTTTCCCCGGCTGCTGGAAAGGGAAAAACAATTTGGCGGCACCCTTTCCGGCGGAGAACAGCAGATGCTCGCCATTGCCCGTGCCATGATGGCAAGACCGCAGCTCATGCTTCTTGATGAACCATCCATGGGGCTGGCGCCTCTTGTCGTCCAGCAGATTTTTGATGTCATCAAGGATATCAATAAAATGGGGACAACGGTTCTTCTTGTAGAACAGAATGCACGAAAAGCACTGCAGATTGCTGACTATGCTTATGTCATGGAAACGGGAAAAATCGTTATGGAAGGACCGGCTGCGGAAGTGGCGGGGAACCCCGACGTCATGGCGGCCTATCTCGGCGGGAAAAAGAAATAATTTCCAATATCGGATGAACCGATAACAGATTGCGGCTCATGTTTTTGATTTCTCTCTGCTGTCCGGCGCAGCCGGTCGGAAGTGCCTGACAGGGGAATGAATGAAATGTAAAAAGCTTCTCACAGAACATGGAGTATATCCTGAACGTGAGAAGCTTTTTTGCGCTTTTATATAAAGAGATCTCGGTCAAGTATATTTTGCGGTTTCCTCACCACAGGTACAGATCCTTCACGTTCGCTTTCGGATGACGATTAACGTTTCCCTCATTATGACATTTTCCGTTCTCCATTGTTAGAGTGACGTGCTTTCCCCCAATTGTCATTCTGACCTTTCGCGTCACTCCCTCAAGCCAGTATCCTCCGTCCGGCTTCGCCGGCCACCTCCTTATAAATAAGGAGGCTTACCCAATCCCTATTCTTCCCGTCAGAACCCCTTTCCTCAACACAGCAGCAAATCCTTTGTTGGCGCTTTGAATGATGCCTTACAGTATCCCGTCATTCAGAGCGGAAGTAAGAATGCTGTATGAGAAAACAGGGAGACGGCTATGTGATATGGAGCGAAGAATCTATTACCCTGGATGACGCCTTACCGTCTCCCCGCATCACGGTAACAGATCCTTCTCATTCGTTCAGGATGACGCTTTACCGTCCATTATCATTCAGAACGGGGCAGAAAAAGAATCTTCATTCGATTCTTTTGCGTCATTCCCCCAAGCCAGTATCCTTCGTCCGGCTTCGCCGGCCACCTCCTTATAAACAAGGAGGCTTACCCAATCCCTATTCTTTCCATCAGAATCCCTTTCCTCACCACAGCAGCAGATCCTTCGCTCATGTTCAGGATGACGTTTAACGTCTTATACAAGGATCATGGAGTTGGCTGTCAGAAGGAGCTACTGGCGCACGCAGTGCGATTGAGGATACTCGCTTGTCGTAATGATTTAAATTGTAAAGAATAGTTAGCTGACAGCTCACAGCTGATAGCTTTTATTTTCTTACCGTCCGTCATCACTCAGAACGGGGGTAGAAAAAGAATCTTCATTCTATTCTTTTGCGTCGTTCCCCCAAGCCAGTATCCTCCGTCCGTCTTCGCCGGCCACCTCCTTATAAATAAGGAGGCTTACCCAATCCCTATTCTTTCCGTCAGAATCCCTTTCCTCAACACTGTAGCAAATCTTTTGTTGGTGCTTTGAATGACGCCTTACCGTATCCCGTCATTCAGAGCGGAAGTAAGAATGCTGTATGAGAATGAGGAAAAACCACAACATGACACGGAGTGAAGAATCTATTACTCTGATGACACCTTACCGTTTCCCTCACCACGGTAACAGATCCTTCACATTCGTTCAGGATGACGCTTAACGTTTCCCTCACTACAACAGCAAATCCCTTGCTGTTGTTTCGTATGACACCTAACGGAAATCATATGCTTCGGCTTTTAACTCACAGCTCACAGCTGACAGCTTACAGCTTGCAGCTGACAGCTCACAGCTGATAGCTTTTATCTTCTTACCGTCTTCCCTCATTACTGTAATAGACTTTCACATTCGTTCAGGATGACGTTTTACCGTTAGTGACATTTATCAGCCAATAAAAAAAGACCACCCATAGCAGCGGGAGAAAATGCTTTTCTGTTTCACCGCACTATTCTGTGTCTATCGTTTTCGATGCAGAGGGGAATGTATGGTACAATGGAAAAAATCCCTTTATTTTACAAAGGAGCAGAGTATGTACGAAGAGACAACGATTGCCGCCATCGCTACCGCGCCCGGCGAAGGGGGGATCGGCATCATCCGCCTGAGCGGCGTTTCCGCGGCGGAGATCGCGGACAAAATATTTCATACGGAAAAAATTAAAACGTTTAAGGAAGCCGTACCGTACATGATGTATTTCGGCCATGTGACGGACGGCGGAAAGCGGATTGACGAAGGTCTTGCGGTGTACATGAAAGCCCCTCATTCCTACACGGGAGAAGACGTGGTGGAAATCCAGATCCACGGCTCAGCGGAGGCTCTCCGGGAAACACTGTCTCTTGCTTTGCGCAGCGGCGCAGTTCCCGCCATGCGCGGCGAATTTACCAAACGGGCTTTTTTGAACGGCCGTCTTGATCTGGCGCAGGCGGAAGCCGTCATGGACATTATCAGCGCGAAAGGAGAAGCAGCGCTTACCCAGGCGGAAAGCCATCTGTCCGGCGCGCTTTCCGGTTTCGTCCACGAGGTCATGGAAGAATTGAAAGACCTCATTACGAAATTGGAAGTGACCATCGACTATCCCGAAGAAGATCTGGAAGACCTTACCATGGAAGAAACAGGGGACGCTTTGGCGGCAATTGACAAATCTTTGTCAGCGCTTCTGAAACGGTCCGAAGAGGGGCGGGTCATCAGGGAAGGACTCCGTACCGCGATTATCGGCAGACCGAACGCGGGGAAATCGTCCCTGCTGAATGCCCTCCTGCAGGAAGAACGGGCAATCGTCACCGATGTGCCGGGTACGACGCGGGATACCATTGAAGAAGCGGTTCACATATCGGGGGTGTCCCTCCTTCTTATGGATACTGCCGGTCTGCGGGAAACGGACAATAAGGTAGAGCAGATCGGGATCGAACGGGCGCGGGCATCCATGGAAAAAGCAGATCTCATTCTTGCGGTCATTGACGGTTCGTCGCCTTTGGATGAGGAAGACAAAGAGATTCTTCACAGCCTCGTCGGAAAAAAGGCGATTGTCATTTTAAATAAATATGACCTCACGCCGGAAGTCAAGGCGGAAGATATATGGGAAATCGCGGGACATGTTCCTGTCGTTTCTCTTTCTGCCCGTTACGGGAGCGGGATGGACGAACTGCGGGAAGAGCTGCGGAAGATCACCGAAAAACAGGATGCCGACGCGGGTCGTATTCTCTTCCTGACTAACCTGCGCCATGTGGAATTGGTACGGAAAGCGCTGGACAATGTCCTCCGCGCGAGAACGTCCGTCCGTGAAGGCCTTCAGGCGGACTTCATCGTCATCGATCTTACAGAAGCCTGGAAAACGATGGGGGAAATCACGGGCGATACTATGGATGATGAACTGATCCATTCCATTTTCAGCCGCTTTTGCGTGGGAAAATAAAGTACTTCCATAAATCATGGGGCAGAGAATCAATCGGATATGTTTGGATAAGGCGGCGGAGCTGCCGGGCGTTTTCCGGCGGGCTGCCGCTTTTTACATTGACTTTTATTTTTTCTTATGGTAATAATGAAAACATCTATCATTATCATATTTTACCTGAAACGGGGTGCTTATAAATGAGAAAATATGCGGGAGGGTTCATTCTGCTTATCTTGAGCCTTCTTTTTGTCATCGGGGAGCAGACGGTGGCGGGACCATGCCCTGTTATGCCGGACGGCAGATTTATGGTGTGCCATTGGGCGGGGCAGGCGGCTCTCGGCGTGGGGATCGTGCTTGTGGTCCTTTCGCTGCTTCATCTGGCCTTTAAAAATGACGGTATGAAATTGGGCTTAGATCTGGCAGTCATTGCCGATGCCGTCCTTTTACTGATGATTCCCAACCGCCTTATTCATCTTTGTATGAAAAACCATATGCAGTGCCATACGGTCATGGAGCCTTTCGTACTGGTCATGGGAGTATTGATGATCGCGGCGGCGCTGGGTGATTTCTTTTTCCGGCGCCGCGTCGTGAAGAAAGAGGCCGCCCATGGATCTTAACCGGCTGCCCTGGAGGAATCTGTCCCACAGGCCGCTGCGGACGGCGGCTCTCCTCGTGCTTACCTTTTTCCTGTCCTTTGTCATTTTTGCCGGATCCATGACAGTCGTGAGCCTTCAGAACGGTCTGGAAACATTGGAAAATCGTCTTGGCGCGGACATTATCGTCGTACCGAACACGGCAAAGCGGAAAGTAGATCCTAAAACGATGATACTGGACGGGACGCCGGGCTATTTTTACATGGAGCGGGAAAAGATGACGCTTATTTCCCATATCGAAGGCGTGGAAAAGGTATCGCCCCAGATATTTCTCGCGTCCCTTTCCGCTTCATGCTGCTCTGTTCCGGTGCAGATTATCGGGTTTGAACCGGAAACAGATTTTATTATCCAGCCGTGGATCCGTGAAAGCTACGGCAGAGAACTTGCCCATGGCGATGTGGTGGTGGGCTCGGCGGTCAATGCGGACGTAGGCGATACGATCCGTTTTTACAACAAAGACTGCCGCATCGTAGCAAAACTGGCGGCGACCGGCACGGGGCTTGATACCGCGGTCTATACGAAAGCGGAGACCATACGGACGCTCATCGAGGCATCGTCGAAGATGGGGCTGAATCCGCTCTTTGAAGGCGATGTGGAAAACGTTATTTCTTCCGTTTACATCAAAGTAAAAGACGGTTATGACATTAAAAAAGTGACGGAAAATATCAATCTCCGTGTACGCCGTGTGAAGGCGGTCCAGATGAAAGACATGCTTTCCGAAATAGCGGGCAGCCTTTCAGGGATTTCAAAAACAATCACCCTTCTTTTTGCGGCGGTCTGGGTGATGGTGTTCATCGTTCTGGCCGTTTCCTTCTCCGTCCTTGTGGGAGAAAGGAAAAAAGAATTTGCCCTGCTCCGCGTGATGGGAACGTCACGAAGAAAACTGGCAGGGATTTTATTGAAAGAAACTCTTATCCTGAGCGTTTCCGGCGGCGCGGCAGGCGTGATCATGGGACTCCTTGTGGTGATTCCTTTCAGCGGGCTCATTGAAACGGGACTGAAACTGCCCTTCCTTCTTCCGGGGTTTGTGGAAACAGGATGGCTGGCGTTTGCCGCGATGGCGGTCATCTGCCTGGCGGGGCCCGCGGCATCGGCATATGCTGTGCTGCGTCTGTCCCGTGTCGATCCCGCGACGATTTTAAGGGAGGGTGAATAAATGCGTCTGGAAGCGGAACAGGTAACGAAACAATACCAAACGGATCCGAAAAAAGCACGGTTCGCTTATGCCCTTTCCCGAACCGATCTGGTGGTGGAGAGCGGAGAATTTGCCGTCATTACAGGAAAATCGGGAAGCGGGAAATCCACGCTCCTCCATATCCTTGCAGGGCTGCTTCAGCCGACATCGGGCTGCGTGCTGGCGGGAGGAAAAGATTTGTACCGCATGGCGGACGGTGAATTGTCAAAGTTCAGAAATGAAAATATCGCCGTCATTCCCCAGGGCGGCGGAGCGATTTACAGCCTGACAGCGGAAGAAAACATCCGTCTGGCCCGGAACATCTGTGGAAGAAAAGAAGAAAAAGACATCCTGCCCCTTATGAAAGAACTGGGGATCGAACAGCTGAAAGACGCATATCCCTCTGAACTTTCCGGCGGCGAGCTGCGCCGCGTGGCCATCGCGAGAGCGCTCTTTCAGGGCACAGGGATCCTTCTTGCCGACGAGCCGACTTCTGACCTTGATGAAGAGAATACGGATATCGTCGCAAAGCTCCTCCGCAGGGCGGCAGACAGCGGAAAAACGGTTTTTGTCGTCACCCACGAGATGGATATGCTGCCCTATGCCGATTCCCACTACATTATGAAAGAAGGCGTTCTGAGGAAGGCCGATGAGAAGATAAAAGCTATCAACTGTGAGCTGTGAGCTACAAGCTAACTATTCTTTTACGATTTAAATCATTACGACAAGCGAGTATCCTCAATCGCACTACGTGCGCCAGAAGCTCCTTCTGACGGCCGACTCCATGATCCTTGTATAAGACGTTAAGGCGTCATCCTGAGCGGCAGCGAAGGATCTATTACCGTAATGAGGAAAATCGTAAGGCATCATCAGCATAATAGATTCTTCACTCCGTTTCATCGTTCCGTTTTCCGTTTTTCCCACAAGGCATTCTTGCCTCCGTTCAGAATGACGATTTTGGGAAAGCGCGTCATTATCAATGGGGAACAGAAAACGGCATGATGACGAAGACCGAAAGACATTGCCCAGAGCGATAGCAAAGAATCTGCTGCCGTGGTGAGGGAAACGGTAAGAAGATAACAGCTATCAGCTGTGAGCTGTCAGCTGCAAGCTAACTATTCTTTTACGATTTAAATCATCTGTGATGCGGGAAAAGAAGAGTTCTTGTATAATATGTTTATTGAGAAATAGATGTGTTGAAGGAGGACTCATCGTATGTGTGGCGGATTGAAGAAAAGATACATTTTGACGGCATTGGTGTGTTTCGGCGCTGTTATGTCCGGCGGGGGTTTTGCGCAGGCGGAAAGCACAACGACGGAAAGCCGCAGTGAGATGCGGACGGCAGTGGACAGGAATGGAACGATTGCCGAGCGTGTCCGGCGGACAGAATCGCGCACAACGGTTTCCAGCGAGACAAAGGACAGTGATGCGATTCGGAATATGGCCGCAGAACAGCGCCGGCAAATGGAACGTATGGGATTGCCTCATACGGGAGACCGGGCATTTAATGAGAAGGTGGAATATCAGTATGAGTCCGGCGTGGTGCTGAATGAGCTCCTGGCGCCGCTTGTGGTACCTAATCGAAACGTTCCCAAGTCGATTGGGACATGGGCAGGAATGACTTTCCAAAATGACAGGATTATAGAGCAGGGGATCCTGGCGAAATGCAAATCCGGCGGCAAGTGGGGTATTCTTGGCACAGATGGGAAAGAGCTGATTGCTCCTGCTTATAAGGAAATTCTGGATGTGAATGACCGCACCGGTGTGATTCATGTCATGGTGGATAAGAAAACCACCCGGTTCATTTCCAAAACAGGCGAACAGCTGACACCGGAGGCCGCTGATGAATCGGACCGCCGGAGCAGGACGGATGCTGCCGGGCAGGAAGACGGCCGGGAGTATTATGACAGCGACGGCTATACATCCTTTAAAGAAAAAGGGAAATACGGTTTCAAAGACGGCATGGGGAAAGTGGTCATCTCGCCGCGGTATAAGGATGTGCTTGCCGAGTTCAGTGAAGACCGTGCTTTCGTGAAGAATGAGAAAGGGAAGATCGTTGCTGTTGACGGCAGCGGCAGGGAACTGTTCCAGGCGCCGTCTAATCAAATGTATGCGTATGAAGGCGGTTTGGCCGAGTACCGCCGTAAAGTAGGAGGCTTCAATGTGGGCAGTCTGCTGGGCTTTGTGACCGGCGGCCTGATATACGGAGGATTCGGCTATAACGGCATCGGTCTTGGCGGTTTTACCTATGACGGAGCCAAGCGCGGTTACATAGACCGTGACGGAAATATCGTCATTGACAGCAGGAATGATAAAGTATGGCCCATGACCTGGTATGGTACAGTCATTAAAAATGACGGGAAAACCGGTTTTGTAAATCGGAAAGGAGAATATGTTATCCGGCCGGGAGATTATGATGTAGGCGACTTGGACGAGATTAACGGCCTTTTGGTATTGAAAGACGGAAAGACCGGAAAAAGCGGGATTTTCAGTGTGGAAACGGGACAGCAGGTGATTCCTTTCCGGTATGACGGTATCACCTTTGCCGGTTCCGACCGTCTGGTCGTAGAGAAAAATGGGGTCCGCAGCTTATACAATATGAGAACAGGGTATTCTGTATTTTCCGTATCTACCGACATGACGATCGATCCTTTCCTTCATGACCGGCTGACATGGGTGCACCAGGGAAGCAGCAATTACGAGGTCATCAATGATCAGGGACAAATCCTGTTTGCCGATAAAGAAGGCCTTATTGAAGAGGCACGCCCGTTCAGCCACGGATACAGCGCAGTGAAAGCCAAGGGAAAGTGGGGAATCATGGACGCTTCCGGGAAATGGCTTGTACAGCCTGTTTATCAGGATCTCGATATATTATAGAAAAATAACTTTATATAAAGAATGTTTGTCAGAATGACAGCGGACGGCAAGGCGTCATAGTGAGGGAAACGATAAGGCTGTCTCTTATACACATCTCCGAGCCCACGAGACACTGAG
>ENA-UAPL01000682-UAPL01000682.1-human-gut-metagenome-genome-assembly--contig:-NODE-682-length-13580-cov-5.707135_pt1 | contig 13580 bp, 7 predicted proteins | sample MGYA00243480_ERZ654577 | MGnify/ENA primary metagenome ERZ654577 (study PRJEB26926, sample SAMN06164678) | human gut metagenome | biome: ENVO:00009003; feature: ENVO:2100002; material: ENVO:00002003...
TCTACACGCGTAAGATCGTCGGCAGCGTCAGATGTGTATAAGAGACAGAGTATATAATGTAAGTTTAAGAGGAGGAAGTCAGACAACTAATTATTTGGCAAGTCTTGAATATAGGAGTTTGGAGGGTATAATTCAACGTTCGGACAACCAGATCATTTATCCACGCATTGAGGTTACTCATCGCATGTTTAATGATAAATTGCGTATTAATGCAGGGTTGAATGGTTCTCTAAAAAAATATTTTGATGGTGCAGATGGTGGTGGATATAAAACAGATGTTTATGCAGGAGCGATTCAATTTAATCCTACAGATCCTGTTAGAGATGAAAATGGAAATTGGAAAGAGAGACCTATTAATGATTATTTAAATCCGTTGGCTCTTTTATGGGAAACAGAGGGAGAGAATAAGGAAACTGCTTTAAGAATGTTTGCTAATTTGGCATTTACTCCTATTGCAGGATTAAATATTAAATATACTGCATCTAAAAATATTTTTAATCAGATCCGAGGATATTATGAAACGAAGCAACATTCTTCAACTACTAAAAATGGTAAGAAAGGCGAAACAAAAATAGATTTCAGTGCATACGTAAGTATGACAAATGTAGCGAAAAAGCTCGACTTGCTGAATGCAGAGCAATATAAGAAAGTACATACACAAATGTATGAGAACTGGAACGCTCATGTAATGAATCATAAGTCGCAATACGACCCGAAAGGTAACGGTGCATGGGAAAAACAAATATTGGAACTGGAACCTTACATGACCAAGAATACCGGCATCGACACTGACTGGCAGGATGCAATGATGCGTACCGGTCTTTCACAGAACTATATGTTCAGTGTAAGAGGTGGTAGCGAAAATGCCCAATATTCCGTTTCATACAATCACGCTGATGACAAAGGTATTTTCCTTGGCAATGATTACCGTCAGGATAATGCACGCCTAAAGCTGCACATGAGCAAATATATCTTTGATATTGACGCCAACATGGCTTTCAAATTCACAGATAGCAAACAGCCCGAATATCAGCTGAAAGAAATGTATATGATTTCTCCGCTGGTACCTATCTACAATGAAAATGAAGAATATGGCTTCGGTTTGACAAACTTCGATAACCTGCCCAACAATCGTAATGTTATGGCCGACCAGCACTACGAGAAATCTACAGATAAGAAGTATCATACTACCGCCAACGTAGCTTTAACTGCCAACTTCACTAAATGGTTGAGTTTCAAAACAAGTTATGCTTACCGTGGAGAGCATCAACGCCAAACTTACCATACACCGGCTTACATTTCCGACGTAAAAGCCAAGCGAGACTATCCGTATCATAGCGAAACCACCGCTTACTGGGAAGAGCATGTATGGGAGAATGTACTGAGTTTCAACAAAGCATTCGGTAAACATTCTGTCAATGCCGTAGCCGGTACTTCAACCATGGCTCGCAAATATACATGGAATTCTGTAGGCGTAGAAGGTAAATCAACAACTTATAAGGTAGAGGACGGGCAATTGGTAATCGGTGAACAACCAGGCGGTTTCCTCGATCCGGGCTTCTCTACAATCGGTGCAGGTGCAGGTGGTACTTACGACGGTGATGGAACTAAATGGGATTACAGACGCGTATCCTTCTTCGGTCGCATAAATTATAACTATAACGATCGTTATCTGATTCAGGCAACTGTACGTTCCGACGGTTCTTCCAAGTTTGGTGCTGACAACCGTTGGGGTTTCTTCCCATCAATAGCTGTGGGCTGGAGAATCAGTGAAGAAGAATTTTTTCCAAAAGGTATTGCGCTGAACAATTTGAAATTGCGTGCCAGTTGGGGACGTCTGGGTAACGAAAATGCCTTGGGATATTACGACTTCCTCGCTCTAATTTCTACTTATAACACCAAATACCAGGGATATGTAAAAGGTAACGGTGATAATGCATGGGCAGGAAGTATTGCCCGCGGGCTGGAGAATCGTTCGTTGAAATGGGAAACTACAGATACTAAGAATATTGGTCTTGACTTCGGTTTCTTCAACAACAAACTGACCGGTGCCATGAACTACTATTACAATCAAACCGAAGAACTCTTGATTACGAAAGCACTTCCACCTTCTGCCGGCTTGAACAACCCAATCCTGAATGTGGGTAAAATCCGCAACTCCGGTGTTGAAGTTGAGATAAACTGGGCTGACTCCAAAGGTGGTTTCGATTATAACATCGGTATGAATTTCAGTACAACCAAGAATAAAGTTGTAGAACTGGCAGACAAAGGACAGGTTCTTTACGGTGAAGGTTTGAAATATGGAACCGAACATTTCCCAACCCAGACGCGCGTTGGCAAACCTATCGGTGCATTCTATCTTTATAAAACCAACGGTCTGTTCCAAAACAATGAAGAAGCCCGCCAATATGTAAATGCAGATGGAGACGAGTATCAGCCTTTCGCCGATGCCGGTGATATCCGCTTTGTAGATGTAAATGGCGACGGCTCTATTGATGACGACGATAAGGTCTATTGTGGATCGGGTATACCTACATTGGAAGTTAACCTGAATTTCTCTGCCGGCTATAAAGGCTTTGACCTTTCTGTTGTATTGGGTAGTGCATGGGGACACAAGATTTATAATGGTAACAAGTACTTCTATGAAGGAATGAACTCCGGTTCCAACTTCCTCACATCATCCTTGAATGCCTGGACACCTCAAAATACCAATACAAACATACCTCGCGCCATCTTCAACGACCCGAACGGTAACTTGAAGGAGTCTGACCGCTTCATTGAGAAAGGTGACTTTGTCCGCCTCCGTCAATTACAATTAGGTTATACCCTACCGAAAAAAATGATGCAAAAAGTATTCATCGAGAGATTGCGTTTTTATGTAAGTGGTGAAAACCTCTTCACAATCACCGGATACGACGGCATCGACCCCGAATTCTCACGTGTAAGTGTATTGAACACCGGTATTGATAAACTGATTTATCCGTTTACCCGTTCATTCACTTTGGGTGCCCAACTTACTTTCTAACTCATTTAACATTGTATAAACATGAAAAAAGTAATATATATAGCCAGCCTTTGTTTTGCATCGCTCTTTGTGAGCTCTTGCGATGATTATCTAACCTTGGAATCTCCCGACCAGTTGACTTCGGGAAGTTTCTGGCGTAACGAAAGTGATGCACAAGCCGGAATATCGGCTGCATATTCGCAATTAGAATACTACATTGACACCTGGGAATTTGCCGAAGTTAAATGGCCGGTGGAAGCTTACCGTGAAGACATTATCAATATGGGTAACGATGCACGTAACTATCCCAACTGGCTGGAACTCTACAATTTCACTTATACAAACGGTAACTCACAGTTCAGCAATTATTGGTGGAACAACTACAAAGGAGCCAGCTTTGCCAATCAGGTAATAGAGAAAGTGACAGAAATGGAAGAAGGAACTATCGACCCTACTGTCCGCACGCAAATTATAAACGAAGGTTATTTTCTTCGCGCTTACTATCACCTTAAATTGCTTTTGAATTGGAAAGAAATTATCATCCGTGATAAGTATATCACCAGTCAGGCAGAATTAAGCAAAGGACTTTCACCACGTCCCGATACCTGGGATTTTATTATAGAAGATTTAAAGCGAGCCACTGCTCTCCCTTCTTCTTATGACAACGACAACATCGGTCGTGCCACCAGTGGAGCAGCCAATGCCTATTTAGGTTTTGCCTATCTGACACGCGCTTACGAAGAATCTGACAAGAAGACAGAATATCTGAATGAGGCACTTACAGCATTAAACAATGTCAAGGGCTACGAACTGGTAAAGAAGTTTTCAAGTATGTTTGACGCCAGCAACAAAAACAGCAAAGAATCTATCTTTGAGTTGCAGACTTCCATGAGTAGCGCCAATGGTGCTAACTATCGCACTCAGCTCCACCGTTGGATAGGTACATCCGAACTTTGGGGATGGGATGAGATTCTTCCGAGTAATGTATTGATGGAAGCGTACATGAAAGAAGGTGAGATTGCCACAACCGGACGCTATGACTCACGCTTGTACGAGAGTGTATTCTTCCAATGTGATTATTTCAATGATGGAAGCGGGCGTGTTTACGGGGGCGATTATGACAACTGGTTCTGTAGTTTCGATGATAAGAATAACCCTATTCCCGGTACAAGTTACAACCGTCCTTCCTTCCGCAAGTTCATGCCCACCGACTATGATGGCTTATACAATAATTATTGTGCCATCAACATTCCTTTGATGCGTTATGCCAATGTATTGCTAATGAAGGCGGAAGTATTGAACGAGCAAGGCCATCCCGAACAAGCCATTCCGCTGATTAATGAAATCAGAAATGTACATGGAGACATGCCTGCCATGAAAGGGACTTCACAACAAGAGGTACGTGAGCAAATAGAACATGAACGTATGATTGAATTCCCGCTGGAAAACTGGCGCTGGTATGATTTACGCCGTTGGGGCAAATTAGCGTCAGCATTGGCAGATGCAGGACGCGCCGGCTTTAATGTAGAGAAGAATTCGTTCTACCCTATTCCGTTGACTGAAATCAATTCGAACGACCAAATTAACAAATAAATTCTCTCTTCACTCAATATGACATCCTAACGAGACGGTATTTACCTACAGTGATACCGCCTCGTTATATTCAAATGAATTATCTTTGCCCTCAAAAACGACATAGATATGTTTACAATTATCGGACTGATGCTCACAGGAATGCTGTTGGGCTACCTCTTACGGAAACGGAATTTAAGTAAAATACATAAGGTTATCACAGTACTGATCTGGGTACTGCTCTTCATTCTCGGTATTGAAGTGGGAGGAAACGAACAGATTATCAAAGGACTTCATACCATCGGACTCGAAGCCGTCATACTCACCATAGGTGGAACTCTGGGAAGTGTGATTGCCGCTTGGGCACTGTGGAGGGCCTTATACAAACGGAAAGGAGGACAAGCATGAAAGGAAGTCTTATCATAGTCGGCTTTTTTGTGCTGGGGACACTTTGCGGAGTCTTTCACCTGATACCTATCGACATCGTAGTAGATAGTAAAGTCAGCTTTTATGCACTTTGCGCACTGATGTTCAGTGTAGGGCTAAGTGTAGGCAATGACCCGCAAACGTTGAAAAATTTCCGTTCACTCAATCCACGGTTGATATTCCTGCCTATCATGACCATTCTGGGTACGTTGGCAGGTTCTGCCGCAGTCAGCCTGATACTGACACACCGTTCTCTAACAGATTGCCTGGCTGTAGGTTCGGGCTTCGGTTACTATTCACTCTCCAGTATCTTCATTACCGAATATAAAGGAGCTGAATTAGGAACAATTGCCCTGCTCGCCAACATCAGCCGCGAGATTCTGACCTTACTGGCTGCACCGTTACTGGTGCGCTGGTTTGGCAACCTCGCCCCTATCTCTGCCGGAGGGGCAACTACGATGGACACCACACTGCCCATCATTACACGAACGGCCGGACAACAATTTGTAGTTGTCTCCATCTTCCACGGATTTGTGGTGGATTTCAGCGTTCCGTTCCTTGTGACACTGTTTTGTTCAATTTAATATTGTTTTGGACTTAAAGCAAATTATCATGAAAGCCAAAGTTTATACCTTACTCTTTTCCTCACTGCTTTGTGTTTCTGCCCTGGCTGATAACGAACCCTGGCAGAACCCACAAATCAACGAGATAAACAGAGAGCCAATGCATGCGCACTTCATTCCGTTTACGAATGAGGCCAACGCCCTGAAGCAACACTCCCTGCCTGCGGATGTACGTTTCAACGTAAATCCTGCCACCGAACGCCGCATCTCGCTGGACGGTACTTGGAAGTTCCTGTTCTCAAAGAACAACGAACTTTGTCCCAAAGACTTCCACAAACCGGGATACAACACCCGGAAGTGGAGCAAAATACAAGTTCCCGGAAGCTGGGAGTTGCAAGGCTTCGATGCACCTATTTATACGGATACCCGTTATCCATTCCCTGCCAATCCCCCGCATGTGCCAGCCGATTACAATCCGGTGGGAGCATACGTCCGCGAATTCACGGTTCCCGGCGGTTGGGAAGGTATGGATATCTTCCTCGACTTTGAGGGAGTGGAATCCGCCTACTACGTATGGGTGAACGGTGAGCTTGCCGGATATGCCGAAGACAGCCGTCTGCCGTCTCACTTCAACATTACGAAGCTTCTGAAAAAGGGCAGCAACAAACTCGCCGTCAAGGTGTTCCGTTATAGCGACGGCTCTTACCTTGAAGGACAGGACTACTGGAAATACAGCGGTATTGAGCGTGACGTTTATCTCTACGCCCGTCCGCAAAGCCGCGTGCGCGACTTCCGGATGACTGCCGAACTGATAAATGATTATAAAGACGGAGAACTCAACCTGGATGTCATCCTCCATCAGCCGAAAGCGGGAGAGACCGTTGAGGTGAAAGTGCTGGATGCAGGAAAGGTGATTTATAACCGGAAGAAAACCGTCTCTTCTCCTACGGATACTTTATTTAGCCAGCAACAGATTTTCCCGGATGCACGTGCCTGGAATGCCGAAACGCCGAATACCTATACACTGGTAGTCAGCACCTTCGATGCACAAGGAAAGCCGTTGGAGTCTTTCACCCAGCTTTTTGGTTTCCGCACGGTGGAGATGCGCAACGGCATGCAGATGATTAACGGAAAAGCGGTGCTCTTTAAGGGAGTGAACCGCCACGAACACGATCCGCACAAAGGACGCACCATCAGCGTAGCTTCCATGATACACGATATTCAGTTGATGAAGCAATTCAATCTGAACGGTGTGCGCAACTGTCATTATCCGAATAACTATGCATGGTATGAGCTTTGCACGGAATTCGGCCTGTATATGGTGGATGAAGCCAACATCGAAAGCCACGGTATGCAGGATCACAAGGATGGCACGCTGGCCAATTATCCGGATTGGGAACTTCCTTTCATGCAACGCATGAGCCGCATGATTGCGCGCGACCGTAACTGCACAGCTATCGTCACCTGGTCTATGGGTAATGAGTCCGGGTATGGTAAGCATTTCGAAACCTTATACGATTACACGAAGAAGGTAGATTCCACTCGCCCGGTACAATACGAGGGTGGCGGTTATGATGCCAAGAGCGATATCTACTGCCCGATGTATGCACGCATCTGGTCGTTGCGCCGCCACGCCAACCAGCGAGACAAGCGTCCTATGATTATGTGCGAATATGCTCATGCCATGGGCAACAGTGTAGGAAACTTCCAGGATTACTGGGATTTGATTTATAAGTACGACCAGTTGCAAGGCGGCTTCATCTGGGACTGGGTAGACCAGACATTCGCTATCAAAGATAAGGATAACCGTGACATCTGGGCTTTCGGTGGAGACATGGGATTTGTAGGCATCGTCAACGACTCCAACTTCTGCGCCAACGGTCTGGTAGCTGCCGACCGCACTCCTCACCCGCATATCTATGAGGTGAAGAAGGTGCTTCAATATATCCACTTTGAGCCGGTTGCTTTCACACCCAATAAGATAAAGGTTACCAACCGGCACGACTTCATCGGTCTGGAAGGATATACCCTGCGCTGGGCAGTAGAATGTGACGGTAAAGCAGTGCAAAGCGGTGAAATGGATTTCCCAGCAATCGCACCGGGAAGCTCTGCCAACATCGAACTGCCTCTGAAAGCATTGCCTGCCAATGGCAAAGAGTACTTCCTTACCCTGCGCGCATTCACCAAAAACGAAGCGCCGTTAATCCCGAAAGGACACGAGGCCGCCATCGAACAATGGGCGCTACCTTCCGTCCCTGCCAGCAAAGCCATTCAACCGGCTAACGGTAAACTGGCCGTAGACCGCAACAGTGACGCCATCACTCTGACAGGAAACAACTTCCGGATAGCTTTCTCGGCTCAAAACGGTGAAATGACAGAGTTGAGTTACAATGGAAAGAATTTGATAAAAGAAGGTCTGCAACCTAACTTCTGGCGTCCGCTGACGGACAATGATATTCCGAACGGACATCTGTACCGTTGTCTCACCTGGAAGACTGCCGGACAGGATGCCAAACTGGAGAACCTGGATATAACGGAAAATCAACAGAAAGTTACCCTTATCGCTACCTATAAGATGGAAGCGCAAGACTCGAAGCTGCAAACAATATACGATATTCATCCTGACGGAGCAGTCCGCGTGAGCATGCACTTCACTCCCGGCAAACAGGCGTTGAACGAAATGCCTCGCCTGGGTATGCGCATGATACTTCCGGCTGAATATGAAAGGATGTCCTGGCTGGGACGCGGACCACAGGAAAACTATGCAGACCGGAAGACGGGAGCATTGGTAGGACTGTACAGTGCCACGGTTTGGGAACAGTTCCATCCGTATGTGCGTGCTCAGGAAACAGCTAATCATTGCGATGTACGTTGGGTTGCACTGCGCAATGCCGATGGTGACGGTTTGCTCGTTACGGGAGAAGAACCGCTAAGTATCAGTGCCTGGAACTTCCCGATGGAAGATATCGAGTACCGCCCTTCGCAAGTGGAACGCCGCCACGGGGGAAGCATAGTGAAGAAAGATATGGTGTGGCTAAACATCGACCACAAGCAGATGGGCGTAGGTGGTGACAATACGTGGGGAGCACAAGTGCACCCGGAATATACCATCACACCGCACGAATGGAAGTACAGCTTTACGCTGCTGCCACTCGGAGCTAAGGATGATGCAGCGGAACAGGCGCATAAGTGCTGGTTCTAACATTAAATTCATAATAATCAAGGAATATGAAACACAAGTTTATACACATCATTTGCTTTACGCTACTGGTTGTAGGCCTCACCGCCTGCAACTCCGGTAGTAAAAAAACTGCTGAGCAAAGGTACACCTTCAATAACATACTGGATATTGCCTACACTCCCGACACCCTGCACCGTTGCTACGGCTGGTTCACAGACGCCGGTTCATGGATGGGCTTCACCCTGCCCGAAAAGGCGCAATGGGTGAACGGCTTCTGCGGCCCGTTCAGTCTGGATATGTTCCGCCGCCAATGGATGGCACAGTCCGCCGTCACAGTAGATTTCGCCGGAAACACTTCTGCCAGCTTCGTTCCCGACTCTACCTGCTACTTCCCCGGCGAGCTCTATATGTCCGTCCACTCCGATGCAGGGAGCATCATGCAACGACTTAACTTTGCAGACGCCTCAACCGCCCTCCTGCGCATAGAGTCCGATAAAGCGGAAGACCTGCTTCTGACAGGCAGTCAATGGGGAAAAGACGTAACCATTGCTGTAGAGCAAAACTCCGTCATTGCCCGCCACCCCAGCGGAGAAAGCGTGACCGTAACATTTACCCCCGACGTGACACTTTCCCGGACGGAAAACAACTACACAGCCCTTGTTCACAGTCCCAGGTATCCCGTCCATGTAGCCATTTCCTTCTTCACCTCGGAAAAAGAGATGACCGCCGGATTGCAGAATATCCCCACCCTGCTCAACAATCCCGGAAAGGCTTTGCAAGCCAATGCCGAACGCTGGGAGGGTTATCTGACCAAGATACTGCGCAAGGACATGAAGCCCGAATACGACCGTATAGCCGTGAAAGCCGTCACCACCCTTATTTCCAACTGGCGCACGCATCGCGGCGGACTGCTTCATGAAGGTATCGTCCCGAGCCACGCCGTAGGCTACTTTGTGGGTTTCTGGGCATGGGACAGTTGGCGTTTCAGTGCCGGAACCGCTAAATTCGACCCTGAACTGGCAAAGAACAACATCCGCGCCATGTTCGATTATCAGCAACCGGACGGCATGGTTATCGACTGCATCTACACCGACCCGTCGGAAAACAATGCCCGCGACAGCAAACCGCCTTTGGTATGCTGGGCGGTAGACGAAATCTTCACGCATACAGGCGACACGGCTTTCGTTGCCGAAATGTACCCGCAACTGCTCTCTTACTACAAATGGTGGTATCAGAAACGCGATCACAACCGTAACGGCATGTGTGAATACGGTGCAACAGACGGCACACTGGAAGCTGCCGCATGGGAAAGCGGCATGGACAATGCCATTCGTTTTGACGATGCCGTGATGTTGAAGAACGACGGAGCCGATGATGCCTGGAGCATGGACCAGGAAAGCGTAGACCTGAATGCTTATCTGGCACTGGAATGTAAACTGCTAAAGAAGTTTGCCGGATTGCTGAACGCGACTTTCGACGGTCCCGATTATAGCGATAAAGTAGCAGATTACTTCTTCGACAAGCAACTCAATTTCTTCTTCGACCGCCGCCTGAAAGACGGTTCCTTCATCGAAGAACCGGGATGCGAAGCTTATACTCCGCTGTGGACACAGATTGCCACGCAATCGCAGGTGGACAGCATGTTACCCATACTGCAAGACACCGCGAAGTTCTCCACATATATCCCCTTCCCCACCATCGCCGCAGACAATCCCAAGTATAACCCGCGCGGCTACTGGCGTGGCCCCATCTGGCTGGACCAGACTTACTTTGCCATTCGCGGACTCCGCAACTATGGTTATCATAAACTGGCCGATGAATATACCTTGCAGGTATTCGACCGCCTGAACGGATTGAAAGAAGGAGCGCCCATCCACGAGAACTACGGTACACATACCGGAGAACGGTTGAAAGCGCCGCACTTTAGTTGGAGTTCCTCCCATCTGCTGATGATGTACGATGATTACGGGAAGTAATTCTTGCGTGAGGGATAGCTTTTCTTGGAAATCTATCCCTCTATGATTCCACAGCTACGCTAATATTGTTTAGGAGAATGTCACTCATGTCTCAGAATGCTGCACCGGCAGTATTTTGTTGTTTTATAATGATGTAGGTAATGGTTGAATGTTCTACATTTGTAAACAGAGTATATGGTTTTCACACCGTATATCATGCATGAACGGATACTTTATTAATCTATAAAACAGCAACCATGAAGAAAAATTGTCTTTTAGCAGCGAGTTTTCTCTTCATCTTTTGTCTGGAAGCCGGTGCTCAGAAAAGAGATGAAGTAACCTGGGAGAAATTCGAGGACATCACCATCCCCATTCCTCCCTCAACTCACCCCCGACTCTATGTACGTCCCGCCAATTTACCGGATTTAAAGAAACGGATGGATCACCCGCAAGTAAAAGCAAACCTGGCAACCTTGCGCAAACTTGGCATAGACCGCACCGCAGAGGAAGAGGCTAAAGTAACCGACAGAGGCTTTCGCTACTACTTTGAGATGCGGGGAGTAACCAGCCGTGTACAAGTACAAGCTCTCGACTATCTGGTATATGGTGACAAGAAGCAAGCCAGACGCGCCATCACTTCCATGCTCGATTCATTGCAGCATACCAATTTCGGAACCAAACAAGACTTATCGCGCGCCAGCGGAGTCATGCTGATGTGCGGCGCAATGGTATATGACTGGTGCTACGACCAGATGAAAGAATCGGAAAAGAAAGCCTATATAGAATCGTTCATCCGAATCTCCAAGACCATGGAATGCGGTTATCCGCCCAAAAATAACGAACCCATAGCCGGACACTCGTCCGAATGGATGATCTTGCGGGACATGCTTTCAGCCGGTATTGCTATCTACGACGAATATCCGGATATGTACCTCCATGTCATCCGAATGCTGTACAAGGATTACTTGCCGGTAAGAAATTACATCTATTCTGGTCATAATTACCATCAGGGAACAAGCTATGTCAATGTGCGTTTCAGCAATGACCTGTTCTCCTTATGGATTCTGGACCGTATGGGAGCCGGCGCAATCTACAATCCCGCACAACAATTCGTACCGTACGACTTCCTGTACCGCCGTCGTCCGGACGGACAAGTAATGCCCGCAGGCGATACGAATCCTAACAAAAGGAACATTCCTTCTTACTCCCTGCCCGCCATGCTCGCTTCCAGCTTCTATAAAGACAATTATCTGGCTTACGAATACGAACTCAAGCCCAAATTAGAAAGCCACTGCCTTATCTTCGAGATACTGTGGAGAGATTTTGATTTGAAAGCCAAGGCTCCTGATGACTTGCCGCTGACCCGATACTCAGGCTCACCTTTCGGGTGGATGATAGCGCGTACAGGATGGGACAAAAACAGCGTGATTGCCGAAATGAAAATCAATGAACAATTCTTTGGTAACCATCAACACATGGACGGTGGTTCGTTCCAACTTTATTATAAGGGCCCGTTGGCAATAGATGCCGGAGCTTACCAAGGAAGTTCCGGCGGATATAACAGCCCGCACAACAAAAATTTCTTCAAACGTACCATTGCCCATAACTCATTGTTAGTATACAACCCGAACGAGAAATTCGCCAGCTGGAATTATGGTGGACAAGATAAAACTGAATTTGCCGATAATGACGGTGGACAACGCATGCCGGGTGACCGCTGGGAGACTTGCCGCTCTTTTAAAGATTTATTAAGCAAGGAATATACTACAGGCAAAGTCCTGGGACATGGTTTCGGTCCCGATGCCAATAAACCTGACTATTCTTATCTGAAAGGTGACATCACGCAAGCCTATACAGACAAGGTAAAAGAAGCGAAACGCTCTTTTGTTTTCCTCAACCTGCACGCTACCGAAGTGCCTGCCGCCTTAATCGTGTTTGATAAAGTTGTCTCTGCCGACCCTCAGTTCAAGAAGTTCTGGCTACTGCACAGTATAGAAGAGCCGATAATAGAAAATAACCGTTTCACCGTCAAACGCACCCAAAACGAAGATACCGGCATGTTACAGAATCAAGTGTTGCTCCCCGAAATTCAAGATGCACGGATAGAGAAAATCGGTGGAAAAGGAAAAGAGTTTTGGGTATTCGGCACCAATTATGCCAACGATGCCATGCCGAGACGTCCCGACGATGCCAACGAAAGAGGCGCATGGCGTGTAGAAATATCACCTGCAACCGCTACTGCCGAAAATTACTTCCTGAATGTAATGCAAGTAGCCGACAACACCTGTCTGCAAATGAATGAAGTAAAACGCATCGATGCAGATAAAATAGTAGGCGTGCAGATAGCCGACCGCATCGTCACCTTCAGCAAAGACAGCCAACCGCTACCCGGTAAATTTGATTTCGCGGTAAGTGGCAGCCAAACTATGAAGTTTGTCATTACCGACCTTATTCCGGGAACCTGGCAAATCAAGAAAGACGGCAAGGTATATATTCCCGCGCTGGAAGTTCGTACAGACGATGGTATCCTTTCTTTTGAAGGTACTGCCGGACGGTATGAATTTCTTCGATAAAAAGAAAGCCATCTGTCAATGACTTCTTCTACATTGACAGATGGCTTATTTATTAAGTTTCCTCACCCCTTGTTTTTTCAGGCAACTCTCCTTAGAAGAGGCTCCACGCAACCGTCAGTCCGGCCATCACGATAGCTACCATACTCATCAGCTTGATAAGTATATTCAAACTCGGACCGGAAGTATCTTTGAATGGGTCACCTACCGTATCGCCTACCACAGTAGCTTTATGTACTTCGCTACCCTTACCGCCGAAGTTTCCTTCTTCCACATATTTCTTTGCATTATCCCATGCACCGCCCGCAT
>ENA-UAPL01000684-UAPL01000684.1-human-gut-metagenome-genome-assembly--contig:-NODE-684-length-13557-cov-6.106651_pt1 | contig 13557 bp, 8 predicted proteins | sample MGYA00243480_ERZ654577 | MGnify/ENA primary metagenome ERZ654577 (study PRJEB26926, sample SAMN06164678) | human gut metagenome | biome: ENVO:00009003; feature: ENVO:2100002; material: ENVO:00002003...
GGCAGCGTCAGATGTGTATAAGAGACAGTGTATAAGGTCACGGGTCTCCTGGCTGATATCCGGGTTGTCTTTCAGCGCCCTCGACACAGTGGATGGCGAGACGTTCAACGCCCGGGCAATATCCTTGATGGTTATCTGCGGTTTATTCATGGTATTTTCTAAATATTCCCAAAGATAATGCAAACCGAAAGCAGTACAAAATAAGCTTGCTTATTTTTATTGCTGAGGTGCAGCTTATCTTAATCAAAGGTTATTCAAATGAGGATAGCTGCCAAACTAAAAAAATGTAAGCCAACTATTCCGATTGCAAAAATAGCGGAATAGATGAGAATAAGCTTCTTCGTTGAGAATTATCGGGTTATAGAATAGTGCAAACGTTTGCAAGTGTCTTTCTTCTGTTGCTTTAAAACAAAATCCTTAAATATTGTGGACTTTAAAAGAATTGCATTAACTTTGCATCAGTTGACTACAATCAAAGCATGGAGATAAAGTTTGATAAAGAATATTTAGAGGAATTGTATCTCAAGGGAAAGACTTCTGATAAGAAGCATCGTTTTCAGCCCCCAATCGTTGCCAAATATCGTAAGACGATAGATTTGTTGGAATCGGTGGCAGTAGCAGAAGATCTTTTCAGATACCATTCGTTGCATTACGAGGTACTTGTTGGCGATAAAGCTGGCTTGGAATCGGTTCGGGTGAACGACCAGTATCGTATAGAGTTCAAAACAACTAAAGTAGTTTCTGAGATTGTAATCACCGTGTGCAATATAACTGAATTGTCTAATCATTATAAGTGAACAAAAGATATGGCAACTGTAAAGTTCGGATATACTCCTACCCATCCCGGCGAGGTGCTGAAGGATGAAATAGAATACCGCAAGATTTCACAACGGAAATTGGCGGAACAAATGGGCATCTCTTACAAGGTACTCAACGACCTTTTGAATGGGCGTCGCACGTTGACCACAGTCACTGCCATGATGTTTGAGGCTGCGCTGGATATTCCTGCCGATTCACTGATGCGATTGCAATTGAAATATAACATGCAGCAAGCAATGAGCGACAGAACACTCATGGAGCGTTTGAACCAGATACGTAAATACGCTGCTCTGCTATAAGTGTTCCCCGTTTCCCGATATACAGAAAAATGATCGTCTCGCAAACAAAGCCATTGCTTTTTTGCGAGACGCTTTGTTGCCAGATGAAACTGTCGGGTCTGCATAAATAATAACTGCGATGCCCCCCTATAAGAACTTTTGTTGTCTTTAGATAAGATAAGCTGCATTTCGGCATAACTTTTTCATGCTTGCATGAAAGTTCTGCACTCAATTTGCATTATCTTTGTGTCGTTATCCCGTCATAAAGCGACGGATTAAATATCCCAAAAACAGCAGGAGGACATCATATGGATCCATTAGAATACTTAGTACCCGGCAGAAGGAGACTTCCCTACGGCATGATGAACTTCGCGGTCATCCGCCGTGAAGACTATTATTACGTGGACAAAACCCGCTTCATCCCCATGATAGAGCAGGCGGACCGCTTTTTCTTCTTCATCCGTCCGCGCCGTTTCGGGAAGAGCCTGACGCTGAACGTGCTGCAACATTACTACGATGTGCGTACCCGCGACAAGTTCGACGACCTCTTTGGCGACCTCTACATCGGGCAGCATCCCACACCGAGTCGTAACACTTATCTTGTGCTCTATCTCAATTTCTCCGGCATCACCGGTGCACTGAACGACTATCGCAAAGGGCTGGATGAGCACTGCCAAATCCGCTTCGACTTTTTCTGCGAAGTCTATGCCGACCTTCTGCCGGAAGGCATCAGGGATCGGCTGGACGAGAAGGACGGAGCCGTCAACCAATTAGACTATCTGATTTCGGAATGCGAACGTGCCGGACAAAAGGTGTATCTCTTTATAGACGAGTACGACCACTTCACCAACGCCATTCTCTCCGACCCCGAAAGTCTGCACCGTTACACCAACGAGACGCATGGCGAGGGTTATCTGCGCGCCTTCTTCAACAAAGTGAAAGCGGGAACCTATTCCAGCATCGAGCGCTGTTTCATTACCGGTGTAAGCCCCGTGACGATGGACGACCTCACCAGCGGATTTAACATAGGAACCAACTATTCCCTCTCACCGGACTTCAACCAAATGATGGGATTTACAGAAGAAGAAGTGCGCGAAATGCTGACCTACTATTCTACCACCAGCCCCTTCAATCATACCATTGACGAACTGATAGAGATAATGAAGCCGTGGTATGATAACTATTGCTTCGCGCAGGAATGTTACGGCGAAACCACGATGTATAACTCCAACATGGTGCTTTATTTCGTCAAGAACTACATCTCGCGTGGCAAAGCACCGCTAAGCATGGTGGAAGAGAACATCCGTATCGACTATGAGAAACTACGCATGCTCATCCGCAAGGACAAGGAGTTTGCCCACGACGCCTCAGTCATTCAAACCCTCGTGAGCCAGGGCTTCATCACCGGCGAACTGAAGAGTGGCTTCCCTGCCTCCGGCATCACCAATCCCGATAATTTCGTGAGCTTACTCTACTATTTCGGCATGCTCACCATCAACGGCATGCACCGGGGAAAAACCAAACTCATCATCCCCAATCTGGTAGTTCAGGAACAACTCTATACCTATCTGTTAAGCACCTACAACGAAGCTGACCTCAGTTTCAGCAGCTACGAAAAGAGTGAACTTTCCAGTCAGCTCGCTTACGATGGCAACTGGAAAGCCTACTTCGACTACATCGCCGACTGCCTGAAGACCTACGCCTCGCAGCGCGACAAGCAGAAGGGCGAGTTCTTCGTGCATGGCTTCACCCTTGCCATGACCGCACAGAACCGCTTCTACCGCCCCATCTCCGAACAAGATACGCAGGCGGGCTATGTCGATATTTTCCTCTGTCCGATGCTGGACATCTACTCCGACATGACGCACAGCTACATTGTAGAGTTGAAGTATGCCAAGTACAAAGACCCCGAAACCCGTGTGGAGGAACTGCGTCAGGAGGCTATCGCACAAGCCAACCGCTACGCTGATACCGATACGGTGAAACGTGCCATCGGCAGCACCCGGCTGCATAAGATTGTGGTGGTGTATAAAGGCATGGAAATGCGGGTGTGCGAAGAAATACAGTAGTCCGGACCTTTAACGTAACCCGGCATATGCACAGACCAGTTCTTTTTCTTTTCATTCTGTTACAGATATGGCTTCCTTGCACTCTGGCGGGGCAGAAGTCCGATTACAGGCTGTTTGATAATATCAGTCTGGGGACGGAAGCATCCGTCATCAGTTGCTTCCTGCAAGACACGCAAGGACTGATATGGATAGGTTCCAACAAAGGACTGTTCAGTTACGACGGCTATTCCTCACAACCGCATTTCACTTTCGGCGAGCGCAGCAATACGCGCATTTATTGCGGTACGGTGGTGGACAGCACCTATCTTTATATAGGTGCGGACAATGGCCTACTGATTTATAACTACCGGACAGACACTTACCAAGAACCGGAAGCGGACTTCCCGACCGACATCCGCACACTGGCATTGCGTGACGGCGTGCTGTGGCTGGGGACACTAAACGGCCTCTATACCTACTCACCGGAAACCCGGCAACTCTCCGCCATCACCGAAGGACTTCCGCACCAGACCATTTATTCCATTATCCGCGCTTCGGACGATAACCTCTACATTGGCACGTACAACGGCTGTTGCCGCTACATCCCCGCCGCCGGACGCTTTGAAACCATAGACCTGCCCGTCACCCGTGGCCGAAGCAATCAGTTTGTCAATTCACTTCTGGAAGATACCGCACGCGGTTGCATCTGGATAGGCACAGAAGGATGTCTTTTCAAATACACCCTTGCCGACGGGCATACGCAGCGGATAGATGCTTTCCATGATAACTCCGTCAAGTCTCTGGCACTGGACGGGAACGGACAATTGCTGGTAGGCACCGATAATGGTCTGTACGTCTATCAGGAGGACGAGCCCCTGTTGCACGTTGTTCATGACTCCCGAAACCTCCAGTCCCTTTCTAACAATATCATCTGGACCATCTTTGCCGACCGAGAGCATAACGTCTGGCTGGGTACGGATTACGGCATCTCCATGTCCCGCCATAACAGTGTGTTGCGTCACATCCCTATCTCGCAGATTACCGGAACAGGGGAGGGCAACCAGTTCTATTCCATGCTGCGCGATACGCACGGAACTTATTGGTTTGGCGGCACCAACGGCCTCATTCGCTTCACCGCTCTTATGGATGGGGAACAGGACGTTGCCTGGTATAAGATGGGAGACCGGAAATATCCTTTGTCCCACAACCGGGTACGCCATCTTTACGAAGACCGTGAACAACAATTCTGGGTGGCTACGGATGGCAGCATCAGTCGTTACGACCCGGCGAAACGCCAGTTTATACATTATAACATAGTGGACAGCACCCGCCGCTACAACGCCAATTGGACGTATAGCCTTTTTGAAGACCATGACGGGCAACTTTGGATAGCTACCTGTCTCGGCGGTATTTTCGTTGTAGATAAGGAAAACCTCATGCGTTCTTCCGGCGGACTCTACATGGCGGAGAAGACTTATTCCATCCACAACGGCCTGTCCGGCATGTTCATCAACCAGATGATTCCCGACCGGGAAGGGAATGTATGGGCATTGCTCTATAACAGTCCCAACAGCATCGAAAAGATAAATCCCCGTACCGGCGAAGTCACCCATATTGCCGCCGGTGAACTGAAAGGCGAGCGTACTCCCAACTTTATCCTTTGTGCCCAGGACGGCTACATCTGGATAGGCTTCCCCGGCGGAGTGATGCGCGTGACTCCCGAAAACGACAGTATCCGTATGTTGCCATTTGATGCTTATAATCATTACGAAGTGCTTTCCATGGCCGAAGCCGACGGTCGCATCTGGATCTCTACCACAGATGGTTTCTGGGTAGCCGACCAGCAGACTCTGGAAGTCCGCCGCCTGAATATCACCGACAAGCGTTTCACCAGCATGTTCTTTGATAAGACAAGCGGAGAACTCTATCTGGGCACCGCAGACGGGTTTGCCATCTCCTCACCCGAGGCCTTGCTGGCGGAACACCTTGAACAGCCTTTGATATTAACCGCCCTTTATGTCAACAACCAACTTTACCAGTCTGGGGCGGGGCAGGCGCTTGATGCAGTGCAATCCGCACAAAGCATCCGTTACTCACAGCGTATAAATCTGGACTACGACCAGAACAATCTTGCTTTTGAACTTTCCGACCTGCCTTATTCCCTTGAAGAGAAAAGCAAACTGTTGTATCGCCTGGAAGGTGTGGACCGTGAATGGAACCTGTTGAAACCGAATACGAACCGGATTACTTACAACAATCTGAACTACGGTGACTACCGCCTGATAGTGAGCAAACTGGATGCGCATGGCAAGCCGTCCGAAAAAACGTATGCATTGGACATCCACATCATTCCGCCCTGGTACTACACCCCGTGGGCAAAGGCCGTTTATGTCTTGCTGTGCCTTGTCCTGATACTCTGGACAATCAACTTCTTCCGCGTGAAGAACCGTCTAAAACTGGAGCGTCTGGAGAAAGAGAAAATCCTGGAGCAGTCTCAGGCTAAGATGGAGTTCTTTACGAATCTCTCCCACGACCTGAAAACTCCGTTGAGCATGATTATCGCGCCTATCAGCAAGTTGCTGCCCGGCATCAAGGATCAGCAGGAGAAGAAACAACTGGAACAGGTGCATCGCAATGCCATGAAGTTGAATTCGCTTATTCATCAGGGGCTGGACTTCAACCGGGTGGATAGCGGAAACAATACATTACTGATACTTTCTCAAATCGAACTGGTGTCTTTTGCGCGTGGCTTATTCACCTTGTATGCAGAGGAGAAGGCGAAAGAGAAGAAGCTGACTTTCCATTTCCATGCCGACCGTGAAAAGATATACATACAGATGGATGCCATAAAACTGGAATCTATCTTGGATAACCTTTTATCCAATGCCGTGAAGTATACTCCGGAAGAGGGTGAGATAACGCTTCGTCTGCAGGCTTCTGATAAAGAAGTGCATATCTCTGTATCCGATACAGGTATCGGTGTTCCCCGTCAGGATCAACCGTATGTTTTTCAGCGTTTCTTCCAGTCTCCCAAGACGGCAGGCACGAAGGAGGGAACAGGTATCGGCCTGTATTTGGTAAAGACTTATACGGAACTGCATGGTGGTAAAGTTCAGCTTTCTTCAGAAGAGAATAAAGGTACTGCCATTACGCTGACCCTTCCGGTGATTGCTATGGAACAGCCTGTCGTAGAGGTTTCTCCGGAAATTGTATCTTCTGATATCGAACCTGTCGCTGCCGGAGTTACAGTTGTGGTTCCAGATACAGATACGCCCGCTCCGGATGCTCCATTGCTTCTGATTGTGGATGATACTCCGGAGGTTTCAGAGTTTATTTATCAGATACTGCATACTAAATATCGTTGCCGTTTGGCGGAAAATGGTAAGATAGGTGTGGAACTTACCCTGGAATTAATGCCCGATCTGATTATTGCTGATGTCATGATGCCCGTAATGGATGGTCTTGAAATGGTGCGTCATATCAAGAAGCATGTTCCTACATCCACTATTCCCATTATCTTGCTGACGGCGAAAAGCGATAAGGAAACAGAGCTTGAAAGTATCCAGTTGCATATAGATGCTTTCATTCCTAAACCCTTTGAACCAGATATTTTACTTTCGCGTGTGGAGCAGTTACTTCATAGCCGGGAGACGCATGAGGCGAAAGCCCGCATGGAAGTTCTTTCCACCCCGAAGGAGATAGAGGCGGTTTCTTATGATGAAAAGTTCCTGGCAAGTGTGATTCATCTGATTGAAGAACACATCTCAGACTCCGAACTGAATGTGAATGCCCTTTGCGAATGGACTGGCACCAATAACAAGCAGATGTACCGCAAGATAAAACAACTGACGGGCATGACACCTGTGGAATACATTAAATCCATCCGCATGAAGAAAGCCGCCATGCTGTTGAAGCAACAGAAGTTCACGGTTGCCGAGGTGATGTACATGGTCGGTTTCTCCAATCACTCTTACTTTTCCAAGTGCTTTCAGACGGAGTTCGGGGTGACGCCTAAGCAATATGTTTAGTTCGGCTTTGCCAACTCTTTGCCATAGGCTTGGCAAGGTTTTGCCAATAGGGTGGCAGAGTCTTGCCAATAGGGTGGCAACAGTTTGCCAATAAGGTGGCAAAAGTTTGCCAACAAGGTGGCACGGAATTGGCAAAGTTAAGTGTTCAGGAACACCTCGGCTCCCAGCAGATTATTAAAGTAAGTGGCATTCCGTTCATCCTCAAGTCCTCCGTCGGGGGTGAACAGTAGTTGGTATCTGGTTTGTGTATTCGCCATTCCCACAACTACGGAAATTACTGATTGTTTTTCGGGAAATTGAACCAATGTGACTCCCTGCACCATTCCATCGGAATATTCGCTTGCAACAAAAGCGTTGTACACGGCATTGGGCACTTCGTCCATTGTTCCCCAGTCAATCTGTCTCATTTCCCATTGTGCCTCGGAGTTGAACCAGACCTTTGTGGCGTAACCATTCTGTATAAAGTCCGCTACATAGTAAGCCTCATCCCGTGACCAGGCAACATCCTTGGCGGCAGGGTACATCTTTTTCAGTGCTGTCTGTACATTGACAGGCGCATAATCGGCCAGGGCCGGAACTGATGTCAGGAGCATCAGAAGCAGGAAAGAATACGTCAACTTTTTCATTGTTCCTTCATTTAGATTGTTATCGCTCCGAAGAGAACAACGAGTGGGGAGTTTTGTTTAGTTACCAGGAGCACCGTCCAGTGGAAGTATAAACAGGAAACGTGCTCCTTTGGTGTAACTCTTATCCAGTTTCACTTCACCTTTCAGGCGCGCGGCAATGATGGAACAGATATTCAGTCCGAGTCCTGTGCCCTGTTTAAATTCATCCAGTTTGCTGAAACGGTCGAAAACATAGTCTGCCTGGTCTGCCGGAACTCCCGGACCTGTATCTGCAACGGAGAAGGTTATCTTTCCCGGATTCTCTGTGAGAGAGCAATGGAGGTGAATCTCACCCCGTTCCGTGTGTTTCTCCGCATTGGTCAGGAAATTGATAAGTACCTGTTGCAGGCGTTCTTTATCCGTCACAAACAAGAAGTCATTTGGTGCATCGGAAGTGAAATAGGACTTCACTTCTTTCGGATTACGATGTACAACGGAAATCATTGCTACCTGGCATAATTCATTGCAGCGATGAGGCGCCAGATGCATGGTGTATTTACCACTTTCCAAACTGGCAAGGTCGAGGACATCATTAATTAGCGTAGTCAGTAACTCGGAATTCTGCTGGATAAGCATGCTGAACTCTGCTTTCTCTTCCTCGTCCACCTCCATATCCGGAGTGGATAAAACTTGTGAGAATCCGACTATGGCATTGAGCGGTGTACGTATCTCGTGGCTCATATTCTGTATAAAGAAGCTTTTCATCCGGTCCGATTCCTCGGCATGGTCGCGTGCAACGGTGAGCTCTTCATTTTTCTCCTGTAGGATAGCCATTGTTCTACGGCGTCTGTACAGGTAGAATATCAGGAAGCAGGTGAAAAGAAACAAGAACGAAAGTACGAGACTGAGAGTTACGATGTAATGTTGAGAAGCACTTTGCTGCTCTTTTAAGATGGCTTTCTGTTTTTCCGCTTCTACATTGAGACGTGCCAGTTCCAGGTTCCGGTTCTTCAATACCAATTTGCTGTTCTCAGCATTTATCTTTTCCAGTTCAGATTGTGACTTTGTCCGGTCCAGTTCCAGTTGGGTATTCCTCAGGTTGAGTGCTGCATTCTTATATTCCAGGGCCTTGGCATCCAGTTTCATGCGTTCGTTGCCTATCTGTGCATTCAGTTCGGCGATGTCTGCGGATTGTACCAGGCGATTGATTGAATCCTGATATCTGTGAATCAACTTATTATATATATAAGCTTTTTCATAGTTTCCTGATTTCAGATATAACTCATGGCGTATCTGGTAAATCTGTAATGGGCTTCCTATCGAATCAGCGGTTATATATGCCTGATCGTATTTTTTATCCAGAACAAGTTTGCAGATACGTAAACGCAACAAAGCTGATTTGCGGATAACACCATATTGTTCGACCAGTTGCAGGCATTCTTCATAGCAAGTGTTAAAGTCATCGATTCGGTCCATACTATACAGAGTCTGGCATTTATCCATTAGGGAAGCTACACGGCTCTCATTGGTTTTAGCAGTTTTCACGGCTTTCTCATTGTATTCCAATGCTACTTCACCTTCGTCTTTCTTTCGGTAATACTCAGCAAGGTTCATGTAAAGGTATGACGGATCTTGTTCGGGCAAATGCTTCAGCATGTATTCTAAGGCATTTTTGTAGTACTCGGCTGCTACCTCACTATTCTGACGCATATAGTAGATGTGTCCCAAGGTACGAATACACGAAAAGATGCCGTAGTTGTGCTGGTCTTTGAAAGCCTGTTCTTTCATTTCTTCGGCTTTGTGCAGGGCACGCAGTGAATGTCCGTTGTTAAGGAGCCAATTTATTTCGCTCGTATATGCGGAATAGTAATATTGCAGATAGTTGTTTTTGCGTGCCTCTTCCTTTAATTTAGTGGCTGCCTGTTCCAGTTTCTCATAATTGCCGGAACTATAGTAGAAACTTACCGGAATGGTAAGTGCCAAACATTGTGCTTTTTTGTCTTTCTTTTTGGTTGCTTCTGCATAAAGAGTGTCAGCGATAAGCAATCCTTGGGGATAAGTTCGTGATTTGGTGGCGCGCTGAAAAAAGGGGTATAAAGAGTCATCTATCTTATAAGGGTTGTTTTGTGCCCCGGCAGGGATAAAAAGTCCTGTAAGAAGTAGTAAAATTAGTATGTTAGTGTATCTTTTCATCTTATCTTTAGCAAAGGGATGTGGCAAAGATACTTTTTTATGCTTAATAATTACAAGAAAATGGAGAAAAAGTAGTAGTCTTTTGATTGAGAATTCCCGGCTGTTATTATGCTTATTGTTCATAAATGTTATATGTATATTGTTGATAATCAGTGGATGTCCTTTTTGTATTGTTTTATGTCCGATATCTGCTTTGATGAATAATTGCCCTCCATTACTTTTGCCGTCAAGAAAAACCAACTTGAATTTGATGACATGCAGAGACACATTCTTATCTTGATTACTTGTTTGCTGGCGGTAGTTGCCCCGGCACAGAACAAAGTACAAAAAAGCGCACAGCCCCAAGTACGAAAAAGTATCCCTACTGTTTATGTGGATGCCAACGGCGTCATGCGCTGGTCCGATACCCGGAAAGAGGCTTCTTTCTTTGGTGTGAATTATACCCTGCCTTTTGCCCATGCTTACCGTGCAATGGGCTATCTGGGCATTGATCGCAAAGCTGCTATCGACCGTGATGTCTACCACTTTGCACGTCTGGGACTGAATGCTTATCGCATCCACATCTGGGACGTTGAGATTTCCGATGGCGAAGGCAACCTGCTGGAGAACGAGCATTTGGAATTGCTGGATTATCTTATCTTTAAATTGCAGGAACGTGGCATTCGCATCGTTATTACTGCTCAAACCAACTTCGGCAATGGCTATCCCGAACGTAACCAGCCTACCGGCGGCTTTTCCTATAATTATGGTAAATGTGCTGTTCATAGCGATGCAGAGGCCATTGCCGCGCAGGAAAAATATATTGCCGCCCTTGTGCGCCACGTCAATTCTTACACAGGCTATGCCTATAAAGACGATCCTTACATCGTAGGTTTTGAAATCAACAACGAACCCTGCCATCCGGGTACGGTAGCCGAGACGCGTACTTATATCAACAAGATGTTATCTGCCTTGAAACGTGCAGGCAACCGGAAACCGGTATTCTATAATGTCAGCCACAATCAGCATGTGGTTGAGGCTTACTACGATACTGCCGTTCAGGGTACTACTTATCAATGGTATCCCGTGGGTCTTGTTTCCGGACATACCCGTAAAGGAAACTTCCTGCCTGCGGTAGACCGATACGATATTCCTTTCTCCAATTTGAAAGGTTTCAATAAAAAGGCGCGTCTGGTTTATGAATTTGATCCTGCGGACAATCTCTATTCCTATCTTTATCCTGCCACTGTCCGCACTTTCCGTTCTGCCGGTTTCCAGTGGATTACACAGTTTGCGTATGATCCTATTGATATGGCGGCATATAATACCGAATATCAGACTCATTACCTGAATGTGGCTTATACTCCGAACAAGGCTCTTGGCTTGATGATTGCCGCAGAAGTGGCACAAAAAGTGGGCAGGGGAGAGAGCTTTGGAGGCTATCCGGCAGATACGCTGTTCAATGACTTCCGCGTCAGCTACGTACAGGATTTGAGTGAACTGAACGATGGAGAGAAATTCTACTATTCCAATACGACGCAGACCCTTCCGAAAGATGTTTCACGGCTTCGTGCCATTGCCGGATGTGGCAGTTCTCCCGTTGTCAGTTACGAGGGTACAGGTGCTTATTGGATAGATAAGTTGGAAGATGGTGTTTGGCGCCTGGAAGTTATGCCCGATGTAGTGCAGGTGAGCGATCCGTTTGCCAAACCTTCTTTGGATAAAGAAGTGATGCATATCATTTCCAATGCATGGGATATGGTGCTGGATTTGCCTGACTTGGGTAAACATTTCCAGATAAATGGATTAGATAAAGATAACTCCCGACATACTGCCGCCACGAACGGTACCATTTCCGCCCTTCGTCCCGGTGTTTATCTTTTGCAACGCGAAGGCATATCCGCTTCCCGAACCTGGACTGCTGATACCCATTGGCAAAACATCACTCTCGGCGAATACGTCTCCCCAACTCTCCACTCTCAACCTTCAGACCTTGACTTCATAGTCAATCATTCTCCGGTGGGAACTGTTGATGCCGGCAAAGACCTGACCATACAAGCCACTGTAGCCGGCAATGAACAGCCCGACTCCGTTATTATCTATACTGATAAAATCTCCTTTTGGAATGAAAAGAATCCATCTATCAAGATGAACTATGCAGGTGGTTACACATACCGTGCCATTGTTCCTGCCTCAGATATAAAAGAAGGTTGTTTTAGGTATAACATCGTTGTATGTCGGGGAGATAAACGACAGACATTCCCTTCCGGGGTAGCCAAGAGTCCGCTGGATTGGGACTATACTACGGCTACCCTGTGGGAGACGAATGTAGTTGCTTCTACGAAGCCACTTTCTTTACTGGAAGTGGGAGATACCGACAATAACCTGGAAGTCTATACCTTGCCGGAGTGGAGCCGTACCAATCGTGAATTGATTGAGAATGCCCCAACGGAGAGACCGACTCTCCGCATTACTTTTGAATCCAAGGACCCGAATCCGGTATTCTTTCTTCGCCGCTATATTAAAGATGACATTAGCGGCCGTCCCGAACGCCTTGCAGCCGGCCGTAAGCTTTGTCTGCATGTGAAGAAGATGCCGGAAGGGCTTAAAGCAGGTTTCATTACTTCGGACGGATATACCTATCTCGCACCGTGTACGGCTGCAACGGATGATATCATTCGCATTCCTCTCACGGAACTGCGACAGACCAATACCGCCCTGTTGCCTCATGCCTATCCGGTTTTCCTCGACAACTATTTCCGTCCGCAAACGGAGATACCTTTCCAAGTAGAAAAGATAGAAAGCCTTGAACTGTCCTTTGAAGGAACTGCCGGGAAACAGGCGGAAATAGAAATAGGTGGCATTTGGCTGGAATAAGTAACACTTTTAAATTAAATACCAAGTATGAGAAACAAAACCTTAAGACATCGCGTCACAGCTTTTCTATGTCTGCTGTGCATCGCACTATCAGCAATTACGAGCCCGCTTTCCGCTCAGGACGGAAGAAAAGTAACCGGGCATGTCGTAGACGACACGAACGAACCCCTTATCGGCGCCAGTATCCTGGTGGTAGGCACCAGTACCGGCGTGATAACCGATCTTGACGGAAACTTTTCCATTGTTGTACCTTCGGGAGCTACCACTTTGCAAATCTCCTATGTGGGCTATGAAACTATGACTGTTCCCATTCCGGACAACAATACCGTGAATGTAAAGATGAAAAGTGACTCTCAGGTACTGAGTGATGTGGTTGTTATCGGTTACGGAACAACCCGCAAAAGTGACCTGACGGGATCTGTCTCTAATGTCAGCAGCAAGGATTTCAATTCCGGGCTGATTTCCTCGCCCGAACAACTGATTAACGGTAAAGTATCGGGTGTACAGATTATGAGTAATAGTGGCTCGCCCACAGCCGGAAGTACCATCCGTATCCGTGGCGGCGCTTCGCTGAATGCCAGTAACGACCCGCTTATCGTGTTGGATGGCGTACCCCTTGAAACGGGTGGTATCAGTGGTAATGACGGTAACTTTTTGGCATTAATCAATCCGAGCGATATAGAACTGTCTCTTATACACATCTGACGCTGCCGACGATCTTACGCGTGTA
>ENA-UAPL01000691-UAPL01000691.1-human-gut-metagenome-genome-assembly--contig:-NODE-691-length-13436-cov-5.343920_pt1 | contig 13436 bp, 7 predicted proteins | sample MGYA00243480_ERZ654577 | MGnify/ENA primary metagenome ERZ654577 (study PRJEB26926, sample SAMN06164678) | human gut metagenome | biome: ENVO:00009003; feature: ENVO:2100002; material: ENVO:00002003...
ATCCTCCGTTGGATTCGCCGTCGGTCAATCTGAAATAAGTGCTGCCGCGTCCGACTCCGGCAGCCACATATCCGCCTGCGCTGACACCGACTGCGAACCCGTGGGGAAGGCTCATAAGAGTTGTTATTGTCGTTTTATATTGATATTGTCGTCGCAACAGGGTTGGGATGAAAAATAGCTTAAAGATAATGCCGGAAGATGCTTTCTCCATCAGAATGTGGATATGGTATCAGGCATGCGGCAAGTATAAGAGTCAGCAATAGGGTGGTGGTTATCACAATACTCCATACTACAAGGTTACGTGGAATGTCGCCCATCAAATGTCTTGCCCTCTCGGAGTGCGTTTCTGAATTGTTTAGTGTGTCTTTTTCTTTTTTCATTTCAAATACCCAGTTCCAATTGGTTTTTAACAAGATTGTAATATACCCCGTTCTTTTGTATCAGTGAGCAGTGATCGCCTGTTTCCGCAATATGTCCGTTTTCAAGCACGATTATCTGCTTGGCATTTTTTACAGTCGATAGTCTGTGGGCTACCACTACAACGGTGCGTCCTTTGTAGAATTTATCCAGATTCTCCACTATTGACCTCTCGTTTTTTGCATCAAGGGCATTTGTTGCCTCGTCAAGAAAGATAAAATCAGGATTCTTGTATACAGCTCTCGCAATCAGGATGCGTTGCTTTTGCCCCTGGCTCAGGCCGATTCCATCGCGGCCGACTATCGTGTCGTACTTGAGCGGAAGTGTTGCCACGAAGTCATGAATATTGGCAATTCTCGCAGCCTCTTCAAGACGTGTCGTGTCTATTTCTGCGTCATCAACAGCGATGTTTCGCGATATTGATTCTGAAAATATAATCCCGTCCTGCATGACGACTCCGCAGTGGCGGCGCCACCACTTCAGGTTGTATCGGTTTATGTTTTGTCCCGCAATCTTGATTTCACCGGTCATTACAGGATAATATCCGAGCATAAGTTTTATTAAGGTTGTCTTGCCACTTCCGGATGCTCCTACAATTGCAGTGACCTCTCCTTCGGGTATTCTGAGAGAAATGTTTTGAATGGTGTTCTTAGTGGAGTGTGGATCGTATCTGAAATGCACATTGTCAAATACAATGTGTTTTGAACCTGCAAACATCTCAATGGCATTCCGGTCGCTCTCCTCGTTACGGCCTGCGTGAACTTCCATAATTCGTTCCAGCGACAGCCTTACATCCTGCAGCGAATAAACGAACTGCATGAACTGTTCCACCGGTGAGTTGAGTTGTCCGATTATATATTGCACGGCAAGCATGGCTCCAAGCGTCATATGGCCGTTGATCACCGCTGTTGCCGACAATACAGTTATCATAATGTTTTTAACTTCATTGATAAAAATACTGCCCGCTTCTTGCGACTGCTGTAGTTTTAAGGATTTCATCTGGACCTCAAAGAGATCTGCCTGCGTGTCTTCCCATTCCCATCTGCGTCTCTGCTCGCAGTCCTGAAGTTTTATTTCCTGCATCGAAGTTATGAACTGGTAGGTCTTGTTCTGGTTCTTGGCTTGACAGTCAAATAGTTCATAGTCTATGATTTTCCTTCTGTTTAGAAACAGAGAGATCCAGATGCCATAAACGATGCTTCCGATTATAAAAATCGTAAATACAAATCTGTCATAAATCAACAGAACTATCCCAAAAATGATAAAACTGAATATCGTAAACAAAACGCCGAGCATTTGGCTTGTAAGGAAATTCTGCACTCTTGAATGGTCGTTGATCCTCTGCAGTAGGTCGCCTGTCAATTTTGTATCGAAGAATGCCATCGGAAGTTTGAGCAGTTTGATAAAAAAATCACTTACGAGCGACAGATTGACGCGCATGGAAATATGCAGCAGCATCCATCTGCGTATGAAGTCGGTGGCGGTTCTCCCCACCACAATCATAAGTTCTCCCAACAGCACAAGCCAGATGAACTTTATGTCTCGGAGTTTTATACCTGTATCGACAATTGTTTGCGTCAGGAAAGGTAGAATCAACTGCAGGATACTTCCTAATAAAAGTCCGAGTATGATGTGAAAGAAATGTCGACGGTATCTTTTGATATATTTCATAAGAAATTTAAACGTGTCAGGACAATTCTTATTCATCTCGGGATTGGAGTAAAACCTTGAAGTGGGATAAAAGAAAAGAGCGATACCCTGTTGTCGGTCATTCCCGGTTATGGATATCCAGTGTTTTTCCAGTTCAGACAAGGTGTATTTGCAGATTCCTTTTCCTGGATCTGCTATATAAAACGAACCTTTTCTTACTTTGAACAGCACAACGAAATGATTCTGGTTCCAGTGGAGAATGCATGGGAGTTGCGCTTCGGCAAGATACTCGCAGGTAGCCTTTGCGGCATTGGTCGCAAGTCCGAGTTTGTCGGCTGCATCACATATCCCTTTCAGTGAGACTCCTTCGGCTGAGGAAAAGCAAATTTTCTCCAGTTCACCCGTATCTGTCATTCTGCCAAGTAGATTGCATATCATGGCGAGGCATGCAATGCCGCATTGCATGCTGTCGCGCTGATACACGAAAAAAGATCTGTCCATAGATTTCAGAAACGCCCTTTTTCATCCGTGCCGGCTCCGGTGCCCTTGTATTTGGAACTTGACGAATTTAAACTGTAATTGACTGAAAAAACTATATTTCTGGATTCCTGACGATGCTCGCCCGCGATTTTGATGTCACCGCAGTAGAGGATGTTGCGGTAATTGTTCGTATTGAATATATCGTTGGTTTTCAACTGCAGTGTCAGACTCTTGCCGAGGAAATGTTTCCGGATTCCTATGTTGACATAACCTGCGGCTTTCAGGTAGTAATTGGTGCTGTATCCGGCGGTTCTGGCCATCATGTCCAGATCAATGACCCAATCGTGAGGCAGCGACACCGCATTGTCCCAGTTGATGAAAAAGTATGGCCGGCGGAAATTCTTTTCTGTTCCACGGAATATGTCGGAGTAAAAATTGCAGAACATACCGGCAGTTGCCTGCGGCGACCAGCGTCCTACAGAAGGCTGCGCTCCGAATGAGAACTGGAAATTCTGATATCGCGCCACATTCTCGAATGTCACGAGTTTCACCACCGATGTGTCGTCATACGGTCTGGCTACAGTGAATATTGCGTTTTTCTCATGTGAATATTGCGCCTGTGCGAAAATAAACCGCCATTGCGCCATCAATTGTGCGGAATAAATCCTGGATGGTGTCAGCGATGGATTGCCGTTCTGATACGTATACCTGTTTACGTATATCACCGTGCCGTCAAGCTGGTCGTATGCCGGACGGCTGGTTCGGCTTGTGATGCTCAACGACAAATTCATATTCTTGATTCTCGAACTTAAAGACAGCGAGGGGAACCAATCCGTATATGTCCGCGTCAATTCCGGATTTTGAATATTGCCGTCGAAATATTTGTAATTGACATGCTCAAACCTGACGCCGACCATGGCCTGGACCGCTCCCAGATTCTGTCGTAGTCCGGCCATGCCGGCAATGTTGTTCTCGCGTATCAGGATGTCGCCTCCAGATATGTCGGCACCGGTGTATCTTGAAAGATAGCTTGACTTGGAATCCGTAAATTCCTCACCTATTTCCAGCGACCCGTTCCAGAGAGGATATGACAGAGACAGCCTCTCTGCCCACATCCTGTTGGAATATCTGGCGTCGGTGGTGATATCGTTCAGAGCAGACCCGGTAGTGGACTCGGTCTGTCTGTTGTATTTAGTTCTTCCTTTTTTCAAAAAAGAGGCGTTGAAGTCAATCGTTAGTCCGGCTATCTCGCCGTTGTAATACAGATTGGCGTCATGGATCGGAATTGTTCGTGAAGTTTCGCGCTGATGTTGCCTGATTGATTCCGATGGCGAATTGTCAACGACGATATCGGTGAGAATGTCGCCGTCGAGTTTTGTTTTTTCATGTCCGTATTCATAATAGGCTCCGAAAGAATGGTTCTGACCAAGCTGATAGTTGAATCCGGCTTTGGGATGCCAGTCGGCCCACGACATCGTAGTCGACACATTTATGTCCTGGGTCATTGTCTGGCTGGCGTAGGTCATCATGGTATTGATGTCTTGAAACTTCCGTTTCCCTCCGTGAAAATATGCGGTCGCAAATAATTCCAGACCGCCACGCCGGTATTTCATATTCATATTTTCTGCATTCGTTGCAAAATTGGCGAAGCGGCTGTAGGAATAGACCGAAATGCTTAGTCCCTCGCCTTTTGGCGGCGTGGTCTTTATCCTGATTACGGCCTTGGTGTCGGCGGGAAACTCAGGACCGGGATTGGTGATCACCTCTACGGTCTTGACGTCGTGCGAACTCAACTGGTTCAGTTCTTCGGGGGAACTCACGATCCTGCCGTTGATATATATCAGAGGCTTGCCCCTGCCAAAGACCGTGAAGTCACCGTCGGTAACCGTTACCATCGGTGTTTTTGAGAGAACGTCTGTCGCAGTGCCGGCATCGGCCAGTATGCTGTTGGCAACTCTTGTCTCCATTCCGTTGCCGGAGATGCGGGTTGCCGGTAGATCGGCGCTGACAGTGATCTCATCGAGTGTCACGGATGCTGGATGCATCATGACTGACCCTAATTCACCGTCGGCCGGTAACGTAGCCGTATAGTCTTCGAAACCCACCATTGAAACACGGATTCTGTTGGCCTCGGGATACTCTCGCTCGAACGAGAACCGGCCCTCCTCATCAGTGATTGTGCCGGCCAAAAAGGTGGAATCAGAGTAAAGCACTACGTTCGCAAAAGAGAGTCCCGTATTCTCTGATTCAACAATGTGTCCCTTTACGGTCTGCCCATGTGCCGATAGGTACATGCACATGGCATAAAGCAAGATAACTATATACTTCATAGATTTAAAAAATTCTGGTCGTTGCCTTCAGACTTCTAAGGAATAAAGGCTTAAGTTCGGAATCTGTGTATATCATATATAACAATATCAGACACTTTTCTATGCATTCTTTTGTGTGACGACATGATTCTGAGTCTGGAAGATGATGGAATTTTTTATCTTTTGTATAGAATTTATCTATCGGGCAGCCTCCACATATTTTAAAGCACCAGCATCGCTGGCACATGTTGTTGTTTTTAAAGTCATGTATGTGCGAGTTGATTTCCTCGCCGGCATTATCGTTATGTATTGACGAAACAATGCCGTTGTCGGATCCCAAAAACATTTGGCAAGGCAGAATGTCTCCATTGGAGGAAACGGCAAACCTGTCCTTATATAATCCGCAGAAATGGTGATACTTTTTAAGTGCGATTATATCTACAATCTGCCAGAAATCTATAGGAAGACAATCAAAATCAGACTGGATTAGAGATTCTCTGGTAATGGAATCCAATTCCTTTAACACAGAGTCATGCCCCCAACTGTCTTCGTCGGCTATTATTCCTTGTATTCCGAATGCTGCATTCAAATGTTTCCGAACCTCTTGTTTGCTTATGCCCATATTTATGTGCTCTTGATTGTAAGTGGCTTCGTAATGAATGCTCAAAGACGGTATCTGACGGCATTGTTTTATAAAATAAGCAATCTTGTCGTAACTGCCGTCTCCGTTTGAGAAAACACGGTTGGCATCATTGATTCGCTTCGGACCGTCAATGCTTACAGTGACATGCGAGATATGTTCCTTTATGGTGTTCATGACTTCCGGTGTGGAGATTGTGCCATTTGTGATTATTGTGAATATCGGAAGAGGAAAAACACGTTTGTCGGCTTTTTCTTTGAACCTGTCGCAAATGAATGATATAATCCTATGATTGAGGAGAGGTTCACCTCCAAAAAACATGATTTTGTCTATTTTTGTATAATGATTGCAGCAGAACTCAATAAAACGCGAAGCATCCTCTTTGGTCAATAGAGTGCGTTGCATACCATAATTCCCACCTCCTGCATAACAATATTTGCACCTTAAATTGCAGTCGTTTGAGACGCATAAGGTAATTCGCTCTATGTGTCCGCTTTCATTTGATTCAGAATTATAATTTGATTCATCCCACCATATATTTTCAGATTTGAAGTCATATGTGTCTCCATCGACTGAATTAATCGGTAAAATGTCCAAAGTGTCGATATCCAGTGCAATATGGTAGATGCCTGAGTGTATTGAATGTAATCGTTTTTGCATGAATTTAATATTGTATTGCTCTTTTTTTTGATAATAAAGACACTGTTAATTGGCGTTAATGTGTATTGAAGGCAGACAGATGACCTCAATGATCATCTGTCTGTTGCGTGTTATTTGCAGAAGCAAATAATAGCCGAGCCGGTGTTGCCGTTGCCCTTAATTGGAATATCTCCGTTGTTGTCGGACGCTCCGCCGAGAACTTCTGTAAGTTCTGCGAAGTTGAGTGGTTCCAGAGTAGGAACATGCTTGTTTGCGGAAGTTAATCCGCTTTCTTTTGTAATTTCTTTCATATCCAAGAAATTTAATGTTAATAAAATTAATTGTCTCTCACATCTTTTAAGATGGCATTTCTATCCGGCAATGCTCGGTGTATGAATGATTGGCGCCTGTCATTCAGTTTTTTTCATAAAGTATGTGTCGGCAGAAGATTGCCTGTTGTGTCTACTCTCTATCAGGTTGTTTTAGGTGTTGAAGTATGAATCTATGGTAGCCACCAGCCGGAGAATACGTAGTCAGCGGTGTATAGCCGAATTTCTATCTCTTCTTGGACCTGATATGTGAAGGATATGAATTCTGCTTCAGATGAGCATGACGCAATGCATAATCCATCGATATCATATGCTTCATACACGGATATCTGCGATCGGTCTATACCGGCTATGTAGATGCCGTCCTGACTGATGGTGCAGATCACTGGAGCAGGAGGTGTCCTTTGACCAAACGGATCAAGTGGAGTTTCAGAACCGTTGCGGTTTCCTCTTTTCATAGGTATGGTCTTCGCTGGCTTGCTGTCTGCAAACGCGAATTCGGGAACTGCCAGCAACACTGTCGCGCACAGCAGTAAGATTGAGATTGCTTTTTTCATTGCTGTTATGTTTGAAATTCGTCTGCAAAGTTACTGCCATTCTACGGTCATACAAAAAAACTGATGACTGAAAAATGACTTTTTTTCATCAGTCATCGCTCAGTCATCAGTCAATTTCCTGACAGCAGTCATTTTTCAGTCATTACTCCCGGCTGACTGTATTGTGCTGTCAATCAGATTATAATAGTTGGATTATGCCGGTGATCACTTTCGCTTCCATTTTCTTGTCGAGCACCTTTCGGCTCAGGGCGTCGCGTCGCGAGATAATGGCACCGTTACTCTTCCCAAATATGGTTTTCATATCTACAGGTCTGAATCCGCATTTGATAAGTATTGCCGTATGTATATCCTGATTGCTCAGTTTGCCGGAACCAAGAAGTGAGAGATTGTTCCTAAAATGAGGTGATTCCTTAAGAACCTCTTTTTCCAGATCAGACCAAAGAGGATCTAAATCATGGACCATATCACCTTTGTGTGCGATATCGATAAACTGTCTGTAGGCCTCAGACTTTACAATCCCGTCGGCGACCTTGATGTCGTCGGGTGCATTATAGTATATCTGCATTAGTTCTGATTGCAACTCTATCCTTAGTTGGTTCGCAGTCGAATCCCTCACCAATGTGATCTGAGGTATGGATTCCGTCTCTGTTGCTACGTCAGTGGATTGAGTCGCACTCTCGTCCGGACTCTGCGGTTTGATTGTTTGCTGTCTTTCAAGTTCCGCTTTCAATGTCCTGATGTTGGTGAGTGCATACTGAAGTTCTATTATTCTTGTTTTGCTGCGGTTCCTGACAAGAAGAATGACGCATGTCAAGACTGCCGATAGCAATACCAACCACATTATTGCCGTTTTCAACGACCTGTTGTTCTTTTCGGCCAGTTCTTTTTCCCTTACATGGGTCTTATAGTTATACATGCTCTGCTGCGTCATGGCAAGCGACGCGCTGTTTGCATTGAACCTTGAACTTAACAGTCCGTAATAGTCGTTGATGTATTGGCGCAGCGAATCGGAGGGAATGAACTCTTCAAGTTCGTCGGTCAGCAAAATGTCATATCCTAATTCTCTTGATATTGAGTCGCCGGATGCAATCAATTCTCGTGCGCACATAAATGCGGAATCTTTGATCCCGGCATTGAGAAATACATTTCCTGAAATTGACAAAGCGAATTTGCGCATTGACGGATGCACATTCCCGGCGAGATCCTTAATATAAAAAAGCGCGGAGTCAGTATGATTCAGAGTGTTGCTGATTTGTGCGAGATACATCCGTGATTTTGCGGCATGATAGTTATATTTGTCGCCGGCCATCGTGTATGCCTCCTTGTATAGCCGTTGAGCCTGCTCATAGTCGTGCATTTTCATGTGCGTTCCCGCAAGGAGTTGAAGAGCATTGATGATATTTACGGTGTCGTTCTTGTCTCGGCTGAGTCCAAGAGATGTGTTGATATGAGGCAAGGCTTCTTCATAAAGTTGGAGATAGGTCAGCAGAAGCGCATATTGACTGGAGATTCGCTCCTTAAGGTCTGATTCTCTTTCGGTGTCCCCAATGGCGTCTCTTGCCTGTTGGTAATAGGAGAGGGCCATCGGAAAGTCGCCTAGGTCGGTGTAGACTCTCCCGGCGTAGTAGAGGGCTTCCGCATATCGGCCGTTGCCCTGGTGGTCGGACTCATACGCAAGCACATCCATGATCAGACTGTCCGATTCGTGACTGACATACGCTTTGTCTGACAGTTTCACCATGAGAAAATCGCGGTAATGCCGGTCATGTTCAGTCAGCTGGTCGCTGTATATGGCGCGGAGCGAATCGAGTGCTGACTGCGGGTCGGCATTCTGCATGGATTCAATATGGGTCAGCGACTCATTGTCGCTGTGCGGTATGCATCCTAAAAGTGCGAAGGCGATCAGTAATTGAATAGTTATGGTTTTCAAGTTCATTTCCGGAGGTGTCAAATGACAATGGTGTCAGCCATTAAGTAAGATTGCAGTCATACGGAAGACGGAATCTCTCTTGTCTATGATGCAAAGTTAATAAAAAATCGGAAAAGAAAAAAAATGACAGTCTTAAATAGAAGTAGGCGCGCAAATCGCAAGCATTGGGGCGAGTTCCGGTCTTGTCGGGCCGGCGGTGGATTGCCGATGCGAAACAAGAAAGGCTCCGGACTTGATGTCAGTCCGGAGCCTTTGTATGGGGTTGGTTGAATCGCGGGATAGGGGTATTCTTGTCAGCCTTTGTATTTCTTGATGATGAGGGCTGCGTTGTGTCCGCCGAATCCGAAGGTGTTGGAGAGGGCGGCGTTTATCTCGCGTTCCTGGGCCTTGTTGAAAGTCCAGTTCATGTCGTAGTCGATTTCGGGATCGTTGTCGCCTTCCTCATGGTTGATGGTGGGAGGCACGATGTTGTCGGTGACAGCCTTTACGGTGAGCACCGCCTCAAGGGCGCCTGCTGCGCCGAGAAGGTGGCCTGTCATTGACTTGGTGGAGCTGAGGTTCAGTTTGTAGGCATGGTCGCCGAATACTTTCTTGATAGCCTTTGCCTCGCTGAGGTCGCCTACCGGTGTGGAGGTGCCGTGGAGGTTGATGTAGTCGATGTCCTCAGGCTTCATGCCGGCGTCTCTGAGGGCGTTTTCCATCACTAAGGTAGCTCCCAGACCCTCGGGGTGGGTCGCTGTGATATGGTAGGCGTCCGCGCTCATGCCGCCGCCGGCCACTTCGGCATATATCTTGGCGCCGCGTGCCTTCGCGTGTTCGAGTTCCTCGAGCACGAGGGCTGCCGCGCCTTCGCCGATCACGAATCCGTCGCGGCTTCCGCTCATCGGGCGCGAGGCCTTCGCCGGTTCGTCGTTGCGGGTGGAGAGCGCTTTCATGGAGTTGAAACCGCCTACACCTGCGGGATACACCGCTGCTTCAGCACCTCCGGCCACTATCGCGTCGGCCATGCCGAGGCGGATATAGTTGAATGCGTCGATCAGTGCGTTGTTCGACGACGCGCATGCCGATACGGTGGCGAAGTTCGGACCGCGGAAGCCATGGTCGATCGAGATCTGCCCGGCCGCGATGTCCGCGATCATTTTCGGAATAAAGAAGGGATTGTATTTCGGACCGTTCTCCTTGTTCTGCGCGTAGTAGCCGGCTTCCTCCTCGAATGTGTGGAGGCCGCCGATGCCTGCGGCGAATATCACGCCCACGCGGTTCTTGTCGATCCCTTCGCCTTCAAGGCCGGAGTCAGCGATTGCCTCGTTGGCTGCGGTGAGCGCATACATGGCATACTGGTCAAGCTGACGGGCTTTCTTGCGGTCGAAGTGGTCGGCAGGATTGAAATCCTTCACTTCGCAGGCAAACTGAGTTTTGAAGAGGGACGCGTCAAAATGGGTGATCGGGCCAGCTCCGCTGACTCCGTTCTTGGCGTTTTCCCAAGCGGTCGCAACGTCGTTGCCGATGGGAGTGAGGGCTCCGAGGCCCGTGATTACAACTCTTTTTAATTCCATTTTTCTCGTTGTGTGATTATCTCAAGACTTGGTTTCCTCCTCTTGCGAGGCGGAAACCATTGGTCTTGAGTATAATATGCGGATGTTGAGATTATACGTGTGCTTCGATGTAGTTGATAGCGTCACCTACAGTAGCGATCTTCTCGGCGTCTTCGTCGGGAATTGTGATGCCGAACTGCTTCTCGAACTCCATGATGAGTTCTACGGTGTCAAGTGAATCCGCGCCGAGGTCAGTGCTGAAGCCTGCTTCGGGAGTTACTTCGTTCTCGTCTACTGTGAGCTTTTCGACGATGATTGCCTTTACTCTGTTTTCGATATCAGACATAATCTTGATAGTTTTGAGTTAGATAATATTATGTTTGTTACTTTTCTGGACTGCAAAACTAATCAAAATTTTCCACATACCGAAATTTTTCACCAAAAATCTGCACATATTTTTGGTTGTTGTGCAATTTTTGGCGGTTTTTTTGCACAAATATCCCTATTCTTGTGCAAATCAGAGCCGCATCACTCCACTTTCCAGGTGTCCATGGTCTTGCAGACCATGTCGCGCAGCGACGTGAAGCCCTTCTTCGATTTCACCTCCGCCACCTGCGCGGCCACTTCGGCCTCATACGTAGGCGCGTTGTAGTCGCGGATCACGCCTAAGGCGAGCGGGAGGCTGACGCCGTCCATCATCGCCAGCTGCTGGTGAAGGAAGTTGCTCTCGCAGTGGGCGTCGTGCACCAGTACGTCGTCGATCGTGTAGCCATCTTCGCCCAGTACCACCGCCTTCACGTTGAAGCCGTCCTGCACGAGCCCTTTCTTAAGGTCGGTGCCGAAGAGCATCTTCTCGCCGTGGCGAAGATGGATGGTATGGTCGTCGCGCATCTCCTTGTCTACTATGTTGGCGTGGATGCCGTTGTTGAAGATCACGCAGTTCTGAAGTATCTCCACCACCGAGGCCCCCTTGTGGCGGGCGGCCGCCTCCATCACCTCCACGCTGATGTCGAGGCCCACGTCGAAGGAGCGGGCGAAGAATGTGCCGCGCGCGCCGAAGCAGAGCTCGGCCGGGATGAAGGGGTCTTCCGTGGTGCCGTAGGGGCTCGATTTCGACACGGTGCCGCGTGCCGATGTCGGGCTGTACTGCCCTTTGGTCAGACCGTATATCTTGTTGTTGAGCAGCAGCATGTTTATGTCTACGTTGCGGCGCACGGCATGTATGAAGTGGTTGCCGCCGATGGCCAGGCCGTCGCCGTCGCCCGAGATCTGCCATACTGTCAGCTCGGGGCGGGAGGTCTTGACGCCGGTGGCTATCGCCGCCGCGCGCCCGTGGATGGTGTGCATGCCGTAGGTGTTCATGTAGTAGGGGAGGCGCGATGAGCAGCCGATGCCGCTGACCACCACCGTGTCGTGGGGGGCTACGCCCACGCGGGCCATTGCCTTGTGAAGGGTGTTGAGGATGGCGTGGTCGCCGCATCCGGGACACCAGCGTACGCTGGCGCCGTTCTTATAGTCGCCTGCGGCGTAGATACAGTTGTTGTTTTCCATTGTGGCCGGATATTATCTGTTTATGTGTTTCATCACTCCCTCCACGATTTCTGACACCATGAAAGGCTGACCTTCGATTTTGTTGATTCTCTTTATCTCCACGCCGGGCAGTTTCTGCTGCAGATAGTCGGCCATCATGCCGGTGTTGAGCTCGGCCACTATGACGTTCCTGTATTTGCGCAGCTCGTCGAGCGCGTTGGCCGGAAGCGGGTTGATATATCTGAACTGTGCCAGAGCCACGGGTGTGCCCTCGCTGTTGAGCTGCTCGCATGCGGTCTGCAGATGGCCGTAGGTGCCGCCCCAGCCCACAAGCACGGTGTCGGCCGATGCGTCGCCCTCTATCTCCAGCGCCGGGATGTCGGCGGCGATGCGGGCCACTTTCTCGCGGCGGATCATCACCATCTTCTCATGGTTGGCGCCGTCGGTGGAGATGACTCCCGTGCGGATGTCTTTCTCCAGTCCGCCCACACGGTGCATCGCTCCCTCCATGCCCGGTATGGCCCAGAAGCGCGACTGTGTCTTCTCGTCGCGCATATAGGCGGTCCAGCCCGATTCGATCATCTCGCGTGTCACGTAGCGCGGCTTGATCTCCGGATAGTCGTTTTCTTCAGGAACTCTCCAGGCGCTCGATCCGTTGGCGATGAAGGCGTCGGTCAGAAGTATCACCGGCGTCATGTGCTCAAGGGCGATGCGCGCGGCCTCGAATGCCATCGTGAAGCAGTCGGTCGGGGAGGTGGCCGCCACGACGCAGATCGGCGACTCGCCGTTGCGGCCGTAGAGCGCCTGCATCAGGTCGGTCTGCTCGGTCTTGGTGGGAAGTCCGGTGGAGGGGCCGCCGCGCTGCACGTCGATCACCACGAGCGGAAGCTCGGCCATCACGGCAAGGCCGATGCCTTCGCTCTTCAGGGCGAGGCCGGGGCCGGAGGTGGAGGTCACGGCGAGATTGCCCGCATACGATGCGCCGATGGCGGAGCAGACGCCCGCGATCTCGTCTTCCATCTGGCAGGCTTTCACGCCGAGATCCTTGCGCTTGGCAAGTTCATGAAGTATGTCGGTGGCCGGCGTGATGGGGTAGCTGCCAAGGAAGAGGGGAAGGCCGCTCTTCTCCGATGCCATGATGAGACCCCATGCCGTGGCGGTGTTGCCGTTGACGTCGGTGTAGATGCCCGGATGCGCCGGTTCGGTCTCGATGCGGTAGGTGGGCATGGAGGCGTGCGTGTTGTGGCCATAGTCCCAGCCTGCCTGTATCACTTTCGCGTTGGCCTCGTAGATGTCCGGTTTCTTCGCGAATTTATTCTTTATCTTGTGGAGCACGCTTTCCACCGGACGGTCGAAGAGCCAGCACACTATGCCCAGTGCGAGCATGTTCCTGTCTCTTATACACATCTCCGAGCCCACG
>ENA-UAPL01000694-UAPL01000694.1-human-gut-metagenome-genome-assembly--contig:-NODE-694-length-13389-cov-8.744113_pt1 | contig 13389 bp, 14 predicted proteins | sample MGYA00243480_ERZ654577 | MGnify/ENA primary metagenome ERZ654577 (study PRJEB26926, sample SAMN06164678) | human gut metagenome | biome: ENVO:00009003; feature: ENVO:2100002; material: ENVO:00002003...
ACGCGTAAGATCGTCGGCAGCGTCAGATGTGTATAAGAGACAGACCTGATACAGGAAGGCATGATCGGACTGTTTAAGGCAGTCCGCGATTACCAGCCGGACAGGGATGCTGCATTCCAGACCTTTGCCAGTATATGTGTGGACAGACAGATCTACAACGCCATCCAGAGTTCCAACAGGCAGAAGCACCAGCCACTGAATTCCTATATTTCCCTCAGCGAACAGGATGGGGAAAATGAAGAACATCTTGGAGATAACTGGGGAGAGAACCCGGAGTCTATCATTATTGACCAGGAGAATGTCCAGGATCTGGAGCAGGAGATAACAGCAACGTTAAGTCCAATGGAGAACCAGGTTCTTGAATATTATCTGGCAGGAAACGGATACGGAGAGATTGCCCAGATCATGGGAAAAACACCCAAATCCATAGATAATGCATTACAGCGTATCCGAATCAAGATCAGAGAGCAGTTGGAGCAATATCAAAAATAGAAAGATATCTGTATAAAACCCAAAAATAAAAATCAAAAAGTTAAAAATAGGGATTGACAATACAAACAAGTTCTGATAGTATATTTAAATGTGAGCGGTAAATCCGACACAATGCTGATGTGGCTCAGAGGTAGAGCACTTCCTTGGTAAGGAAGGGGTCACGGGTTCAATTCCCGTCATCAGCTTATTTAAAGAAAACCCCGAAACTCAAGATTTTCCAGTAAAATCAAGAGTTTCGGGGTTTTTTGTACTTCATTTTTTCAAATCAAATTTGCGTTTTGAAAGGTAGTTTTCCCAAAAATTTCCCAAGAATTTCCCAATTTAGTTATTTTATATATTGAATGCCACAGACATAAAGCCTGTGGCATTCAATATATATGAGGAAAAGCATATGCAACGTCAATTCAGTGCACATGAATAATTTTTAGTCGGAACTGAGTGTACCCCAACACATAGTTGAAATACAACAGCTCCTTTTGATGATATTATAGTAACACTTAATTGTGTCCTAAATATAGCCATGTGATAAATATTTTCTTAAATTTGGTAAATATTTACAAACAAACTCTTAATCCGGCAAAAATATTCTATATTTCAACAATATATTTCTCGTACGCGTTGATAACAGTAGTTTCTCCCACCTTGTCAAGCCTGACAAACTGCCTGCCGTAGCTCATATGGACATGTCCATGCACAAAGTACTTTGGTCTGTACTGCTCAATAAGCCTGTTAAACACATCAAAGCCTGTATGACATATATCCTCACCATCATGCAGTCCCTTTGCCGGCGAATGGGTGACAAGCACATCAAAGCCTTTATTACGTTTAAGCTTCCACCACAGCTTCTTAACACGCTTTGTCATCTCCTTCTGAGTATACTGATTATCTCCCGGCTTGTAGCGGTTTGAGCCCCCTAAGCCAAGAAACCGTATACCCTCATATTCATAAATATTATCCTCAATACAAATGCAGCCTTCCGGCGGCTTTACCTTGTATTTGTCATCATGGTTGCCATGCACATACAAAAGAGGGACTCCAACCATCGTTGTCAGAAATGACAGATAGCTTGGATTTAAGTCTCCACATGATACAATAATATCAATTCCTTTAAAATCCTCTTTCTTAAAGTATTCCCAGTACATTTTCGACTCTTCATCAGCTAAGAATAGTATCTTCATTACAGTTTATTTTCCTCTACACCCTTTAGTTCAACCACCATCTTTGCATTGTCAACAAACTCACTCATAGGCGGAATACTACCTACAACATTATCTACAAGCCAGTCCATTTTCATGATATCAGACGGTTTCATCTCGTGCTCACCTTTGTTTTTAAGCTCGCCCTTCTGGTCATATATATGTCCAAAGAACGGCACAACCTCACCCTTTGTGATATCGCTCTTTAAATGATCCGCAAGCCTTTTCACTCCATAAGGCACATGCTTTGAACAAATCAGGTCAATAACGCCGGCTGACATGCCCCACCAGTAATTAAGTGCCTTAACCTGCTCCTGTCCTTCAGCCTTGTAGGAGCCTGCCAGTACGCTCTGCAAAAGCTTCTCATAAAACACTCCCCAATTCCATATAGGCATGGCAAGGTTTAATGCCTGTCCATCCTGCAGCTTGTACAGACCAAAATATCTGGACGCGTCATTCGGAGTGATAATATCCTGATCCGACACATAATGCAGGTCATTTTCTTCAAGGAATTTATTCCTGTCATAATCCTTTGTCTTTGACCATGCCAGATATACCTTTGCCCTTGGATTCACACTTGCAACTCCCAGAGCAAACGCGTTGATATTGGCAATCATGCCATATATCGGATAGTCTGCAATATATGCAACCCTTTCATTGTCTGTGACAGCTCCTGCTATCATTCCTGCGAGAAACTTTGCCTCATACATACGTCCATAGTATGTTCTGATATAAGGATGAGGCGCATTCAACGAACAGTTGAGTATATAAACCTCCGGATGCTCAACAGCCACCTTTAAGCTGTTTGGCATCATCTGCGGTCCCACACAAAAAACTATATCGGCACCGGACTTTATGATATCTTCAAGCACCTGCTCCACATTGTTCTCATCTACACCTGCCACATATTCTGTCTCCAGCTTGTCTGAAAAGGTTTCATCAAGATACATACGCCCAAGCTCATGCGAATACAGCCATGCAGATGTCTTTGGCTTTCTTGGATACAAAAATACTACCTTGAGCTTCTTTTGAGTCTGAGGAATAAGATAGTTTAACAGACTCTTTTTTGTCTGTACCTTTTTCGGATCCAGCACCAGATTTATCTTGTGCTTTTCCCCTTCTGCTGCAAACTCCTTCCATGTATTGATGACGTTTTTGTTGTAATCATTCTCAGACATCTCAAGCATGGCATCCATGCCAAAGACCTCCATAAATACTGTAATAGCATCACCCAGCTTAATGTCCAACCTGTCACCACCGCGGAAATTATAGACCTTTGAAAAATCAAACATTACCTTGGCAAATTTTTCCTTGGTCTCATCATCCCATCTGCCCTCTTTTCCAACAAGCGAAAGAAGCTTATAAGCATTGCCCAGCTTCGTAAACTCAACCGAGCAAAGCCCCGTGATTTCATTGAACTTCATATACTCATAATAAAGCCTCACATCATAATCATCCGACAGCTTTGGAATCTTTCTGGTCACAATTGCAGGAATCGAAACAGCGTTGAAGTACTTGAGTACACTGACCCTCTTATTACCCTCAAGCACATAATACCTGTTCATGTACTCAAATGCCTTGATTGGATCTCTGATTCCCTCATTCATCTGTGCATCTGACAGATTAGACCACTTCACTGCAAATTCGGTTTCCCCGTCCAATATCGGCATAAAGTTTGCCGCAAATGAATATGTCCTGCCCATGGTGCTTGTTCCCACAACGAAATCCAAAGGCACCTGTACCAGCCCCATATTCTGCTCTGTCTGAATATCTGCCTCTGATAAGATTTCATCAAGCACTGGCAGATAAGGAAACTGTCCTTTAGCTATCCTTGCCCTGTATTCTTTTTTTCCCAGCTTTAATGCTTCTGAATATTCTGTTTCGCCCATATTGTAATCTCCTTTTGAAACTATTTTAACATAAATTCAAAAAAATTAAACATTTCCTTTGATATTTTTTAAAACTCTGATATAATATATGTTAGGAAATAGGTACCACAGTTATATGGAGGATAAAATAATGCAAAGTATATCTCGGGAAAATGCCGATATCATAGGCGAAATAGCCAATATCTGCATAGGCAATGCAGCCACAACACTGAGCATGATTCTACAGAGACCGACAAATATTACGACTCCGATTGTAGAGGTTTTAAAAAAAGAGGATGCTCTCGATCATGATGATCGAATTTTAATTAAGGTTCCTTACACAAAAGGACTTGACGGAACCAACCTACTTATTATAAAATTAAATGATGCATTGGTTATTGCCAATCTCATGATGGGAGGCAACGGAAGTAATGTTTCTGATATGACACTTGATGAAATCACACTTTCCGCCATATCGGAGGCTATGAACCAGATGTGTGGTACAATAGCTACATCAATGTCTTCGCTCTTAAACGAGCCAACCGACATAGGTTTTCCGCTTATCAATTCAAGTTATCAGAAGACCTTTGATATACCGGACGAGTTGTGTAACGGAACAGATATTGTCAAGGTGACATTCAGGCTGACTGTTGGAGATTTAATAGACAGTGATCTCTTACAGTTGTATCCAATAAGCATAGTAAAACAGATTATCAAACAGGAGGTTTAACAAAATGGCTAGAATTTTAATAGTTGATGATGCAGCATTTATGAGAATGATGCTGAAGGATATCCTTACAAAGGGTGGATTCGAGATTGCAGGCGAGGCTGCTGACGGAAATGAGGCAGTTGCAAAGTACAATGAGCTCAAGCCTGATCTTGTAACACTTGACATCACTATGCCAAATAAGGATGGCATCCAGGCTTTAAAGGAAATTAAAGCAGCTGACCCAAATGCTACATGCGTTATGTGCTCTGCTATGGGACAGCAGTCTATGGTTATTGACGCTATCCAGTCAGGTGCCAAGGATTTCATCGTTAAGCCATTTCAGGCTGACCGTGTTATCGAGTCAATCAGAAAAGTACTTGGATAATATTTACATATAAAACAAGGTCTGTCAGTATAGCTGACAGACCTTGTTTTATTATATTTTTGTAACTGTTCAGTACCTTCACAGCTGCGCAAGACTCTCAATAGCCTTGTCATCAAGAATAACCTTTGCATGCTCCATAAGAAAAGCCCTTTTGTCAGCCCCTGCAATGATATCATCTGCATACTCATCTGCTATGACAGACATCTTTTCAAGCTCATGCTCATCATAGCCCGATAAATCCATGCTCATAAAGTACTCTCCCTCAAACTTAAAAAGCTGTGAGAATGGCATTGGCAGTCCTTTAATCATCTTTGCAAATCTGACAGCCACATCAAATTTTTCAAAAATGAACATTACAACAGACACCATATCCTGCTTTTTTGCAGTTGTCCTGCCTTTTTTATTTTTCTCATTCTCTGCAGCCTCGGCCGGCAGCGAATTAAGCAATCCATTAACGATATCCTTCAGATGCTCCATCATGCCCTCAGTAGCAGGATGTTCAGAAAATGTCAGAGAAAGTGTGTGATCCGCCAAAAAATCTGCTCTCACAGTCTTGATTCCCGAATTAAAATCAGTTCCAAACTCTTCTGAAGCCATGTCAAATATCTGGTTCATGAATTCCTGGGTGCGCTCGCCATTGCTCATAATTTCATCCATTGTATATCCCAGATCATATATTTCTTCTTCTGAAATAACACATTTTATAGTGTGTTCACCTATTCTTGAAAACTCCATAACAAGCTTCACCTACTTTCTTTTTAGCTTTTGTCTGATACGGGATAGTGCATTGTCAATTGATTTGTCTGATTTTCCAAGCATATGCGCTATCGATGTATAATTATTTCCTTCCAGATACAATTGTAGCACTTTTTTCTCCATATTACTCAGTTTATTCCACAATTGTTCCTTAAATTCCTTAAATTTTTCCTTCTCTATGAGAAGCTGCTCAGGACTTGCAATATCATCTTGCAGTATTTCTTCAAACTCTGTACCATCACTGTCACTCTGCGAAAAGGATATATATGTGTTAAGCGGCATATGTTTCTTTCGGTTTGAAGCCTCAAGCGCCGAGCTAAGCTGCCTTGTGATGCATAGCTGTGCAAAGCTGTAGAAAGATGCTTCCTTGTCGCTCTTATAGTCTCTGACCGCTTTAAACAGGCCAATCATGCCCTCCTGAATAAGGTCATCATTCTCACCACCTATCAGGTAGAGTGCATTCGTCTTTTTACGCACAAGCGGCTTATACTTTTCCAATATATAGTCCATGATTTCATTGTTGTCACCATGGTCATTTTTGTCATTATGAATCCTCATAACAAGCTCTTCATCCGTATATGCGCTGTAATCTTCCACTATATGCTTCCTATTCTATAAATATACAATTCATAATACACACCACTCATCCCGCGACATGTAATCTACTTTCCACTCTTAAGTCTCTGTCTGACTATCTCATATGCAAGCACGCCTGTCGCAACCGATGCGTTCAGTGAGTCAATATCGCCCACCATAGGAATAGAAGCTGTCATATCACAGTTTTCCTTTACAAGCTTGCTGACTCCATCACCCTCATTGCCTATTACTAGACCTATAGGACCTGTGAGGTTTAAGTCATACATGGTAGTGCCACCCATATCAGCACATACAAACCACATGCCCTTTTCCTTAAGCTCCTTTATGGTATTTGAAATATTGGTAACCTTGGCAACAGGTGTATAGTTTATCGCACCAGCAGACGTCTTTGCCACTGTAGGGGTAAGTCCCACTGCACGCCTTTTTGGTATGATGATGCCATGTGCACCCGCCTGATTTGCGGTACGGATTATTGCGCCAAGATTGTGTGGATCCTCTATACCGTCAAGTATGATGATAAAAGGCGACTCGCCCTTTCTTTCGGCATTTTCCAGTATGTCCGAAACCTCGGCATACTCATATGCTGCTGAAACTGCAATGACACCCTGATGCTTGCCTGTCTCAGACATCTGATCAAGTCTTTCCTTTGCAACATAATTTATGATTGCATCATGCTTTCTGGCCTCTCTTGTGATTGACTTTATTGGTCCGTCCTGACAGCCGTCAAGCACAAAAAGCTTGTCTATTGTCTTTCCCGAACGGAAAGCCTCTAGCACAGCATTTCTGCCCTCTATATAATTCTCATGAAATTTTTCTTTATTGTTGTTATCCATATTTTCCTCTTATTTTGTGCTATATTTCAATTCCTAAAAGCTCCACTCCAAGCTTAGTGAGTGAAACAACCCTCTCAAAATCATCCTTCAGATAAAGATAGCCCATGACCGCCTCAAGCCCTGTAGCTTTCCTGTAATCAGCCATTGTAGCGTTTTTTGCCATGGAAGGCGACTTGGCATTGCGCCCCCTGTGATACACGTCACTCTCCTCCTCTGTCAGATGAGGTAAAAGTGCCTCTATCATGAGAGCCTGCGTATGTGCCTTTACTATATTACTTGTGTGCTTATGAAGCAGATTTGCCTTTGTATTGCCTTTTCCCACCACAACTGAGCGGATGACAATATCAAATATGCCATCACCGATATATGCAAGTGTAAGCGGCGAGTATGTCCTTATATCAACATCCTTTATTCCAAACTGTTCCTTAATATATGAGTCTATCTTCATACTATACAAGCTCCCATTTTACTCCCTCTCTGGTATCCTTTATGGCAACTCCCTTTGCCAGAAGCTCATCTCTTATGGCATCGGCTGTCGCAAAATCCTTTGTCTTTTTAGCGGCTGCACGCTCTGTAATTTTATCATTGATAAATGCCTCAAGCTCACTGTCTACAGATGACGATGCCTCAAGTAAGGCCTTTCCTGATTCCCTAAGTCCCAGATCAAGTACCTGCTCAAAGTCATCGATAAGTGCAAGCTTTGTCCTGTCTGAGATATCAGCCTTAAGCACATCATACACTATGGTTATGGCCATTGATGTATTCAGATCATTTGAAACTGCATCAGTAAATTTCTTCTTAAAGTCAGCAAAAGCTGTCTCATCAATATCACCCTCATCCTTAAGCTCTGCCACACGCTTTGCAATCTTATTGTATGCCGCAACTGCATTGTCGAGCGCATCAAACGAAAACTCAAGAGGCTTTCTGTAGTGTGACTGTAAGCAGAAGAATCTGTAGGCAAGCGGATTGTAGCCCTTCTCCTGAAGCACCGAAACTGTGAGGATTGCACCCTTCGACTTGCTCATCTTGCCGGCTCTGTCATTTAAGTGATTGACATGGAACCAGTACTTGCACCAGTCGTGTCCCAGATAGCTCTCTGACTGTGCAATCTCATTGGTGTGATGTGGGAAAATATTGTCCACACCGCCACAGTGGATATCCACGTACTCTCCTAGATGCTTCATGCTGATGCATGAGCACTCTATATGCCAGCCCGGATATCCGACGCCCCATGGGCTGTCCCATTTAAGAGCCTGGTCTTCAAACTTAGACTGTGTAAACCAAAGTACGAAATCATTTTTATTCTTCTTGTTTACATCCTCCTCGACATCATCTCGCACTCCAACCTGAAGCTGTTCCTTCTCTACTGCTGAAGAAAACACAAAATAATCATCAAGCTTTGATGTATCGAAATATACATTGCCTCCTGCAAAATAAGCATAGCCCTTCTCGATAAGTACCTCCACCATATTGATGAATTCCGGAATACAGTTGGTTGCAGGCTCTACGACATCAGGCATTCTGTTGTGTACGGCTGTAAAATCCTTGAAAAAGGCGTCCGTGTACTCCTTTGCCACCTCCATGACGCTCTTGTGTTCACGCTTTGCGCCCTTTAGCATCTTGTCCTCTCCGGTATCTCCGTCGCTTGAGAGATGTCCCACATCAGTGATATTCATGACACGCTTTACATCATAGCCCACATAGCGAAGTGCCTTCTCAAGCACATCCTCCATGATGTATGAGCGGATATTTCCGATATGTGCAAAATGATAAACTGTAGGTCCACATGTATACATGCCGATTTTGCCGTCAACACGCGGAACAACAGTGTCAATCTGTCTTGTGAGTGTATTGTAAAACTTGAAATTGTTCTCCATTATTTATATCTCCTTTTGGATGATTTATAACTATTTTTTTATTTTAGCATGTTTTCCCTATATATTCAAATCAATCGGCCTTACAGCCGTTGCAGCCGCTGCATCCGCCTCCGACCTGCATACTTGCCTCATAGAGACCTGTAAGTGAGCAGATTGCCTGTGATGCAATTCCCTCCTCGCGGCCTGTAAAACCAAGCCACTCCTCGGTCGTCGCCTTTATATTTACCTGCTCCTTTGCGATTTGCAGCGTATCAGCCACATTCTGCTCCATCTGCTCAATATACGGACGAAGCTTCGGCTTTTGTGCAATTACTGTCGCATCTATGTTTTCTATCACATAGCCTTTTTTTGCAATGAGGTCTCTCACATGCTCCAAAAGCTTAAGACTAGAAATTCCCTCATATGCCGGGTCTGTATCCGGGAAATGCTTTCCGATATCGCCAAGTGCCGCTGCACCCAAGAGTGCATCCATTATCGCATGCAACAGTACATCGGCATCCGAATGGCCTAAAAGCCCGAGTGTATGCGGAACCTTCACTCCTCCTAAAATCAAATCTCTGCCCTCAACAAGCTTGTGCACATCATAGCCCATTCCTACTCTCATATATCGTCTCTCTTTCTATCAGATACAATACCTCATGTTATTGCCAACTGTCATTGTTCTGTATTTTGGTTTTTTAAATATAGTATACCTTATTTCTCCTGTTGCGCCAAGATATTATTTTAAGCTATTTTCAAATAAAAGACCGCCCCGGACAAACCGGAGCGGTCTTTATTAAAATGGGAATAGTCCATTAAATGTCTTATGCAAGTGCTGCAGTGATGATAGCCATTGAGTAAACCTCTCCTGCATTACATCCACGAGAAAGGTCATTGATTGGAGCATTGAGTCCAAGAAGGATTGGGCCGTATGCTTCGAAATTACCAAGTCTCTGTGCAATCTTGTATCCGATATTTCCTGCGTTGATGTCAGGGAAGATAAATGTATTTGCATGACCCGCAACCTCAGACTGTGGGCACTTTGTGCGGGCTACACGTGGTGCAACTGCTGCGTCAAACTGGATTTCTCCCTCGATTGGAAGATTTGGATATTTTTCTTTTGCCTTGTGAGCTGCGTTTCTCATCTTGTCAACGTCCTCGCCCTTTCCTGAGCCAAGTGTTGAGTAGCTTAAGAATGCAACCTTTGGATCGATACCGAAGATCTTAGCACACTCTGCTGATTCTCCTGCGATTTCAACAAGCTCGTCCTCTGTAGGATGGATGTTTATAGCACAGTCGCTCATTGCAAGCACCTCATTCTCACCTGTTGCTGATGGACGAACAAGGATAAAGCATGAAGATACGATTGTGTTGCCAGGCTTTGTCTTGATAAGCTGTAATGCCGGACGAACTGTATCTGCTGTTGAGTATGTAGCTCCTCCGAGAAGTGCGTCTGCGATGCCCATCTTTACAAGCATTGTTCCAAAGTAGTTAGCTGATGAAAGAATTCCCTTAGCCTGCTCCGGTGTAACACCCTTGCTCTTACGAAGCTCGCAGAATAATTCAACCATCTCATCCATACGGTCAAAGTTCATAGGATCTATAATCTCTGCTCCACGGATATTGAAACCACTCTTCTCAGCGCTTGCATTAATCTTCTCAGGATCTCCGACAAGAATAGGATGTAAGAAGTTGCTTGCAAGTAAACGCGAAGCTGCCTCAAGGATACGTGGATCCTCTCCCTCTGTAAATACGATTTTCTTTGGGTCTTTCTTTAATATTTCGATTAACTGACCAAATCCAAACATGATAATGTCTCCTTTATGTATATTATTTATTATTTTAAACTATATCTGGTTTCACACCACTGACTATAATATACTTATTTTTCACGAATATCAATAATTGTTAAAAGGTTGTCAAGATGTTCGCGAAAAAATCCAATCCATGATATTTCATGGCACAATAAAAGGAACCGGATTAATTTTTTCCGATTCCTTTTATAATGATCACTATTTATTCGTTTAAGGAGTATTTATCATACAAAATCGTTTACTCTGCAAGTGCCTTAAATGCCTCATCAAGATCCTCAATTATATCATCCACATTCTCAGTTCCGATTGAAAGACGGATTGTGTTTGGCTTGATGCCCTGATCTAAGAGCTCTGCTTCATTGCACTCTGAGTGTGTGGTAGAAGCCGGATGTATAGCAAGCGACTTAACATCAGCAACGTTTGCAAGCAGTGAGAAAAGCTCAAGGTTGTCAATAAATTTCTGCGCTTCCTTTGCTCCACCCTTAATCTCGAATGTAAATATAGAGCCGCCTCCGTTATGGAAGTATTTCTTGTAAAGTTCCTGCTGCTCTTTATCCTCTGAAATAGATGGATGATTAACCTTCTCTACGAGTGGCTGATCCTTTAAGTACTGAACTACCTTGAGTGCATTCTCAACATGACGCTCCACACGAAGTGAAAGTGTCTCAAGTCCCTGAAGGAAGATAAATGAATGAACAGGCGAAATTGTTGCTCCTGTATCACGAAGTAAAATTGCCCTGATATATGTCGCAAATGCTGCCGGTGCGCAATCCTTTGCAAAGCTTACTCCGTGGTATGATACGTTTGGCTCTACAAGCCATGGCCATTTATCATTCTGTGTCCAGTCGAATTTACCGCTGTCAATTATAACTCCACCAATTGTTGTTCCGTGTCCACCGATGAACTTTGTTGCTGAGTGAACCACGATATCAGCACCGTACTCAATCGGACGGACAAGATATGGTGTAGCAAAGGTATTATCTACGATAAGCGGGATTCCTGCCTCATGAGCGATATTTGCAATTTTTTCGATATCTACTACCTCTGAGTTTGGATTTCCGAGTGTCTCGATTTCAATAGCTTTTGTATTCTCTTTGATGGCAGCCTTGATTCCATCATAATCGAATGGATCTACGAATGTAGCCTCAATTCCGTAATCAGGAAGTGTGTGTGCCAAGAGATTGTATGTACCGCCGTAGATATTCTTTGCTGCAACGATATGGTCACCTGCGTGTGCTACTGCCTGGAAAGCATATGTGAGTGCCGCTGCTCCGGAACCAACAGCAAGTGCTGCCACGCCACCCTCGAGTGCTGCAATTCTTCTCTCGAATACATCCTCTGTAGGGTTTGTCAGTCTGCCGTAGATATTTCCTGCATCTCTGAGTCCGAATCTGTCTGCCGCATGCTCACTGTTATGGAACACATATGATGAAGTAAGGTAGATTGGAACTGCTCTCGCATCTGTAACCGGATCAGGTGTTTCCTGTCCTACATGTAACTGTAATGTCTCAAATTTTAAATTTCTGTCTGCATAATGTTTCTTGCTCATATTAATATCCTCCTATTAATGATATGTTAATGTTATTTGTTTTTAATTTTAATTCCGGGATGTGTTCCCTTGAACTAAACATATCATACCATCTTTCTAGGAAAAGTGTTAATACTTATAACTAAGAGCTTGCTATAAATATATTTTATAAGCAATTGCTTTCCAAAACATCAGAAAGCTCTCTCGTAGCTGCACCAACATCCATGTTATTTACAGCATAGTCACATATCTGGCGGTTGCGTTTCTCGGCATCTATGGACAGAATACGCAGTGTCTTTTCTTCTATTGAGTAATCCTGTTCTATGATATCCCGGATTAAAAGCTCCTTGTCACGCGCCACATACACTATAACAGTAGGAAAATGGCGCTTCATTGCAATGGCGCCGCACATGTCAAGCGGCATCACGACAAAGTGTCCCTTTTCAAGCACTACCTCTATATCCTCCATTTTGGTGCCATACTGTATTCCTGCGTATCTTGTCTTTTCAAAGAAATCCTGTGCATTGAACTCCTCCTCCGTCAGGTACCTGTGCTTATCTCCGGGTTTGGTGCAGTAGGTTTTTGGATTTTCAAAATGCTCCATGGCGCACAGACGGTCTGAGAGTGCTGTCTTTCCCGAGCCTGATGGTCCGACAAGCGCCACAACTGACGGATTCTTTATACTTTTATTTCTATATAGTGACGCATTTATTATCTGCTCCACGAGATATACAAACTCTGTGATATTATTGACCGATAACAGTCCTGTCATTTTTGAATTCCATGGCTTTCGCATGAGCACAGGATATGTGGCCGGTGTCTCAAGCACATTGTGTATGGCATCATCTAAAATAATATCAAACTGCACAAGATTTTTTGCATTGCCAAGTATGATATTTTCTGTCGGGAAATCAGGAAATGCCTCCATTATCTGACTTGCTCTCACTCCCATGAAGCCCGGTGCCACCGCAGTGATAAAATAGACCTCTCCAATATCCATAAGCTTTCTTATCATCCGCTTTGTCTCTTCTGTAGGCTTCTGCCTCTCGTAAAGTGTATTATCCCGGTAAAATTCCTTTATGACAGAGGCTCTGCCGGTATTCTCCCAGGAATCTATATCCTCCAGTTCAAGCGGTGGGGTGATATTATATTTTTTGTTTGCCATATCTATGGCTATGCTGTTGAATGGGGCTGTCACATCATCCCAGTCAAGTCCTATTTTAGGTCTTATCATGCTTATCCCTTTCTGTTTCGTAACTATTTATAACAAAAAGACCTGCAACAACTGCAAGTCTTAACAAGTAGCGAGGGAGAGACTCGAACTCTCAACCTCCCGGGTATGAACCGGACGCTCT
>ENA-UAPL01000695-UAPL01000695.1-human-gut-metagenome-genome-assembly--contig:-NODE-695-length-13386-cov-7.035856_pt1 | contig 13386 bp, 15 predicted proteins | sample MGYA00243480_ERZ654577 | MGnify/ENA primary metagenome ERZ654577 (study PRJEB26926, sample SAMN06164678) | human gut metagenome | biome: ENVO:00009003; feature: ENVO:2100002; material: ENVO:00002003...
CGCGTAAGATCGTCGGCAGCGTCAGATGTGTATAAGAGACAGTATTTATAGAAAGTTAAGAAAGGAAGTAAATGGTATGAAGAAAATTGATATGGGTTGCTACTACTTTTCCGACAAGGGTTTGGTTCGTACAGTTGCCAGAGCAACAGATATGGAGACGAAAAAGTCAATGATTATGTTCGTTAACATTGAATCTGGCGGATGTGCAAGTCAGCCTCTTTTAATTTCTGAGGAGAAGTTTGCGGCGACTTACATCAGGTAAGTCGTATGCGGGATTAGCTCAGCAGGTTAGAGCATTTGCCTTACAAGCAAGGGGTCACTGGTTCGAGTCCAGTATTCCGCACCAGCCGACGCTGCAGCGATCGGTACACAAAAACCGCCTTAGAACAAATAAACAAAAGCTAAGGTGAGGAATTTAACCGCCTAAATGAAAGGTTATGATTTAGAATAAGACGCTAGTCAGCAATTTTATTTTCTATAAAGAAAGTTTATACAGAGGATTGTGAAGAATCTTTACGCCGTTGGCTAGTTCTTCTGGGGTAAGAGAGAGTTAATTGACAGAAGAACGAATGTAAATTGATTAAAACTCTTTAGCGTCTTGATTATTTAGCGGTGTTGCGAAGTGGTTAACGCGCATGGCTTTGACCCATGTATTCGAAGGTTCGAACCCTTCCACCGCTGCCAAAATCTACTAACCGGCATAAATCAATTTAACTGGTTGATAAGCCCCGTTTGTGGGGAGAAACGCAAGCAGCTCTTAAATGAGCGACACTCTGAGTCGGCAGAGCAAGAGTAGAGAACTGGAAGGTTGCAGCTCGAATACTGAATCCTCTAAAGAGTGGGACTTAGCGCGCGGAAGAACCCTTTGGCGTGGAACGCACACCAGTAAGGTTTGTAGTCAACCTTTATCAAAACTACATTTCGGGAGCTAGCTCAATTGGTAGAGCGCGTGTAATAATCCAGGTCTAGTAAATAGACCACGACAGCAGCCACTATGATTTTCTAGGGACACGAGGTTGTAGGTTCAAATCCTGCGCTCCTGGCCATCTTTTCTAAAGGAGTGAGTTTATGTCACAATACTTACATTTCTTTGCACGTCACGAAAAGGAATTTGCGCCTATTGCAGATTACTCTCGTAGCACCAAGGTATATGATGAAGTAAAAGCTCCTTATGAGAAAATTAGGAAGATTGATGAAACAGAGCTAAGAGTCATAGCAGAGAGACTGCGGGCTGGCAAAAATTTTGCCAAATCTCAGATTGAAGCGACTAACCGTAAGTTAGAACTTATCTCTAGCGCGAATAATTCTCTTGAAGAGAAGCTAGATGCGATCAACTCTGAGTTAGAAATCATTGAAGAGTATGAAGATGATATTCAAACTCTTGACAAGTATGCCATAGAACTCGATTTTATCGCCGATATGGCTTATGACAACGATATTTTTGTGGGCTTTGAGATCGGTGAGCCAACCGAGAAAGATATTGTCGATTATTAACACTTGCGGGCGTGGTGGAATCGGTAGACACCTGGGACTTTGATGTATTCTATCCACGTAAAACATGGATACTGCTATATAATAATAGCAGAGAGTGCCTAAGAGGAAACTCTTAGAGTAGAAGCTGGCTAAAACGGCGAAGGCGAATACAGAACGCCGTGCTAAGTTTCTTTGGGCAGACTCATTTAAGTGGAATACACTATTTTTCATATATAATGAAAGGTGGTAGACTTAAATGAGAAAATATGATAAAGAATGGCTTCAAGAATTATGTTCTTCAAGTTATTCTTATGCGGAAGTTTTAATTAAAGCTGGTCGTAAGATTGGCGGAGGCGCGCAACAAACCTTAAAAAAGAAGATTGCTGAGTATGGAATTGATGTTTCACACTTCACAGGGTAGAGATGGTATGATGCTCCGGGGAAAGAATGTAATTTGAAGGGGCAAGATAGAGAAAAATATTCTCTGACCGAAGTTTTTGTGAAAGATAGTCCAGTTACTCAAAAGGTTCTTAGAGGTTATGTTGAAAGGCACAATATCTTAGAATATAAGTGCCAACAATGCGGATGTGATGGTCATTGGCAAGATGGGATAATTGCCTTAGAAATTGACCATATAGATGGAGATAACACCAATAATGAAAAAACTAATCTCCGCTATTTATGTCCAAATTGTCATGCTTTAACAGAAACTTACCGAGGAAGAAATAAAGCCCTAAAGAATAAATGTGTAGAGAGTATACACCAGCTACCTAAGTCTGAATAAGATATGGTAAAGACGTACTCCAGACTACAACGCAGAAATGTGGCTATGGTGACATAGAGTAGTAAGAAAATCCCATGAGGCAACCCCTCGTACGAGTTCGAGTCTCGTCGCCCGCACCAGTTAAAGACGCATACAGCAATTACACATATTGTGTATTATCGGTTCGAGTCCGATTCTGTTCGCCAATAATAGGATAGATAGCTTAACAGGTTAAGCAACAAGAAAATGCGTCTTGTTTTATGCCGGCTTCGTATAATCCGATCTGTCGGGCAAAAGGAGTCAAACGATTTGCTATCTTTTTCATATATAACGAAGGAGATGGACAAAATGACAATGACTAAAATTTGTTCTAAATGCAAGGAAGAAAAACCATTAAGCGAATATCATAAGAATGGTTTTGATAGACAGGGAAATCAAAAATATCGAGGCTATTGTAAAGAGTGTGCTAGAAAAATAGAAGCCGCTCGATATTAGGCTAAAAAAAATTTTGTGAATAGTTAGAAAAAGTGTTGTGCGAAATGTGGAGATACAAGGGAGTATGTTCTTGATTATCATCACAAAGACCCTTTAGAAAAAGAGTTCACAATAGGACGTGCGAGTACACGTTCTCAAGAATCTCTCCAAGAAGAAATAGATAAATGTGTTATCTTATGTGCTAACTGTCACAGAGAATTTCATCATCTTAATAAACTAAAGAACCTATCTTTAGAAGAATATTTGCTGATTTAATCAGCAATATGCCGGATTGGTGTAGCGGTCTGCACGTCAGGTTCTGACCCTGAAGGTCTTCGATCAACACGAAGATCCGGTGCCAAGGCAATTCCAGAAGCCCTTTCGAGAAACCTTACTCGATAAAACAAGGAGATGGAGGAGTTTACGGTTGCTTCTACCTAACCGTATAAATGGGTCAGTGAGCGGAATTGGTAACGCAGCGGACTGTAAATCCGTGGCTTTCGAGCATTGTTGGTTCAAGTCCAACCTGGCCCACCAAGTCTTATCATACAGACTTAAAATAAATGAGTACCCTAGATAATGCTAAACTAGGTATCCGAGTATCGGGAGAATTAGTCTGGCAGCCGATGAAGCGACGATACTACGTGATCAGACGAAAGGACGACTGAAGTCGTTAGCCACGGGTAAACAGGCTGATAGCCGCGTGGTAATATGGATCTTTAGCTCAGTTGGTTAGAGCACGCGGCTCATAACCGCACGGTCCTGGGTTCGATTCCCCGAAGATCCACCATATGCGGGGCTAGGTTAAAGGTAGACCATCAGTGTTAAAAGGCTGAAAAAGCGGTTCGAATCCGCAGCCCCGCGCCAATGCATATTGAAAGGAAGTAAAGAAATGAACATAGTAAATGCAGGTTCTCGTTATCAGGTCTATGGCGAAGATGTAAAGACCTATAATGAATTGCCAGTCGCAACCTATACTGTTGGTTTCCATCCGCAGATGGGATTTTGGCTGACAAAGCACAATGACCTCGCTGTCAATGAGGGCACTATTTACGGCAATCATGCTCGTCGTGCTGAAAAGATTCTCAAGTCTTTTGCTGTCAGCGAACGTAATTTTGGTGTCATTCTTTCTGGTAAGAAAGGTATCGGTAAATCTCTGCTTGCCCGCATGATTGCAGATGAATCCATTAAGGCCGATATGCCAGTCATTATTGTTGACACCGCTATTCCCGGCATCAGCAATTTTCTTGCCTCCATTCAGCAAGAGGTAACGATTATCTTTGATGAGTTTGAGAAGACTTTCGCCGAGACTGAGAAGGGCGATCCGCAGGTTGAAATGCTTAGTTTGTTCGATGGCATGGATAATGGTAAGAAACTGTTTGTCATTACCTGTAACGATCCTCGTCAGTTAAACGAATTTCTTATTAACCGTCCTGGTCGCTTCCATTATCATTTTGAAATTACCTGTCCCTCTCCTGATGAAGTCCGTGCTTATATGACTGATAAACTAGGCACCGGTTGGGAAGAGGATATTGAAAAGGTTGTTAAGTTGGCGCAAGTGGCTGATATTACTTTTGATTGTCTGCGTGCGATCGCTTTCGACCTTAAGCAGGGTTATCCTCTGGAAGAGACTCTTATGGATTTGAACATCAACTACGAGCGTAATAGCTCTTATGATGTTACCGTTAGATTGTCTAATGGTTGGATTACTACAGCCTATTACAAGAGGATTGACCTTTACTCTAAGGATGAGTGTAATATTTCTTTTGAGAAAGACGGAATCCGTTATTGGATTACTTTTTCTCCCTCTGATACCACGGTTGCGGATGGCGCTTTAGCTGTCAACCCGCAGAAGATTAAGTTGACTTTGGCTTATGATGCTTTTGAGGAGTCAATGTCTGACGATGATGCAGAAATTGCTCGTAGACAGTGGATGAAAAACACGACTGTTGAGTCTTGTACTCTAACAAAAGTAAGCGTCTCTATGGTAAATAAGTTCGATAATTTTTAAGAATAGCCCTCGCAAGAGGGCTATATGCCAGCTAGGTCAAATGGTTAAGATGCCGCCTTCATACGGCGAGAGGACTGAGTTCAACTCTCAGAGCTGGCACCAGTTCATTGTTGCAGCAATGTTTATCATATATATGAGAAAACCGAGAGAGCTTGACGCCTGCAAGTGTCCTGCCTAACCCCTGTCATTCGTGACAGGGGTTTCTTTTTGTATATGAGCAAGACTGGACCGCGCTCGGTGCAAACGCAAAGTGGCTTTAGAATTTTTCAGGCCAAATATGGCAAAATGATTTGCATTAGTTTTTATATCTATGTGAGAGGAGGGATTTGTAAGAATGGCTGAATTAGTAGTTCTTAAAGGCTCTTTTGCCAATCTCAATAATATTCCAATTAAAGAAGGTTAGTTGATTTTTACGACAGACGAGGATAATCGTTTGATTTTTTTAGATACTGATGACAGTACCAGAGTATAGATAACTTCTCCAGCAATTGAGAATACTGATACAATCATTTTAGATGCTGGCGGCGCTCCTGCAACAATAGGAGGTTAAAATATATGGCTATTAAAACATTTGAAGTTGTTTTTAAGTTACGCCGCGACAATGATTACAATTACGAGAAGGTAAAAGATAGTTTTATTCCCAAAAAAGGAGAAATCTGTTTAGTAGATACTGCTAGACAAGGTCTTTGCGTAATTGTTGGTGATGGTGTATCGACTTATGGAAGTCTTGAGTATGAGAATACTATCTTCCAACGTGTTTATTTCATTGGTGAAAAGATTTTCAAGGATGCTGATGGCGTTTAGGAAATCACTCCTAATGAAAATAAAATTTATATTGATGCCAATAACACCAACGACTTGTATTATTACAATGGCGTTGAATTTGTTTTAATTGGGCCGGGTTCGCTTCCGACCGCGTCAGCGGAAACCGCAGGTATTATGAAACTTTACTCTACCACTGGAGAGAATGTGGATGGTACAATGACGCAAAAAGCGATTTCAGATGAACTGAACACTAAGGTTAGTGCTTTAGTTAATTTAGAAGATGAAACCATCGTCTTCAAATAATCTTATAGGAGGAAAAATTATTTATGCCTATTTTTGATCCTAAGAATCTCCCTGTGATTTCTAAACTCACTATTGGTGAGAAGACTTATTACTTAAAGGATGCTGAAGCTCGCGAGCTTCTTGCCACTCTTGGTACCGCTGCTAAGAAGGACGTCGCTGCTGGTGTTGGTGCAGATGAGCAAGGCCTCGTAACTGGTGCTCAGGTTCAGGCTGCTATTGCTGGTATTTCCAGCTCTATGCACTTCCGTGGCGTAGTCACCTCCTTTGATGATATTACTGATCCCGCTGCAGGCGATGTAATTATCATTGGAGTTAAGGAGTATGTGTACGGTGGTGAGCCTGCTACTTGGCATGAGCTTGGCGATGAAAGCATCTATGCTCTAAAGACTGTCACTATTGGTACCCAGAATCTTTCTGCTAATATCAATCTTGATACTCTTGCTACCGATATGGGCCTTGGCAAGCTTGCTAAAAAGGACTCTGCTACTGGTACTGTTGCCGGTCAGACCATCTCTGGTGTGAAGGCTACTGGTAATGTTACTGGTTCTATCGCTGTTGCTCTAAATCAGACTGCTACGGCTGCTACCTTAGCTAAAGAGGCTTACACTCCCGCTGGTACTATTGCTGCTGATGTAATTCCTACTGGTACTGTTTCTATTGCTAAGGATGCTGAAAATGGTGTTCAGATTTCTGGTTCTGTTTCTGCTCCTACTATTACCGTGACTCCTGCTACTGCCAGCATTAAACAGGTTACTTCTGTTGGTACTCTGCCTACTAAGGCTGCTGATACATTCACTCCTAATGGCGATGATAAATTCACTCAGGGTTCTAAGGCTTCTTGGAGCGCCAACGTTGATGAAACCAGTGAGACTTTGAGCTTTAGCTTTACTGCCAATGACTTGCCCACCTTTACCCAGGGTGCTAAGGCATCTTATGATGAAGGTGTGTTCAATGCGGGTACTCTGCCTACGCTTGCTGCTGAGGGTACTTCTGTGGTTACTGGTATTACCAGCGCTACTTCTACCGCTCCTGTGTTTACTGGTGATAAGTTCGCTGCAACCTTCGCTGGTGAAAAGAACACTGTTAATGCTACCTTTAATGGTACTGAGACTCAGGTTGTTTCTGGTGTCACTTATGATAAGGCTACTGTTAATGCCGCTAAGACCACCTTTACCGCTGACGAGGTTGAGCTTGCTGTTGGTGACATTGCCGTTGCCGCTAAGGAAGTTACCGTACAGTAATCTAGCACTAGCGAGCTAAATGCTCATTTATGAAAATAAAGGATGGTGAGTAAATGGCGAATAAGTACATTTCTAATGTAGAACTCGGCAGTACCATTTACTCCCTTAAAGATGAAGAAGCAAGAGCCGCGGTCAATGCCTTGCAAACCGCGGTTTCTTCTTCTTTAGTCTTTAAAGGTGTCGTCTCTAGTGCTGCCGATCTTACCGGTCTAAAGGATTATAAGGTGGGCTGGACATATAAAGCAAATACATCTTTCGAGATTGCTTCTCTAGGCAAGCTTGAAGTAGGTGATATGATTATATGTATTAGCGATTATAATTCTAATTATAAAGCAAGTGACTGGACAGTAGTTCAAAACAATGTAGATACTATGACTGGGGCTTCCTCTACGGCTGCGGGCACGAGAGGTTTAGTACCAGCACCTCAAGCTAATGATAACGAGAAGTATCTTCGAGGCGATGGAACATGGGGTTCTCCCGTCGCTGATGTTGCTTGGGGAAATTTCAATGATTTAATAGGATAAGCCAAATGGCTTATCCTATTTTTTTTTGCATTTTTTCAAAATATATTGTATTATATAATAAATTAAATAGAAGGAGATAAAAACATGGCAACAGTATTAACTGAACTAGAAATTCTGCAACTAGAAATTAGACGACAAGAAGATATAATTCAAACAATGAAAGAAATCTCGGATATGGCTCTTTTAGAAATTAAGAAGCGTCAGATCGAAATAGAAAAATTAACTCAATATATTAAAGATATTGAAGATGGCATCCCCGTTACGCTTCTAAAATAATCTTATTTGAAAATAATTAAAAATTATAATATAATATATATAGAAAGTAAGAGAAAAAGGAGTTATAAGTTATGTATCCGATTGAGAAGTATAAGTTTTATACCAATGGTTCTCGCGTAATTGCAGTTTCTACCTATGCAGGCAAGACTGTGCGAGGTGTTGCAGTTTGCCATGCCGGTGATACATTCTCTCTGGAGAAGGGTAAGAAGCTCGCTGCTCTGCGGTGCGCAGAGAAGATTGCCAAGAAGCGGGTTGCCCGTGCCAATCAAAAGGTTGACGAAGCCTATTGGGCGTATGTCGATGCGGAGACTTATCTCGATAAGATGGTCGATTATAAGGACGATGCCCTCTATGAGTTGAACGAGGTCATCGCTGCCAAGAACGATATGCTTGACAGCCTGTAAGAAAGTATCCTGAGCAAGATATAAAACTGCTCTATTCGGAGGATTAACCCTAATTGGCAAGGGAGCGGTCCTGAAAACCGCCAGTAACCGTGAACAACGGCGTAAGAGTTCGAGTCTCTTATCCTCCGCCAACGAATTAGACGAGAAATAGGAGGTAAAAGATGGACGCTTTAGAATTTTTGAAAGAAGAACGAAGAATGTGCAATTCTTTTGATATAGGATGTGTCAAATGCCCTCTTGGTGATATTGGGTGTTGCGTTAGTCCCGAAGAAACGGATGAAGAGTTTGAGAGAGAAATTGCCATCGTTGAGCAATGGTCGAAGGAACACCCGCGCAAGACGCGGCAGAGCGTATTTCTGGAGCAGTATCTGGAGGCACGCATCGGAGATGATAGTGTGTTGCAAATATATCCCTGCTTGATTTCCGCATCGTATAGGAACGCACGAGGTAACTGCGCAACTATGGGACGCGAATGCCCCGACTGCTGCCGCGAGTTCTGGTCGCAAGAGGCGGAGTGATGAAAGTAAAATGAAAAATTTGCAAAAATATAAATATTATGATATAATATTTATATAAGGTAAGGGAAGAATTTCTTCTCAATCCTTAAACTGACTTCACGGCGCCGCACCCGTCAGTAAAAAGAGTGCTTGGCGTCAAGCAGTAGATTCTGCCGTTGAAGGTGAGGGTAATCGAGAAACCTTCCAAGAGTAAACTTGGTTTATAGTAGCTAAAGGGTAACACGATATTGTGCTAGAAACAGTTGATGCCGAGTATGAAGCTGATATGAGGCTAGAGACTGGTGAGGTTGCACTTGAGAGGTGTCTGAGTCGGCGCTATAAATAAAAATCATAGAGCGAGGCCTCGTTCTATATTTATGCCCAAGTAGAAGAACTGGTATATTCAGCAGGCTCAAACCCTGCCGGTCATTAACCACTGTGGGTTCGAATCCCACCTTGGGTACCAACTCTTCCCGTAAATGGCGTCCTCTGTTACAGCCAGAGTAAAACGCAAAAACCTAGTTAAGCTGTAATTAACTAGCCGAGAGGTTTAGGAAGTTTTTTCTCGGAATATGCGAACGTAGTCAAGTGGTTTAAGACCCCGGCCTGCAAAGCCGTGTGACCCGCAAGGGCGTGAGTTCGAATCTCACCGTTCGCTCCATAAGACCTTAACAGCAATAAAAATGGACTGTAAATCCGTCGCTTATGCTACGCAGGTTCGAATCCTGCCCTCCCCACCACTATATGGCGGAGGTAGGGAAGTGGTTAAACCCAACGGAACCGAAAAGAAAAGGTCTAGAATTTAATCTCCCTTGTCCAAGGGAGTAACTAAAAATCAAAAGGAGATTGATACGATGAATACTTTTATGAACGCTATGAAGCAAGATACCAACTTTACCTTGACTGAGAATGGCGCAGTTACCCATAAGTCCACTCTGAATGGTCTTATGGATTTGTTCGCGCTCGGCGGAGCATACCGTACTCGTTCTGACGCGGATTGCATCACTCTGTTCAAGGCAGCGTTTGACGAGGACGAAGCCCATGCTCTGAAGTGCCTGTTCTATCTTCGCGATGTGCGCGGCGGCCAGGGCGAGCGTCGTTTCTTCCGCATTGTAACCAATTGGCTCGCTTCTCACGAAACTGAAGCTATGCGTCGTAATCTCCAGTTTGTGCCTGAGTACGGTCGCTGGGACGACCTGTATATCTTCGTTGGCACTCCTCTGGAGAAGGACGCTTTCAATCTGATGCGCCATCAGCTGGCTTTGGATGTTTCTTGCAAGACTCCTTCTCTGCTCGCTAAGTGGCTGAAGTCTGAGAATACCAGCTCTAAGGAATCTCGCCATCTGGCGGTGATTACTCGCAATCATTTTGGCATGACCGCAAAGCAGTACCGTAAGACTCTCTCTACTCTGCGTGAGCGCATCCGCATTGTCGAGCGCCTCATGTCTGAGAATCGGTGGGACGAGATTGAGTTCGACAAGATTCCTTCTCGTGCCGGCGTAATTTATCGCAATGCGTTTGCTCGCCGCGATATGATTAAGGCTAAGTATGAGGCTTTCGCTAAGGATACTAAGACTAAGGTTAATGCCAGTGCTCTCTATCCTCACGACATTGCACATCGTGCCTTTGAAGCCAATCGTAAGGGATTGGGCGATCCTGATCGTCTGATGCTTCAGAAGTATTGGGAGAACCTTCCTAACTACTACGGTGATAATACCGAGAATGGCATTGCTGTTGTCGATGTTTCTGGCTCTATGGCCGGTGTTCCTATGGAGGCTGCGGTTTCTATGGGTGCGTACATCGCAGATAAAGCGCACGGTCCTTTTGCCAACCACTTCATTACCTTCTCTGGTCATCCTGAGCTGGTGAAGTTCGAGGGGGCAGACATTACCGATAAGTTGTGCCGTTGCATTGGTGCAGATTGGGGTATGAACACTAATATCGAAGCTGTCTTCGATATGCTGCTCAACACCGCAATGAAGCAAAGTGTAAAGCCTGAGGATATGCCTACTCGCGTCTATATTTTCTCTGATATGGAATTTGACTGGTGTGTTATCAGTAACTCTACTGATCGGGGTGGCTATGGCTATGGGTATGGTATGCACAGCGACGCCATCCAGACTCTCTTTGAGAGTATGAAGGCTAAGTGGGCACGCTACGGTTACAAGATGCCTAGCTGTATCTTCTGGAACCTGAACGCCCGCAATAACAACATTCCCGCGATCGGTGACGGCTTTAGCTATGTAAGTGGTTTTAGCCCTGTTATGATTCAGCAGATTCTCAGCGGCAAGGACGGACTCGATCTGATTCTTGAGAAGCTGGACAGCGAGCGTTACGCTCAGATTCACTAAACCCTCTCAAACGGGGAAATGGCAAGAAAATTGCCATTTCCCCCGTCTTTTCTATTTATTGAAAAATAATTTAATTTATGATATAATAAATATATAAGGTAAGGAAAGGAAGTTACATAGATGAATTCATTTGAAATGCCATTCCCAAATCCGTTTGGTAAGATTTGGCTTACATCTTCATTTGAAGCACCTGCGCAATCTACTCACGATTACTCTCTATATCGAGAAGACTTTGGTAGTATTTACAGTTTACTGAATACTATCAATAATCGTGAAAATAATAGTTTCATGCGTAACGAGGATTCATCTCAGGAGCATGGAAATGAAGAGTGGAGTGGTACTTCTTCTTATGAAGAAGCTCAGTCTCTCTTGATTCATGGTTATGAAGATCCGATCAAAAGTATCAAGAGCAACTTAGCTAAAAATAAAAAATTGACAAGTAAAATCTACAATTCAATTCCTAAGCCCATAGTCCAAAATAGAGTGGTAGGGTTTGTTCCAAACGTACCCAATGCTCTTAAAGGACTGCCGGAATCTATGATTACACTGGAGAAACTCCACAAGAAGAGAAAGACCATCTCTATTATCTATGCTACAGGCGGTAGCTGTGGCGTAGAAAGTGATGTTCTGGCATCTGCGGGCGCGGCGCTTGTATCTGCCATCAACCTCATTGAGTTGTCCGGTGTGCAAACTGAATTGTCGATTGGTTTTATGCCTACGAAAGAAACTAAGCAGGTTATTTTCCCGACTGTGAAGATTAAAAGCTATGGCGAACGCTTTAACTTGCAGAAAATCTGCTTTCCGATGATTCACCCTGCGATGTTTAGACGAATTGGCTTTAAGTATCTCGAAACTTGTCCTGGTATGGTAGAAAATTTTTCTCATGGTTATGGCCGTTCGCCTGAGCTTGAAGTTTTGAAGACTCTTATCAAGGATAAAAATACCTATGTGATTAACCGTGCATGGATTACTGAACATAAAAATGATATTGAAGAAATTCTTAAATATATGGAGATCTGCTGATATGAATAGAGATAAGATGCTTGAAGCGATGATGAAGGCGGTGACTGATGCGGTCGTCGACGTGAATGTGGAAGAAATTCTGGCGAAAGTGTATCCTCAGATTGATGAGAAAATTCACGAGACTTATGGTTTCCTGCCGGAGGTTCATGAAGTGCGGACGCCGACTGCGACCCATAAGATCTGCGGCACTACGCATGAGAAGTTTGACGAAGTTCTCAATATTGTCAATCTGGATATCCCCGTTTATCTGACTGGCAAAGCGGGCACCGGCAAGAACGTCATTTGTCAGCAGGTTGCGGAAGCTCTGGGTCTGGATTTTTACTTCACCAACGCCGTTACGCAGGAGTACAAGCTGACTGGCTTCATCGATGCCAACGGCAATTATCAGGAAACCCAGTTTTATAAAGCTTTTACGAAGGGCGGTCTGTTCTTCTTGGACGAGATGGATGCGTCTATTCCTGAGACTTTGATTATTTTGAACGCGGCCATCGCGAACAGATACTTCGACTTCCCCAACGGCAAAGTTAGTGCGAATCCTAACTTTAGAGTTATCGCTGCTGGTAATACGGTTGGTACCGGTGCAGATAATAACTACACTGGTCGCTATTGCTTGGATAGAGCAAGTCTTGACCGTTTTGCTATGGTGAATATCGACTACTCTGAAAAGATTGAGATGGCTATGGCAGATAACAACAAGAATCTGGTATCTTTCTGCCATCGTTTCAGAGAAATTACTGATAAGGCTGGCATTGAGTGTCTGTTCTCCTATCGTACTATTGATAGAATTGCGAAACTCGAAACAGTAATCAGCAATCTATCTGAGGTTCTGTCTATCTCGCTGCTTAAGGGCATGGACGAAGATACCTTGTCTATCCTTAAGAACGAATTGTCTGAGGCTAAGGATATGACAAACAACAAGTACGCGAAAGCTATTATCAATGGTAATAGCTGGGATTTTTAAGGAGGTAAATCAATGATGATGGAAGGGTGGCTTTGCCCTCGGTGTCATAAGGTAAATGCACCTTGGGTATCACAATGTTCCTGTGAGGATTTTTGGCGTGACAAGATTACTTGCAATCCATGTACTACGGGAGCGTATCCAAGAGATAACTGGTCTGTTACTACAGCCACTAACACCGATGTGAGCAGCGATTCCACGAAAGCTGTACCCTCGGTATAAGAATAAGGGGAGCTATCTATATAGCTCCCCTTTATTTTTTTGAAAAATTATAATATCTGTCTCTTATACACATCTCCGAGCCCACGAGACACTGAGCGATC
>ENA-UAPL01000698-UAPL01000698.1-human-gut-metagenome-genome-assembly--contig:-NODE-698-length-13333-cov-4.288522_pt1 | contig 13333 bp, 9 predicted proteins | sample MGYA00243480_ERZ654577 | MGnify/ENA primary metagenome ERZ654577 (study PRJEB26926, sample SAMN06164678) | human gut metagenome | biome: ENVO:00009003; feature: ENVO:2100002; material: ENVO:00002003...
GCCGTATGTGGCGGCAAGCCTGATACGGCCGCTCCTGAACGCCTCCGACGACTCCACCACCTTCTGCACCACCGCGTCCGAAGTCTCGCACACAGCCGGTGTGCACACTCCGTCGCCGAGGTGACCGCCGGTAAACGACACCCGCAGACGCGCCCTTCCGGCCACAAACACAGGATGCCATTCCATCATCCCTCTCACTTCATATTTCTTCAGCATATTTTTTGGGGAGTTTAAGGTTTAATGTTTAATCTATAGCCTAAAATCTAAAGCCTAAAGCCTAAAATCTAAAGCCTAAAGCCTGCTCAAACATTGACATCGCCGGAATATTCCTTCCAGACGCCGGCCTCGCATATCCACATAGATCCGCCTGCCGCCGTGGCCGAGATGCCCGGACAGTCGCTCACCAGATAGTAGATGCAGCCTTCCGCTCCGTCGGGGGCATCAGCCGAGTCCCAGAGCATGAGGCGCTCGCTGTCCTCACCCGCTATCTCGCCCTCGCCGTCGATCCAGATGTGGCAGCTTCCCTTCAGCGCCACCGCATCCCATATCAGAATGCCGCTGCGTGTGGCCTCGTGTCCCTCCATGCGGTCCTCGAAACTGTGTTCGGCACTGTAGACGTAGTGCACCAGACGGTCCTCGCCTATAAGCGCCCCGCTGCGGCTCCAGCCGAGGCGGTCGAGTGTGGGCTCGCGCTTTATCTCGATATCGCCGAACACGGTGTGGAAATTGGTCACTGTCCAGCCCACGCTGTTCACCTTGGTCGATATCTGTATCTCGGGGTGGCGCGAATAGTCCACACACTGTATCTGCTCCAGAAGATCCTTGCCGGCAAGCAGAAGCGCGGTCTTGGGCACGTCTTCTCCGGTGAAGAACATCTTGGCGAGCGCTATGATCTTCTCCACTGTCCAGCGTCCGGAATGCTGGAGCTCGCGCTTGAACTGCCAGCGCAGACCTTCGGTGGTGTAGACATACTGCATGCCGAGATTAGGCACGCTCACCTGGAATTTGCCGGCCCTTCCGGCCCACAGCGTGCGGTTGCCGCGCACCTTGAAGTTGGCGATCGCCTGCTCCGCCACCACTGCCTTGGCAAAGGGAATGCGCTTGCGCTGCGAGTCGAAATAGTCGCTCACCACCTGGTTCATGCCGCGCTTCTGGAGATATACGCGGGTGGGCTGCGGCACTATGATGTCGGGATCCACCGATTTCTGGGTCTCATAGAGCGAATTGGCGAGCATCACCAGTTTTGTGCCTTCCGGTATGGCGGGAATCATGGAATTCTCGTCGTCGGGCGAGTTCTTTCGGCCGTTGACTGCCTTCACTATAGGATTGCCCGTGGTGGCGTCCTGGCCAACCACGAAAAGCATCAGGGCTTTGCCCGGAGTGGGGTTGAGGCCGGTGCGGTCGTAGCCGTCCACTCCCTTCACGAGCAGCGTGGTGTACTGTCGCGGCAGATTCTGCTCTCCGTTGGCGAGCGGCACCATGGTCTGGGCTATATTGCCGGCCACTGCAGCCGCCACGGTCAGCGTGCTCTTGGGCTCGTCGATCATATAGTGCTCCACTTCGGGAGAATTTACCTTCACCCTCTTTGCGCGCAGCATGAGATTCATGAGTGGCGTGTCGTCGCTGTTGAAGCGGAAAAGCTGGCTGTCGATGTCGGTCTCCACGAAATTTCCGGCATTGATGCCGCCGGTGGCATTGGCGATAGCGCTCACTGTAGCCGCCTCGCCCGCTTTGATTGATGTGTTCATATCTTTGAAATTTAAAATTTAGAATTTAGAATTTAAAATTGGGTATTCCGCAGCTTATAACCTATAAACTAACCTTATAAACTTATAAACTTATAAACTTCAATTTTCGCGCCAGCGAAAATTGAATTACGCCATCGACGCCAGGTCGAAAATGGAGTTGTGCCGGCTGGTGGCTGAGGTGCCCGACTGCATCGGACAGTCACTTTCCTCCTCCATCTCCTTCATTATCTGCCTGATGGCGGCGTTGCGGTTGCCACGGATGATCTCCAGCACCTTCTCCGCTCCCATCTCGTCGATCATTCTCTCTATCTCTTTCCTCCCTGGGTCTGAATTGCCTGTTTCGGCATTGTCGGCATTGTCGGCATTGTCCGTCTTGTCGCCGGCAGGGGAGTGCTTCCCCTGATCCGTATTCCCTTTATCCTTCGGCGGAATCTCTGAGCGCGCCGGATCGCGTGGTTCCTCTTTCTCGAGGTCGTAGGCTGTATAGTTTTCTTTTTCCACAGCGGTATGATTTTCTTTCTCCATAAGTGTGTGAGTTGTGATTGGTTTCTACGTCTGCAAAATTACACTCCGAAAAGCCCCTTCATCCCTTATCCCCGTAATCTTAAATTTAAAATTTAGAATTTAAAATTTAGAATTTTTGTCGACGGGGGATCAGTGTGTTTGAACCACTTGTGTCGGAGGGAGTTCGGAATTTCTGCGGGCACATTCCTCCACCACCCTTGCGGCGAGATCGGAGAAGGCTCTCGCCTCGGGATTCTCGGAAATATCACCACCCGTAGACTGCACCGCCGTGGGGCGTCCGGAGTCAGCCATCTCGCAGATATCAGCCACAAGCGGAATCTGCGCGAGAAGAGGCACCCCGAGTTCCGCGGCGAGGCGTGCCGCACCCTCGCGTCCGAATATATAGTATTTCTCCTCGGGATGCGGTGCCGGCGTGAACCATGCCATATTCTCCACAAGGCCGAGAATGGGGACATTTATCTTGTCGCTCCTGAACATACCTATCCCCTTTCGGGCATCGGCGAGCGCCACTTCCTGAGGCGTGCTGACCACAATCACGCCGGTGATGGGGAGAGTCTGCACGAGTGTAAGATGAATGTCGCTGGTGCCCGGAGGCATATCGATTACAAAATAGTCGAGATCACCCCACCAGGCTTCCCCTATGAGCTGCTTCAAGGCATTCGAAGCCATTCCGCCGCGCCAGAGCACGGGACTGTTGCGGTCTACCACAAAACCGATGCTCAGCATCTTCACCCCATATTTCTCCACGGGTTCGATCCAGTCCTTTCCCTCCTGGTTCACCATATAGAGTTTCTCATCCTCCACCCCGAACATCTTGGGCATGGAGGGTCCGAAAATATCGGCATCGAGCAGACCTACCTTATAGCCCTGCGATGCGAGCGATATTGCGAGATTGGCAGCGACGGTAGACTTTCCCACACCACCTTTGCCCGAACTCACACCGATTATGTTTTTCACTCCGGGCAGCAACTTAGGCTGCGGCTCGGGAGTCTGCTGCCTGTACTTGACAGAGATGCGGCCCTTCACGTCGATATCAGGATCAGCGAAGACAGGGAGTGTCGCTTCGGCGGCGCGGACCACCGACTTTATGAACGGGTCGGTAGGCCGGTCGAAAATAAGGGAGAATGACACTTTGTTGCCGTCGATGCGGATATCATCCTCGACCATGCCGAGATCTACTATATTCTTGCCGTTGCCCGGATATTTCACATTGGAGAGGGCATCAAGAATGAGTTTTGGATATAGAGCCATCTTTAATCTTGAATGGAATATTTTTTACATTAATTCAATAACTATACGACGCAGCCCAACCATGCGGAGCGTCTTTATAAAGAGAACAATTCAGAACGAGGAATTGCCGGAATGACGGCCAAATTCGCTGTGATAGTCATCTTTCTCGATATCGCTGCAGTCGGGCTCCACGATCTCCCCGCCGCCGATACGGAACGATATCAGTTTTATCGATTTGCCGCGCGAGAGCCACTGCTGCTCGTAGAAAGTCTTTATCGAGGAGACAGGATCGGCCATTCCGCTACCGTAAAGATCGTCGGTGATCATTAGCACCTCGAAGGCGTTGAGTTCGACAAGCCGCTTCGTGTATTCGTAGAGGAACGGAGAATCAGTCTTGAGATTCACGACCCCTCCGGGACGCAGGAATTCGCGGTAGGATTTCAGAAAACGCGAAGAGGTGAGCCGCTTGCGAGTCTTCTGCATCTGCGGATCGGGAAATGTGATCCATATCTCATCCACTTCACCTTCGCCGAAAAACTGCGAGATCTGCTCTATCTCGGTGCGCAGGAAAGCCGCATTGTCCATGGCGCGCTCCTCTACCGCCTTCGCCCCCTTCCACATTCTGGCGCCTTTTATATCCACGCCAATGAAATTGCGGTCCTTGTCGGCCTCTGCCAGACCTACAGTGTATTCACCTTTGCCGCACCCCAGTTCGAGAGTTATGGGATTGGGACGAGCGAAAAAGCCACCGTTCCATTTTCCCTTGTAGGGGAATCCTTTCTCTATGAGGATATGTCTCGGATATTGAAGCACACATCCGAATGTCTCCATGTCGGAGAATTTCTGCAGTTTATTTTTACCCATACCGATTAATTTTTCACAACAAGAATCTTTGATACCTCACCGTATGAACCGCCCTGCGGCCCTGAAGAGGCCAACACGAAGTAGACACCGCTGGCCACGCGGTCGAGACGAGAGTCGCAGGCATCCCACTGCACCTTTCCGCCCGAGGCCGGACCGAGTTCACGCACTATGTTGCCGGCCGCATCCGTGATTTTCACGAGACAGTCGTCCTCGAGGCCCTCGATATTGACCCATCCGTAATAATCAGGGCGCACGGGATTTGGATATACTTTCACCGAGGAATCAGACGATGAAGGATTCCTGACGGTGAGGTGATGCTCGCACAGTCCGCTCTCTGTAGATATCATCAGAGAGTTGGAGGCGGGATTGTAGCATACGGCATACACGTTGTCAGACGGAAGCATGGAATTGTCTGATGTGACTTCCTTTAGTATAGACCTTCCGTCGGATGATGTGCAGACAAGTCCGCCTCCGCTGAGCGCGAACCATTTACGCCCGTTTGCATCGATCGCGATATCATTGACCATGATTCCGTCGAGGAGATAGTCGGCAAGCGAGGTGCCGTCGTTGCGGCTCACCTTTATACGGTTGGCCCTACCGGCATCGGAAAACTGGATTTTCGGATCGAGTGTGAAGACGCCGTTGTCCGTACCGATCCACAGAAGGCCGGTGGCAGGATCTTCGAGAGCGCAGTATATGTAGTGGAAATCAAGTTTTCCATCCTGGTCGAAAAATTCGCTTACCAACACCTTCCTGTCGTCCGCCTCATCTTCTGGCGTGCCGTTGTGGTCGTAGAACATCACCGGCACGCCGTATCTGTTCATTACGAAAAATGCGACCGTGCCACTTGAGGCAGACGAAGAGCGCAGAGGCAAGGCGAGCATATTCTTGTTGCCCTCAAGGCCATCGAGTTTAATCACTTTAAACGGCTGGAATGTCTCCGGCGACACGGAAGCCTTTCTTTTGGCGGGAGTCCAGATCCAGAGTTCGGCCTCATAATTTTTCTCCCCTTTTTCGGTGTTGCAGTGAGCGAGCAGCAGGTTACCGGCATTGTCAAACCTCGGATTGAGAAGGATGAAGGCATTGGACCACACACTGTAAGGGTCTCTCACCGTGACATGTCCCGGCAAGTTGGGAGAGTCGTCGCCACGCGTCATATGCAGGAGCGAGGAGAAATCCTTTATATCATAGCGTATCAGGCCATTGAGCACCGAGCCGAAATAGAACACGTCAGGATTGTCAGGATCCTGGGCGAAGCCGCAAGGATTGGTCAGGCGGAATCTCTGGGATAAGTCGAAATAAGGTATTCCATGCCGCGCCCATGAGCCGTCGCGCAGAGAAGAGAGCAGTATTGGGTTGCGGGCGAGATGCGCGCTGAAATTCTGGTCTATGCCGTGGCTGTTGACCATCATTCCGAAAGCCGGCACATAAGCCATGAAATTGCTTCTGAACGCGGAAGGAGCATTCGGCATGGCCATCTCCCTGGTGACGGTCCACTCATTCAAGTCGTTGCGGCGCAGGGAATAGAATCCACCCCGCGACTTTGCAAAAAACGCCTCCCTCATATCCCAGCTTCCCACGGGGACGGCATAGTCATCTCCGCGCCGGGGATAAAACGTACGCTCCCCGGAAGTGCGGTCGATCTGCACCATCTGCGCTGTCCTCGTCAGGAGGAGTCCGTCCCTGTTCTCCACAATGGATGCGCCGTCGAAACTTCCTATTGAATTTCTCACGGGATTTCCGTTTATATCGGCAAAAGTGAGTATGTAATGATGGTCAATTCCATCCACTTTCTTGGCAAACATACATTTGGATGAAGATATCGAGACGAGACCGGTCACGGTATCCCCGTCAGCCCAGTCGGCGGGTTCGAAATCCGAGAACGCGAGATGGTTCGAATCGGCATGGTCCCGGTAGATCTTCCCGTCAGAGAGCACGAGCAGCCAGTCGCCCACCCTCACCACGCTGTCGAGAGGCCGGCCGTATATGCCGCTGAACGCCACCTCGTGCTTTTCGTCATTGATGGCAAGGAAGCCGAAGTCAGTAGCCAGATACGCCAGATTCCTCTCCGGATCAAACGATATGGCCCGCACCTCCTTTGAGAAAAGAGCGTCCAGATTACGCAAGGCCTGGATATTCCTGACCTCACCGTCGTCATACAGGAGATCGACCGAACAGTCGTCGTAAACTATGAGCAGATACTTTTTCAGAGCATTGTAGTATGCCGTGCGGATGAGCGAGCCCGACAGCATATTCTGCGAGTTGTAGGGGCGCACCTCATCGCTCTCCTTCTCGAGGCAGAAGAGGAAACAGAGTTTGTCGGCATTGTCTGCATATGTCGGATCGTGCATCTGCGCACGGACGAGGTAATATGTCTTCGACTGCGTGTCGAACACATACTCCACCCCGTCGTCGAAAGTATTATAGAGCGTCCAGTCTGAAGATAGGGCGGCCGACGCGGGGAGGAAAGCCAGGAGCGACAGGCACAAGGCGGAAAGCCATCTCATCATGGCCGAGACTGCACGTCCGCGATGCGAAATGGCATTCTTGGCCTCATCATTCATCTCGGCGAAGCACACACCGCTCTCATCGGGCACGAATATGGGGTCATATCCGAAGCCATGCGATCCGCTTCGCTTCGTGGCAATCGATCCTTCCACCGCCCCCTCGAAAAGGTGCTCCTCACCATCGAGAGAAAGCGCTATGCATGTGCAGAAGCGCGCCTTACGGTCGGCCACACCGTCGAGATTCTTCAGAAGAAGGTCGATATTCTTCTCCGGATCGCACTCATCGCCGGCATATCTTGCCGAATACACCCCCGGGGCACCGCCGAGCGCATCCACGAGCAGCCCGGTGTCGTCGGCAAACACGTCAAGATCGCAGACTTCCTTAATGGCGCGCACTTTGAGAAGGGCGTTGCCGGCAAGAGAGTCAGCAGTCTCAGGGATATCACGGGTGAACCCGATATCGCCGAGGCTCAATATTTCAAGTCTGTCGCCCGCAATGGCTCGCGCCTCACGCAGTTTGCCGGCGTTGTTGGTTGCCATCACGAGTTTACGTTTGTCTGTCATTCTGAAAATCTAAAGCTGTTGATACTTTAAAATAAACGTAAAACCGTAGGTTTTATTACTTATTCAGGTTTCGCTTTGCTCAACTTGAGGGTTTTAGATTTTTTTTTTGGGGGGGTAGTGGCCTTCCGGGGCACAGGGATGAATGGGCATAGGATACCCCGGGCTGCGACTTCGGGCCTTCGGCCCTTGTCTTGCCCGGGGTTGGGCAAGGAAACACCCCTCCGGGGTGAGGATTTCGGGGCGGGATATCGGAGATATGTTTACGGAAGTTGGGTTGAAGACCGGGCTTTATGCTACGGCAATCCCAGAGCTAAGGCTGCGGCCTATGCTCCGGGATTGTCATCCACAATGCTTTTATCTGAATATCAGATCACGATATTCACGATGCGTCCGGGAACCACGATGACTTTCTTCGGGGTCTTGCCCTCAAGCCATTTTTCGGCTGCGGGGTCGGCGAGTGCGGCAGCCTCTACGGCAGCCTTGTCGCTTCCGGCGGGCACCTCGATGTTGTAGCGCATCTTGCCGTTGAACTGCACCGGGTATTTCACAGTGTCCTCCTTCAGCGCGTTCTCATCCCATACGGGCCATTCGCTGTCGGCGACACTGCCATCGTGGCCGAGCTGATGCCAGAACTCTTCGGCGATATGGGGCGCGAAGGGAGCCAGCAGACGCGCGAACTCATCCATCGACTCTACCGACACCGCCGGAAGTTTTCCGAGATCGTTGACAGCGATCATGAATGCGGCCACTGAGGTATTGTAGGAGAAGTTCTCGATATCCTGGCTCACCTTCTTGATGAGGGTATGCATGATTTTCTTCTCCTTAGCGTCGCGCTGTGAGGCGGCACGCTTCTCGAATATATTCCAGAGTTTGCGCAGGAAGCGGTTCACTCCGTCGATGCCGTTTGTGTCCCAAGGTTTCGACTGCTCCACGGGGCCGAGGAACATCTCGTAGAGCCTCAGAGTGTCGGCTCCGTATCGCTCCACGATGTCGTCGGGGTTGACAACGTTGAACATTGATTTCGACATCTTCTCCACAGCATATCCGCAGATGTACTTGCCATCCTCGAGAATGAACTCAGCGTCGGCGAAGTCGGGACGCCATGCGCGGAAAGCATCGAGGTCGAGCACATCGTTGCTGACAATGTTGACGTCCACGCGTATCGGCATGGTGTCATAATCGTCCTTGAGGCCCTTGCTGACGTATTTGTTTGTGCCCTTCACGCGGTAGACAAAACTTGTACGTCCCTGTATCATACCCTGGTTGACCAGTTTCTTGAAAGGTTCCGGACTTACCACGAGACCGAGGTCGAAGAGGAACTTATTCCAGAAGCGGCTGTAGATAAGATGTCCTGTGGCATGTTCGGCTCCACCGACATAGAGATCCACATCCTGCCAGTACTCATCAGCCTCACGGCCAACGAGCGCGTCATCGTTGTGCGGATCCATATAGCGCAGATAGTATGCCGAACTTCCGGCGAATCCGGGCATTGTGCAGAGTTCGATGGGGTATCCCTCGCTTGTCTTCCAGTTCTTGGCGTTGCCCAGAGGAGGCTCTCCGTCTTCTGTGGGTTTGTAGGTCTCGACCTCGGGCAGGAGGAGCGGGAGCTTCGACTCATCCATAAGATATGCCACACCGTCCTTATAGTAAACGGGGAAGGGTTCGCCCCAGTAGCGCTGGCGCGAGAAGATCGCGTCGCGGAGACGATAGTTCACTTTAACGCGTCCTATCCCCTTCTCGGAGATATGCTGCTTAGTCTTGGCTATCGCCTCCTTCACAGTCAGGCCGTTGAGGTCGAGGTCAGGCCCGCATGAATTGCATACGATACCTTCCTTGGCATCGAAACTCTGCTCGGATACGTCGGCGCCTTCTATGAGCGGGATTATGGGAAGATTGAATTTTTTTGCAAACGCGTAGTCGCGCGAGTCATGGGCAGGCACCGCCATGATGGCGCCTGTGCCGTAGCCGGCAAGCACATAGTCGCTTATCCACACCGGGATTTCCTTACCGCTCAGGGGATTGACCGCATAACTGCCGGAGAAGACGCCCGACACTTTCTTGTCGATCTGGCGTTCGCGCTCGGTCTTGTGTTTCACCTCGTTGAGGTATGCCTCCACCGCCTCTTTCTGTTCGGGAGTGGTGAGCGACTTCACGTATTCCGACTCCGGAGCGAGCACCATGAAGGTGACACCGAAGACGGTATCGGCGCGGGTGGTGAAAATCTCCAGGTTAAGATCAGAGTCCTTCACCTTGAAGTTCATTTCGGCGCCCTCGCTGCGTCCGATCCAGTTGCGCTGGGTCTCCTTGAGCGAGTCGCTCCAGGCGAGAGTCTCCAGATCATCGAGAAGACGCGGGGCATATGCAGAGACGCGCAGACACCACTGACGCATCAATTTCTGCTCCACGGGGAAACCGCCTCTGACACTGAGACCTTCCGACACCTCGTCGTTGGCGAGCACCGTTCCGAGACCGGGGCACCAGTTCACCATAGTCTCCGCCTGGAAGGCTATCCGCCAGTTCATCAGAGTCTCGCGCCGCTGCTTTTCCGACATCGCGTTCCACTCCGCGGCAGAGAGTTCGATATGGTTGGTTTCAGCGGCATGGAGTCCTTCGGTTCCATGTTTCTCAAGATGGGCCACGAGTTCGGAAATGGGACGAGCCTTGCAAGCGGCAGTGTCATAATAATGGTTGAACATCTGCATGAACGCCCACTGAGTCCACTTGTAGTATTTCGGGTCGCAAGTGCGTACCTCTCGGTCCCAGTCGAAAGAAAAGCCGATTTTGTCGAGTTGCGAGCGATAGCGCGCAATGTTCTCGCTTGTGGTCTTTTCCGGATGCTGACCTGTCTGGATCGCATACTGCTCAGCGGGAAGTCCGTAGGCGTCATAACCCATTGGATGAAGCACATTGAAACCTTTCTGCCGCTTGAAGCGGGCGTAGATGTCGCTCGCTATGTAGCCGAGAGGATGGCCTACATGAAGACCTGCTCCCGAGGGATAGGGGAACATGTCGAGCACGTAATATTTCGGACGGGAATTGTCGATTTCTGTTTTGAAGACATTATTCTCACGCCAGTACTGCTGCCAGCGTGCTTCTATGTCGCGGTGATTGTAGTCCATTTTGAGAATTGAGAATTGAGAATTGAGAATTAAAATTGATTGTGGAGTTAATAGGAGGAGAAGGTGTTGAGCGTACCGACAAGCCGGTACAATCCGAGCACAGCGTCATACGGGATCGTCAGCGGCGGATACTTCGGATTTATGCTGCGGGCCTCGATATAGGCATCGCCCTTTTCGGAAGGATACACTTTTTTGAAGAACACACCGTTTGTGGTGTCGATCACCATGGGATGTCCCCAGGGAATGAACGCCTTGTCGTCGATCTTCTTGATCAGGATCAGCGAGGCATCCTTGAAATCGGGCTCCATGCTGTCGCCGGAGATGCGTATCGCGAAATCCACACCCTTAACCGGGCTGACCACTTTTTCGCAGTCGACGTCTCTGATGGCATCTGACCAGGCTGAGATGTTGCCGGCGAACGCGTTGACGGGAAGAAGCGGGACGAGATAACCGGCATCATGCAGGAACTCACGGGGATCCATCTCCTCGCGCAGAAGCATCTCCCCCTCGCCGTAAAGCAGCCACTCACGGTTGAGATCGGGATATCGCGCCACTATCTTGTTGACCTTGTCAGCAGGAATCGACTTTCGGATCACCGCAATATAAGTTGACGCAACATCGATGGCCTTGCAGAATTCCACCTGCGTGATCCTCTTGAACTTCAAGTAAGCAAGCAGGCGTCCCTTTACAGTATTTAGGTCATAGTTGTTGGTAGCCATGAATCGATTGTTTTTTATTCAAGTTTCGCAAGCTCAACTTGAGGTTATGAGGTTATAGGTTATAAGGTTACCAATATAACTTGCGAGATGCTGAACTTGAGTTGTTTATTTATTATTGTGCAAAGTTAATAAATTATGCACACTCCGCAAAATATTTCCTAATAAAAGTGATTGTTATGCCCTTACATATTTTCCATGTCGAGGCCCCGTATCTTTACTGAGCAACCTTTCAAGATTGGAATCTGAATCAGATCAATCTCATTTTCACCTTTACGGTCCCACCATCTTCCCAACATGGTACAATCCCCGCTTTCGGCGGCATTGCTGTAGAAGTATCTTTCAAGCATCATGTATCGGCATCAGAATGATCGTCACCAAATCGCTTATGTTTTCTATGTCAAGGCTGCGTATGCGGGGGTATTTATTGCGACTTATTCCGTTACGGCGATCCAGCCGTCGAGGCGGCGGGTGGCGGTGCTGAATGTCGCGCCTATTTTGATGATTTGCTTGCCGGAGCTGCGGAAGGGCAGGGTGTACTGTTTTTCGTCGATCTGCCGGAGGGCTTCCTCGGCGCTGCTGCCGGTCTTGAACTCCATCACGTATACGAAGTCGGGGGTCTCCACCACCATGTCGATACGACCGTCGCTGGTCTTGTATTCGGTGTGGGTGTAGAAGCCCATCAGTTTGAAGGCCACATACATCACGTCCTGGTAGTGGGCCTCGTACCGGCGGGAGTCACCCTTGTCACGGCCGTCGCGTATCAGGTCGTACGGTATGTCGGCGGTGAACGACTGCAGGCGTCGCATGAACGCGTCTGCGTCGCCCGACTCGACATCTTTCACAAAATCGATGATCATGTTCGACCTGTCGAGACCTTTCATATATGAGTTCATCAAGAATCTGTTGAACCCCTCCGAGACCTCGCGGTTTGGAAACCCGAGCGTGTACTGCCTGAAACGCTTGTCGTAACCTTTGATGGTAAGATATCCGGTCTGGAACAACAGCGGCACCGGGTCTTTGAGATACACGTCTGAACCGGCGAGCAGATCCTCCGAACAACGGTAGCCGTCGAGTTCAGGAATAGGGAATCGGCTCCGCTCCAGCAGTTTTACGAGAAAGGTCGGGGTGCCGGTTTTGAACCAGTAGTGGCTGAAGCGTCTGTTTTGAAAGGTATTCAGCAGACTGAAAGGATTGTAGACATCCTCACCGCCCCAGGCGAAATGATAACCGTCGTAGTTCTCCTTCATCTCTCGGTGTATCTCTTCAGGAGTCTCCATATTGGCCTTGGCCATCCGGTCAAGACCTAATTGGAAATAGCGGTCCAGTTCGGTCTCAGTCACTCCGCACACGGCGTTGTAGTCCGGTTCAAGCGAGATGTCGTTGAGGTTGTTGATGCCGCTGAATACGGATACCTTGCTGAAACGCGACACACCCGTGAGCATGGCGAACTTTATGTGGGTGTCAAGGGATTTGAGCACTCCGTAGAATGACGCCAGTTGCTCCCGGTATTCCCTCATCAGGTCCTCGTTGTGAAGGCTCGACACAATAGGTTTGTCGTATTCGTCGACAAGGATCACGACTTGTTTGCCCGTCATTTCATGTGCACTGATGATGACGTTGATGAACCTGTCTTCCGGGAGGGTGGCGATATATGCGACACGATATTCCTTTTCCCAGACCTGAAGATGCCGGTCAAGAATGCTGAGAAGGGATTCGCGGTTTTCGTAAAGACGCACATTCAGGTCGAGGTGAAGTACCGGGTGCGTCTCCCAGTCGTGATTTTCATTGGCAATGGCGAGACCGTCGAAAAGGTCACGGCGCCCTCGAAAAAAGGCTTCGACGGTAGAGAGCAGGAGACTCTTTCCGAAGCGACGCGGACGGCTCAGAAAGTAATATTTACCTTTGCTTACAAGGCTATGCACATACATGGTCTTGTCTACATACAGGTATCCGTTTTCCCTAATCTCGGTAAATGCCTGTATTCCTATTGGGTATTTTGTCTCGTCCATTTCGTCACTTATTTTTTTCGGCGCACTATCTGTCTCTTATACACATCT
>ENA-UAPL01000699-UAPL01000699.1-human-gut-metagenome-genome-assembly--contig:-NODE-699-length-13328-cov-6.111731_pt1 | contig 13328 bp, 15 predicted proteins | sample MGYA00243480_ERZ654577 | MGnify/ENA primary metagenome ERZ654577 (study PRJEB26926, sample SAMN06164678) | human gut metagenome | biome: ENVO:00009003; feature: ENVO:2100002; material: ENVO:00002003...
GTGAAATATCCCGCAAAGTGGGGCGTGCAGATTGCGGGAATGATTTTTCAGACACACTCTAGTGTACTGATTTATAACTGTTCAATGGTCTGCTAACCGCAAAGCTACTGAACAGTTACACGTTTTTTTTCAACGAGGGAGGTATTCTTATGAATCTGGAAAACATGACAAAAATCTACGCCCGTGGTGACAGCCGCATTCAGCTGAAGGTAATTCCCGGACATTTCGTCACATCTCAGTCACATATCACTCACTATCTGGATCTTACAACTATGAAATCCAGAACTGCCGAAGCACAGAATATTGCTCACGAACTGGCTGCTAATTATGAAGTATCTACTCCTGTTGATACCATTATCTGTATGGACGGACTGGAAGTAATTGGCGCATATCTTTCTGAAGAACTTACCAAAGCCGGCATTTTTTCCCTGAATGCTCATCAGACGATCTACGTGATTACTCCTGAATCCAGCAATTCCGGACAGATTATCTTCCGTGATAATTTTCAGCCAATGATCAAGGGCAAAAATGTACTGATCCTCAATGGTTCGATTACCACAGGCTCTACTTTGTCCAAAGCAATCGAGAGCATTCTGTATTACGGAGGCACTATCAGAGGTATCGCAGCCATATTCAGCAGAGTAGACAGCGTGGCTTCTCTCCCTGTATATTCTATTTTTAACACCAAAGATATACCGGACTATCATTCCTATTCATCTACAAAATGTCCAATGTGTCAGAGGCAGCAAAAAATCGATGCCATTGTCAGCAGCTACGGATATTCAGCTCTGTAAATCTTCGAAGTATTTTATAAAGAAATTGTTACCAGAATTGATGACTTTGTCTGGGGACCGGTGATGCTGATCCTGTTGGTCGGAACCGGTATCTTCCTGACTGTGCGCACCAGATTTCTTACATGGCGTAACCTTGGCTATGCACTGAAAAGCACACTCAGCAAGGAAGCCCGCACCAAGAGCCGCGGACAGGGAGATGTATCTCCTTTTTCCGCACTGACAACCGCACTGGCAGCCACCATCGGTACCGGAAATATCGTCGGTGTTGCCACAGCCATGGTTTCCGGTGGTCCCGGAGCTCTGGTATGGAACTTCTCCGATATCGCCAACGCACTGATGGCTATCCCGAACCTGATCTGCATGCTCCTGTTAAGCGGCGAGATTGCCAAAGATGTAAAAGAATTCCAGCCGGAGATTAAAAAATAGTTACCCACATCATTCTTTTTATCATCCTGAAGTAAAATGCAGCCAGAACCTTGTTCCGTCAGGTTCTGGCTGCATTTTACAGAAATCTTGTACGCCGGGTACAAATAAACACTTACTTTATTGATGGCATACTTCCATATACTGTTTTACATCTGAAGCAATTGATATATATGGTGTTCCATATGGGATCCAGGTTGACTGAAAAGCATGATATACATCTGATTTTCCCGGCCATACTGTTCCTATCACATTATTATTTTCATCTAACTGATGAAACCAGGAACCATTTTTATGATCCAATACCTTATCATCCAGGTATCTCATAAACTCTTCATAATCTTTTGCATATTTCTGCTTATGAGTTATATGACATAAGACTGCTGATGTATTGATTGCCTCTGCCAATGTCCAATGCATTCTGTCATGAACAACAGGTTTTCCATCCCAGTCAGTCGTATACACAATTCCAGGATTTCCATCCACATTCCAGGAATCTTCAACTGCTCTGTTGTAGAGTTTCTCTGCAGCTTTTAAATATACTTCTGCAGAATCAGGGGTATCTTTATAAGAAGAATATGCCCACTGCACGATCAATCTGGCCCACTCAATTCCATGGCCCGGTGTTGCTCCATAAGGTTTAAAACGATCAGCAGGACATTCTTTATTGCAATCAAGATCAGCTTTCCATTCCTTTGTAAAATGTTCAGGTATTCTCCAGTCATTTGCGCTTGCCCATCCAATAACATGATCTATAATTCTTCCTGCACGTATTCTGTACTTTTCTTCTTTTATTGCATCTGCTACTGCCAGAAACGCTTCTACTGTATGCATATTTGCGTTAAGACCGCGATAATCATCAAGAACTGTAAATTCTGTATTCCAGGTATCATAAGTAAGTCCCTGTTTCTCATCCCAGAACCGTTTATCAAATAATTCCAATGCATCTTTAAGCAGAGTTTCTGCATCTTTTTCTCCTGCCAGCAAAGCAGAAGAAGCAGCCAGAAGAACAAATGCATGAGCATAACACTGTTTATCTGGCAGGAATTTATTATCCGGTGTAATTCCCGGATACCATCCTCCATTTTCACGATCTTTCAGTTCTTCCAGTAATCCATGTACAGCACCATGGACCAGTGCCGGACTTTCTTTATCCCCAAGCATGATTCCCATACTATATACATGGACCATACGGCATGTGATCCATGTTTCTCTGTTTCTGTCTTTCCATGGTGTTCCATCATCCCCAAGGAAATAAGCACTTCCTCCCGGTGATAAAAATCCTTTTCCAAAATTTAAAAGATTTTTCTGCAATTCACCTAAGAACATTTTATTTTCTTCTGTATCTATCTGATATTTTTTACCCGAATTTTCCATCTTAATCTTACCTTTCACTTCCAAAAAATTTCAGTTTCTCTTATAGCACAAAAAAGCACCTCATACCGAGGTGCCTCATGTAGCAGGGCTACAAGGATTCGAACCTTGAACTGACGGAGTCAGAGTCCGTTGCCTTACCGTTTGGCGATAGCCCTATGTGTTTTTGTTTCGCTTGCCTTATCGCTTGCGACGAATGATATTATATAACAGCTTTTTTAAAATTGCAACCCCTTTTTTTAAATTTTTTTATTTTTTTCTAAAAAACTTTTTCAAAGTGCCGGGAAGCCTTATTTTATGCGGCTTCCCGGCATTTTTCAGTTATACAGTAAAACAAATATTTATATTCCAAGTTCACTCTGATATTCTTTTTTATGTTCCCTCTTCTGATCATACATCACTTCGTCAGCCTCATGAAGCAATGTATCCAGGTCTACCTTATCATGATTCCGGGGAACTCCTACAATTCCACAGCTGAAGCTGCGGGCATAATTCTTTTTTTCTCTCAGGACAAACTGTTTCTGAATATCTGACAGGCGCTTCCTTGCATCATCGCCTGCACAATCCCGCATCAGAATGCAAAATTCATCTCCACCAATCCGGGCAAAAATATCTTCTTCACGGATATTTTCATTTACGATCCTGACAAAAAACCGGATATATGCATCCCCTTCCTGATGGCCAAACGTATCATTAATATATTTCAGATGATCCAGGTCACAGTAGCAGACCGAAATCTGCTCCCCTGTTTGCAGAATCTCTTCTGCCTTTTCTTTCAGATAAAAACGGTTTCCGATCCTGGTAAGCATATCCTGGTATGCTTCTGCTTTCAGCTGTTCTTCCTTAACTCTCGTCTCTGTAACTTCCTGAACAATATTCACATAAGCCCATTCACCCTGCCATTTCATCTTACCGGTAGTAATGGCATAGAATCTGTGGGTGGAATCTTCTGCCTCCCACTTCCATTCGTAACGTTCTTTCCGTCTGTCCTCCTGCTGCTTCTTCTGCCCGATCTGGCTGATCCACTGTTTATAAACATCCCAGTTCTGTACTTCTTCTTCCGTTCTCCGGTTGCTGTACAGAAGGCTCTTTCCGTCCAGACTAATCACCAGGATCTCCTTTTCACTTCTCGCGATCAGTTCCATCAGAAGCTGACTGTAACTCTCTGCCATCTCCGCATGTTTCTTTTCCTGCTCGACGATAAGTTTCAGAGATCTTTCCCTCTCCCGGAGCTGCTCTGTCATGGTATTAAAAGCTTCCGAAAATTCCCCCAGATAAGAAACTGTCTGGGAATAATCCCCCTTGGCTACCTGCTTGGCCTGCCAGGTCAGATGATTCAGGTTCGCATGGATATTTTTCAGATTTTCACACAGAAAATTCTCTCTGGCGGGCTTAAAGCTGGAAAGGTCTCCTTTGGATAATGCGGCAGAACATTGTTTCATTTCCTTTACTGCCGTTTCCAGATACTGCAAACCCATTCCAAGTTTTCGAAAAGGCTCATCCAGGCTGTCTATCTCCAGAGTTTTCACTTCAGAATCGTATAAAATTGATCTCAGATATTCAAATAACAGTTCGCAGTTTCTGTCTTCCATTTATCAAACCTCTATTCCGATCATTCCTGTACATCTGCATGAAAACGGCAAACTCTGTCTCCCGTTGCCCAGCAGTCAACTTCTACCGCCGTGTACGGCTTTCCGGAGTACAGAGAAAGGATTCCTGCTATAAAACCTTCATCATAATTACATACGGTTTCCCCGAGAACAGGAAGCCCTGAACAGTCTGCATCTTCCGCAACGGTCAGGATAATTTTTCCGGTTTCTTCATTTACATCCTCAATACGGAGAACCCCGATTTTCAGCTCCTGCATTTTTTTCTGAAGTTCATTGACAAACTGATCCAGCGGCACATCCAGATTCAGCATATTTTTTGCAAAATATTCTCCTGCTTTACGGCCTGCACTTCGAAATACATCAATCTGAACCTCTTTTCCAAACCGGTTCTTCAGTTCGTCTTTCAGGGAATACTCCAGCATCCGATATACCATTACCGGAAGCTCATCTCCCAGATTTCCTCTGCATTTGGCATCATATTTAAAATAATCCTCAAACTGGATTTCTTTCATTTCCTTCAGAAAAATATTATCACCCATTGCCGTCTCCTGCTCAAATTTTTTATACATTTATAATAATCCATTCATTTTCCGGTGTCAATTTTATGTAACCTTTTTCTAATAAAAAAAGTATGAAAATTATCCATTTTTATGCACATCAAAAAATCTGACCCTTCTGTAAAAAAAATTTTACAATCCCCTCCTTTGTGTTATAATAAGCCTTATAAAAAAAGAACGGAAACTACCGTGTATTTTCCTCCGGTCACAATATCCGGAGGCACTTAAAGGAGAACTTTATGCGAGCAAATAACCTTACTCTGCTCACGGACCTCTATGAGCTTACCATGATGCAGGGCTATTTCAAAAACCCGACCAACCAGACTGTTATCTTTGATATGTTCTACCGCAACAATCCATGTGGCGGTGGTTTTGCTATCTGTGCCGGACTGGAGCAGATGATCGAATACATCGAGAATCTCCGTTTCGCAGAAGAAGACATCACCTATCTGAGAAGCCTTGGCATCTTTGAGGAAGATTTCCTTGAGTACCTGAGCAACTTCAAATTCACCGGTGATATCTACGCGATCCCGGAAGGAACCGTAATCTTCCCGAGAGAACCAATGGTCAAAGTTATCGCACCGATCATGGAGGCTCAGCTTGTAGAAACCGCAATTCTGAACATCATGAACCATCAGAGCCTGATCGCCACCAAGGCAGCACGTGTATGCCACGCAGCCAAGGGTGATCCGATCATGGAATTCGGTCTTCGCCGTGCCCAGGGTCCGGATGCCGGAATCTTCGGTGCCAGAGCTGCAGTGATCGGCGGATGTGCCGGTACTTCCAACGTACTGACCGGCCAGATGTTTAACGTTCCTGTTCTTGGAACCCATGCTCATTCCTGGATCATGAGCTTCCCGGATGAGTACACCGCATTTAAGACTTATGCGAAACTTTACCCGAATTCCTGTACTCTTCTGGTTGACACCTACGATGTCCTGAAATCCGGTGTTCCCAACGCAATCCGTGTATTCGAAGAGATGCGTGAGGAAGGCATCCAGCTGAAGAATTACGGAATCCGTATCGACAGCGGTGACCTTGCATACCTTTCCAAAAAAGCCTACAAGATGCTGGCTGCTGCCGGTTTTGACGATGCTACCATCTCTGCATCCAGCGATCTTGATGAATACCTTATCGAGAGCCTGAAAGCTCAGGATGCCAAGATCAATTCCTGGGGTGTCGGAACCAAACTGATCACAGCCGATGACAATCCGGCATTCGGCGGCGTATACAAACTTGCCGCTGTAAAAGACGCTGACAGTGACACCTTCCAGCCGAAGATCAAACTTTCCGAAAACACAGAGAAAGTTACCAACCCGGGCAACAAGACGGTATACCGTATCTACAGCAAGAAGACCGGAAAGATCAAAGCAGACCTGATCTGCCTGGCAGATGAGAAATTTGATCCGGAAGAAACCATGGTTATCTTCGACCCGGTTGACACATGGAAAAAGACCAAAGTCCTGGGCGGAACCTACGAACTTCGAGAGCTTCTTGTTCCAGTGATCAAAAACGGCAAGAGCATTTACAAATCTCCATCCGTCATGGAGCTTCGTGACTACTGCAGGCAGGAACAGAACACACTGTGGGATGAGTCCAGACGTTTTGTAAATCCTCAGAAAGTATATGTAGATCTTTCCCAGCCGCTTTATGACATGAAAAAAGCTCTGTTGGAAGAAATGAGCGAAAAAACTCTGTAAAAGAAAAAAATCTCCAATCATAAACCCCCTTTCCTTTTCATAAGCTTATGGATAAGGAAAGGGGGTTTTTTATGCACAGAGATTTTTACATCCGTCTGATCAACCGGGAGCATCCTCTGCCGGAAACCTTTGTACCGGAGCATCTCATTGATATCGGTCTGCCATTTGAAGCTGCCCCCGGCGATCCGAAACGACTGCTGGAATGTCAGGCCGCCAGAGCCGCCTCCCAGCTTTTTCACGCCTGCCACCGATGTGGCCTGAATCTGTGGGCAGTTTCCGGATACCGCTCTTTCAGGCGGCAACAGGAACTTTTTACAGGAAGCCCTTTTGTGGCAAAGCCAGGAACAAGTGAGCATCAGAGCGGACTTGCTCTGGACGTTTCCTGTCCTTCCATCCATATGGAACTCTCCGAAAAGTTTTCCGAAACCGGTGAAGGCAGGTGGCTGAAAAAGAACGCTCCGCTCTACGGTTTTATTCTCCGGTATCCGAAAAACCGGGAGGAGATCACTGGCGTCCCCTATGAGCCCTGGCATATCCGCTATGTGACAAAACCGCTGGCCTCCTGGCTTACCATCACCAACCTGACTCTGGAAGAATACCACAACTTTCCCGCGAGATGTTCGCCGCCACCCTGAACAGCAACATTACATCTGCACAGCAGACTTGCTTTACTGCTCCATCTGCCGTCCCAGAAAACTGGCCGCTGTGCGGACAAGAACCCGTTCCTTATCCCCCAGGATCGTTTTCTCATTTTTTCCAAGAAGGATCACGGAACCGATGGCATCACTGGCACACAGGATCGGCTGTATCATTTTTCCGCAGTAAGAATCCATATCTCCGGAAATGACCGATATATTATCCCGACTTTTTCCATCGATCATCTTTCCTTCCCGCCCGGATATAACCATGTCCAGTTCCCGGCTGATCTCTTTTCCTTCCAGTTCCCGGCTTCCGCTTCCTGCTGCCGCCACCACCAGATCACGATCTGTGATACATGCCGCCAGCCCGGTAGTCTGCACCAGTGCCTCCACATATTCCCGGGCAAAAGTATTCAACTCTCCGATGGGCGAATATTTTTTCAGAATGATCTGTCCTTCCCGGTCTGTATAGATCTCCATCGGTGTCCCCTCTTTGATCCGCAGCGTTTTACGTATCTCTTTCGGGATCACCACCCTGCCCAGGTCATCGATCCGACGAACAATTCCCGTTGCTTTCATCTTCTAATATTCCTCCTGTATCTTTTATCTGTTTATCTTTTATCCGTATGGTTATTATGTGAAAAACTGGGAGAAATATGTATAAAAAAAGCCGGGAAAACCTGCTCTTCCCGACTTTCTTTTTTATCTTTTCCTGTTTTCTTCAATGATCTTCAAAGCATCCGGATTAATCGCTCCAGGCGTTGCTGCCGGCCGTGAAAGATAATATCCCTGAAGCAGATCTACCTCCAGCTCAAGAACTTTTTTAAGCTCTTCCGCTGTCTCCACGCCTTCCGCAACAATATACATTCCACGCTGATGTGCATACTTCACAATGTTTGCTACGATCTGCTGTTTATCTATATCCGTATCAATATCACGGATGATCACCATATCCACCTTAATATACTTCGGTGAAAGTGCCAGAAGACTTTTTTCACTGTTGTATCCGCTTCCATAATCATCCAGAGCGACCGCACCCAGAAATCCTTTTGACGTTTTTCTTTCAAGAGCTTCTTTGCTGAGAAGTTCCTGTTCTGTGATCTCAAGAACCAGCTGAGACCGGATATCCAAATATCTCTGCCTGAATTCTCTGCATTCCTCATCTGTCATGTACTCACTTGCCATTTCCATGATCCTTAAGAATTTCGTAGATATGGTAAGCATGTCCTGGTTCATCTGCGTAATTGCTCCGGCAAACTGGTCAAGTTCCCGGATTCCCGTGTCGGAAAAGCGGAGCGAAGTGCTGTTATTCTTCTGTGCCTCTTCTACCTCATCAGAAAGTTTCTTTACCGGACGGTTTTGCTGCAGATATTTTCCATCAGCGGCAGATAAGATTCTTTATTATTTCCGATATCTTCAATTCGGATCTGTCCGGAATCAATAAGGTTCTGTGCCTCCTCATTGACATATTCCTGCAAAGCTGACAGCTCCTGATTGGACGTCAGAACATTTTACTTCCGTCGTCCGAGAAATCTCCCTCTTTCAGATATTCTTCTACATATTCACTTTTTTCTTTATCTGTAAGATAACCGGAAAGGTCTACGAGCATGTCCTTCTGATCCATGGTATAGGCTGTATCTGAGTAAGCCGAAAAAATATTCGGTACTTCGGACGCCCCTACCTCACCATCCGCTGCAGCAAGGACATTTTGTTCCAGATCTTCTGCGGTTCCAAGACTCTTGGTTTCTACGGTGATGCCGTCTTTCTTTCCAACTGTGTCATTAAATTTCTCTGTCAAGTCTTTAAAAGTATCCAGCTGATCGCCATTATAATATGTCCATACTGTAACTGTAACAGGGTCCGACTTTTTTCCGGAACATCCACTGAACAGGGATGCTGCCAGAGTCGCGCCTAACAGACAAAGCACTACTTTCCTGTGTGCCATAAATTCTCCCTTCCGCCTGCACTCATTTGCAGGAACACTGTTTTTATCTTATCACAGTACAGACATATTATCAAAGAAAAACCCCGCTTTTTATATTCTGTTTTCTTATTTCTCCATAACAACAGGAGCTGCGTTGTCATATGCCTGCTCCAGAAATACTTCCTGGGAGTTCAATGGAGCATTATCGGATGGTTCGATCTTATAATTTCCCTTATTGTTCATGGTCCTCGCTTTGCGGTTATCACTGAGCATTGTCACGAACATTTCCTGGATCTGCATCCGGATATCCGGGTCTTCGATAGGAGCTGCAACTTCCACACGGCGAAGAGTATTTCTTGTCATAAAGTCCGCAGATGAAATATAGATCTTTGCCCTCTCCTGTGTTCCGAAAATGTAAATACGGGAATGCTCCAGAAAACGTCCTACAATACTGATAATGTGGATGTTTTCTGTCTGACCTTTTACTCCCGGGATCAGACAGCAGATACCGCGGACAACCATATCAATGTGTACTCCCGCGCAGGATGCTTCCACCAGTTTGTTCATAATACGCTTGTCTGTCAGAGAATTCATTTTCAGCCCGATATATGCCTGTTCTCCAACTTTGGCATGTTCGATCTCTTCATCGATCATGGCAAGTACTTTGTTCTGGAGACATTTTGGTGCCACAAGAAGATGGTCCATATCTTCAACCGTTTCTCCCATTGCCAGTGCCTGAAATACTCTTGCTGCTTCTGTTCCGATCTTCGGATCAGCAGTCATCAGAGAAAGGTCTGTATACAGACGGGCTGTTTTTTCGTTGTAGTTTCCAGTTCCGATCTGTGTATAATATTCCACATTTCCGTCTTTTTTCTTCATGATCTGGCAAAGTTTGGAATGTACTTTGTAACCATCCAGACCATAGATCACATGACAGCCCGCATCTTCCAGAAGTCTGGACCATCCAATATTGTTTTCCTCATCAAAACGTGCCTTCAGCTCCACCAGAACGAACACTTCTTTTCCATTTTCTGCCGCTTCGATCAGAGCTTCCACAACCTTACTCTGTTTCGCTACACGGTAAAGAGTCATCTTGATGGAAACGACATCCTCATCATTGGCTGCTTCATGGAGCATGGTAAGGAACGGTTTGATGCTTTCATAGGGATAAGAAAGGAATTTATCTTTTTTTGCGATCTGGTCAAGGATCGGCTCATCACCTGTAAACTGTGGAGACTTCCAGATAATCACAAAGCGTTTCCACCACATCTCCATCCATTTCTCTGGAAAGTTCCAGCTGTTCCTTCGGTGTCATATTTGTTTTGTTTTCCCGGATGTCTTTTGCCAAAAGCATCTGATCCACCAGAGATCCCACACGCACCATATAAAACTCATCCAGATTGCTCTGATAGATCGACGCGAAAGTTAAACGCTCGCAAAGTGGATTCTCCGGATTCTCTGCCTCTTCAAGTACTCTTTTGTTAAATTTCAGCCAGGATAATTCCCTGTTCATGTATATCGTATCTGACATTTTTTCCTCCCTGTTTCTCCGTATTCGCAATTTCACAGAATCTTTCTTATTGTTTCTCTTATCCTGGCTGCTGTAGACGGACTTTGTTTTTTCCGTTTCAGTATACTTTTTTAATGTTTATTTCAAGACAAGGTTTTGTTAAATCCCGATAAAATTTTACGAAAAAATGGGCTTGCATTTCTGAATAATCGTGGTATAGTATTTGTATACCCGATATGTAGTTTTGAATACTACTTCTCGTTTTATCAATTTCTATTTCGATATTCAAAGTATTTATACGCGCTGTTATACAAGGAGGTGCTTTTTTATGAAATTTAAATTAAAAGATCCCGGAAGCGCCATCACACACGGCATTGCCATGCTGCTTGCTGCAGCCGGTGCTGCTCCCCTGATCGTGAAAGCTGCCCGAAGTGCTGATCTGCTTCATGTTTTTGCTGTCAGCGTTTTTATCCTGACCATGATTCTTCTTTATCTGGCCAGTACTCTTTATCATTCGGTTGATTCCACCGCCAAGGTGAACCGCCGCCTGAAAAAAATGGATCACATGATGATCTTCGTGATGATCGCAGGCAGCTATACACCGGTATGCCTGATCGTCCTTCACGGCCGCACCGGTTACATCCTCTGTGCACTGGTATGGACTGTTGCCATCATCGGCATGATCCTCAAAGGCTGCTGGATCAACTGCCCGAAATGGCTTTCCTCCGTAATCTATATTGGAATGGGCTGGCTGTGTGTCCTGGCTTTTGTACCGATCTTCCACAATCTGCCGCGGGCAGGTTTCGGATGGCTTCTGGCAGGCGGTATTATTTACACTATCGGCGGTGTGATCTACGCACTGAAGCTTCCGATCTTCAATGCGAAACATAAAAACTTTGGTTCCCATGAAGTATTCCATATCTTTGTTATGCTGGGAAGTGTATGCCACTTTGTTGTGATGTATTTCTTTGTTGCGGGGATGGGGATCCACTGATCGCACATATTTCCATACGGCACAAAAAATCCGATCCACTTGCGTTGTGGATCGGATTTTTCAATTTGTACTTATTTCGTCTTCATTCCACCAGACGATCACATACAGAACAAAAGATACAAACCAGAATATAATATCACCGGTAAACATCATGATTTCCGGTTTTCCAGTGACGATCATCCTTACAAGATATCTGGAAAAGAATCCGGCAATAAGAACCATTGACAGGCGGTTCCTGATTCCCAGGATCTCATATTCCAGATACAGTACAGCCCAGGCAGCCATATATTTCCAGATATACAGAAATGCAGCAAGGTATTGTCCTTTTATATACACTCCATTATATACTGCATATTCCACCAGCAGATATCCCGCCATATAAAAAACCTGAAAAATTGCAATTCTCAAATATTCGCGTTCTCTTGTCCACTGTATCAGGATATATACAGAAACAGCTGACGCAATTCCTGTAAGCATATATCCCATATTATTCTTTAACATGTATCCGCAATAGGGAATCGCAATAAGGGATAGTACACTGGCGATAAGTCTTACATTATCATCATCCAGAAATCTGTTTATATAGGAGATCAGTGTATGTATCTGTTTTGTTTCCGCCTCAGGTTTTCTCCAGGTATCTGACTGCATCTGAACCACGATCCCACAAACTGCCAGCAACACGCTTCCTGCCAGAAGCAGGATTTTTTCTGTTTCAGATGCTTCTGTCATAAGTGTCAGAATAATATACCCCGGATTCGAATCTGCACTTATACTGGAAACTCCAATCATTGCAATAAAGCCACCCAAAACAGCTGTCACGATCATAAAACCATAAGAATGCTGCAGATATCCCAGGACTGCCAGTCCCATTGCTAAGATCAGCGTAATTATCAGCATTATTCCTGACTGTACTCTTCCCTGCAAAAACATACAAAAGAGCAAAAACAAAATAACGAACGAACCCATAAAAATATTCAATGCTGTACTTATTCTCAGTCGCAGTACAGATAGTCCGCACACAAGTACTGCTGTAATAATGGTAAGGATAATCTGAAGCTGATCAGATTTATTTCCATTTCTCTTTTTCTCCGTTCCTCTCTCTCAGACTCAGCCCTGTATATCTGAAATGTTTTTTTCTGCCATGCTGACAGGTTCAGACGTGGAAACTTTATTATTGTTCTGTCGGTTATTTAATGTAACAGCTATGGCACATCCGATAAATATAACCAGCGCTGCTATGGCTATTGCCGTAACCATTGCGTTTTTTTCGGAAGCCTTCTTTGCTTTTTTGTCAGAAGTATTCTCCGTTTCCGGTTTCTGTGGCTGTCTCCAGTAAGTCCGGCCTGTATTGTGTGGAAAATCCATCTCTATTTTCTGTCCACACTCCGGACAAAAACTGGCACCTTCCGGAATGCTACTATTACAACCTGGACATTTCATACGCTGCCTCCCCTTAAGTTCGTATATTACCTGATTTTTTCTCAGAAAACTATATTTTTTCTATCAAAAATATAATTTCGCAAAACAATTCTCTTTTCTCCATGTTATCACAATGCCCGAAGCAAAACCATATAAAATATAGTAAATAAAAGGTATTAAACGCATATCAGCCCAGACCGGTTGCCTCGGACGAGGTCAACATGAAGTCTAAGCTGATATGCGTTAATCGTTGTTATGCATTAATCGTTGCCATTCATCATACTGCTTTCGGAACAAAGACAATATCTACAAAGAGCTTTGTCTCCCCTTCTGTACTCCTGTCTCTTATACACATCTCCGAGCCCACGAGACACTGAGCGATCTC
>ENA-UAPL01000703-UAPL01000703.1-human-gut-metagenome-genome-assembly--contig:-NODE-703-length-13295-cov-17.138973_pt1 | contig 13295 bp, 9 predicted proteins | sample MGYA00243480_ERZ654577 | MGnify/ENA primary metagenome ERZ654577 (study PRJEB26926, sample SAMN06164678) | human gut metagenome | biome: ENVO:00009003; feature: ENVO:2100002; material: ENVO:00002003...
AGAGCATCTGCCTTACAAGCAGAGGGTCGGCGGTTCGAATCCGTCAACGCCCACAGGGGTGGTTCCCGTGGCTTCATTCGTGGGGCTGCGGGAATTTTCTTTTTTCCCTCCCCCTGAAATTTTCCCTTAAAGGGCCTCTCTGCAGACGATTTTTTAGGATAACATAGACTGCACAAACACAAATGAAGAAAGGACTATTTGCCCTTGCCCTGGGCACGTTCACCCTGGGCATCGCCGAATTTATCATCGAGGGCATCATTACCGACATTGCCCACAACATGCATGTTTCCATCCCAGAAGCAGGCCACCTCATCTCTGTCTATGCGCTCGGCGTTTGTGCCGGAGCCTTCTCGCTGATCCTCATGCACAAGTATCGGCCCAAGCATATACTGATGTTCCTGGCCTCGCTCATCACCTTCGGCGCCATGGCCGCCTCTGTGGCGCCCACCTACTGGATCCTGCTCTGCGCCCGGTTTGTCGCAGGACTGCCCCATGGCGCCTACTTCGGCACGGCCACTATCGTGGCGGTGAAGATAGCACGGGAGGGCAAGGGAACCAATGCCGTGGCGATGATGTGCGCAGGCATGCCGGTAGCCAATTTGCTGGGCGTTCCCCTTGGTACGTTTCTCAGCCATACATTCAGTTGGCGCGTGCCTTTCGCCAGCTGCATCGTCCTCGGACTTCTCACCCTGTATATGATCCACCGATGGGTGCCCGACGTCGAGGCTTTGCCCAACCATGGCATGAAGGCGCAGTTTCGCTTCCTGCGCAACCTGGCGCCCTGGCTCATCATTGCGGCCACCTTCCTGGGCAATGGCGGCATCCTCTGCTGGTTCAGCTACATCTCGCCGCTGCTGCAGACGGAGGGCGGATTCAGCCCTGCCAGCATCTCGCTCCTGATGATTCTTGCTGGTGGCGGTATGGTCGTGGGCAATCAGGTGAGCGCCCTGTTTGCCGACCGCCTCATGCCGGGCCGTTTCACCTGCTACCTCCAGTTTTTGGCGGCGGCAGCCCTCCTGCTCACCTTCTTCCTCGCCCCCATTGGTTGGGTCTCGGTGGTGCTGATGTTCGTCTGCTGCGTCTGTCTTTTCGGCATCGGGTCGCCTGAGCAGTTTCTGATCGTGAAGCATGCCGAGGGTGGCGAAATGCTGGGTGGCTGCTGCATCCAGGCCGCCTTCAACCTGGGCAATGCCGTAGGCGCTTTTCTGGGCGGAATCCCCGTGGCGATGGGGTTGGGATACAACTTTCCCGCCCTTATTGGCGTGCCGATGGCGTTGGCTGGCGCCCTCTGTCTGCTGGTCTTTCATCGGAAGTATGAGCAGCGGTAGAGGCTAAGGCGAGACGATCTGCGTCTCCTTGCTGGCAGTCGCCGTGCCAAGGCTTGCCCTGGTGCTGCGTCGGAAGGTCTGGCAGAGGTCATGGCTTTCTCCACCACGCTTCCTCCATCTACCCACCACGTATCGTCCTCCCTTCCAGCATATATCGACCTCATATTGTTTTCGTATTGTTTCCGTATTGTTTCCGCTTCCGGAAGCGAGAACGATAGGAGAACGATAGGAGAACGATACGGGATCGATACGGGATCAATACGTGATCAATACGTGATTGATACGAGACCGATACGAGAACGGTCTTTTCCGACTCCCAACCGAAGATGTTGATAAGAAATTTAACTTTTTCGTCATCGTTTCTTTTGATTATATTTTACATTTTAACCACTCGACGCGCCCTGCAATTCATGTGATTGATGGCTGGCTTGCAAATTGCCATGGCGCAGCCACTATACAAAAATAGCCTTCCGTCCAGCCAAGTGCAAGCCGATTAGCATGAATTAACGCCCCATTAACTATTTCTCCGTATCCATTTAACAAAATCAAAATCAGGCTAAAAGCCCTTGCTGCGTCCATCTTCTTCGCCCTTTCCCGCATTTCTGTCAATGAGAAGGCCGCTTCGTCCGTCATCTGCGTGTTGTCATAATACGTGGCTTTGGATGGGTCTTAGTGGTAAACAAAGCCAACAAAGTGTTTTTTGTGATATCATGCAATTGAGGTCGTGATGGTTCTCCAAGCCTCCTTTTCATAACGAGCTATATAGCCGTTGTTTATCCTGTATTATTAAAATGGCATTTTATATTTTGCCACAAAAGTTTAAAATGCCATTTTAATAAGCGAGTAGTTTTCTTCATCTTGCTTTGTTGTTTTGTCGTCTGTGTTGGGCTCGTGGTGAAGCTTGGTACAGATGCTTGCAAAATTAAAGATTTTTTGGGGAGAAAGGAGGCGTTGACGAAAAGAGGCGAGATTTTAAGGACTTTTAGCCACCCGTATGGCAGCGGAACGGAATTAATTTCGTAATTTTGCAGCGTTTAATATATATAATGATGAAGCTGGATACATTGACCGCCATTTCTCCTATTGACGGACGCTACAGAGGCAAGACCGAGCCCCTGGCCGACTATTACTCAGAGTTTGCGCTGATACGTTATCGCGTCCGCGTGGAAATCGAATACTTTATCACGCTCGTGGAGCTCCCCCTGCCGCAGCTCAAGGGCTTCGACACGGCCCTCTTCGACCGTCTTCGCAGCATCTACCGCGACTTCACGGAGGAGGATGCCGCCCGTGTGAAGGACATCGAGAAGGTGACCAACCATGACGTCAAGGCCGTGGAGTATTTCATCAAGGAGCAGTTTGACGCCATCGGCGGACTGGATGCCTACAAGGAGTTTATCCATTTCGGACTCACCTCGCAGGACATCAACAACACGAGCGTGCCCCTGTCCATCAAGGAGTCGCTCCTGGAGGTCTATTATCCCCAGGTCGAGGAGCTCATCGACCAGCTCCAGGCTTATGCCGAGGAGTGGAAGGACGTGCCGATGCTCGCCAAGACCCATGGCCAGCCCGCCTCGCCGACGCGCCTGGGCAAGGAGATCGAGGTCTATGTCTATCGCCTGCGCGAGCAGCTCGATGCCCTCAAGGCCTGTAAGTTCACGGCTAAGTTTGGTGGCGCCACGGGCAATTTCAACGCCCACCACGTCGCCTACCCCGAGTACGACTGGCGCGCCTTCGCCAACCGCTTCGTCTCCGAGAAACTCGGACTGGCGCGCGAGCAATGGACCACGCAGATCAGCAACTACGACCACCTGGGCAGCATCTTCGACGCCATCCGCCGCATCAACACCATCATGATTGACCTCGATCGCGACGTCTGGATGTATATCTCGATGGAGTATTTCCACCAGAAGATCAAGAAGGGTGAAGTCGGTTCGAGCGCCATGCCCCACAAGGTCAACCCCATCGATTTCGAGAATAGCGAGGGCAACCTCGGCGTGGCCAATGCCGTGCTGCAGTTTCTCGCCGCCAAGCTGCCCGTGAGCCGTCTGCAGCGCGACCTGACCGACAGTACCGTGCTGCGCAACGTAGGCGTGCCCGTGGCCCACAGCATCATCGCCATCCAGAGCACCCTCAAGGGACTTCGCAAACTTATATTAAATAAGGAGAAAATCGCACAGGACCTCGACAATATGTGGCCCGTCGTGGCTGAGGCCATCCAGACCATCTTGCGTCGCGAGGCTTACCCGCATCCCTACGAGGCCCTGAAGCAGCTCACCCGCGGCAACGAGAAGGTGACGGAGCAGACCATCCACGACTTCATCGCCACGCTCAACGTCAGCGACGAGGTGCGCAAGGAGCTGCTCGCCATCACGCCGCACAACTACACAGGTATCTAATCAAGACAATTTTATATATTACTTGGCCGTGAGGCCATATCTATCATTCAAAACAATACTGTTATGGCAGAAGAATTAGAGAACAAGCAGGAACCCGTTTACGGACAGGATGAGCGTGGCCGCGAGGCCAACTCTTCTGAGAGTCAGGGTAATAGTGAGCAGAAGGATTATCGCTCATCGCGGCCTCAGCGTCCGCGCATCCACTCGCAGCGCGCTTACAGCAGCGACCGCAGCAACCAAGGTGGCGAGGGCGGCTTCCGTCCAGAAGGCTTCGGAGCAGGACTCCAGGGCGCGCAGGGCGGACAGTATCAGGGCGGCTATCGCCCGAGAAACAATTATCAGGGTGGCTACCAGCAGCGTCAGCAGGGTGGCTATCAGCCCCGTCAGCGTCAGCAGGGCGGCTATCAGCAGCGCCAGCAGGGTGGCTACCAGCAGCGTCAGCAGCAGGGTGGCTATCAGCCGCGTCAGCAGCAGGATGGTTATCAGCCGCGTCAGCAGCAGGAGGGCTATCAGCCGCGTCAGCAGCAGGGTGGCTATCAGCAGCGTCAGCAGGGTGGCTACCAGCAGCGTCAGCAGGGCGGCTACCAGCAGCGCCAGCAGGGCGGCTACCAGCAGCGCCAGCAGGGTGGCTATCAGCAGCGCGGATATCAGCAGCGGGGCTACCAGCAGGGCGGCTATCAGCAGGAGGGCTTCCAGCAGGGCGGCTACCAGCAGCGTGGCGGCTACGGACAGCCCCGCAGGCAGCATACGCCGGGCTACAATCCCAACGCGAAGTATTCGCTCAAGAAGCGTATCGAATATAAGGAGGAGAACATCGATCCCAACGAGCCGATTCGCCTGAACAAGTATCTGGCCAACGCCGGAGTTTGCTCTCGCCGTGAGGCCGACGAATATATCCAGGCTGGTGCCGTGCTGGTCAATGGCACGGTAGTCACAGAACTTGGCACGAAGGTCTTGCGCTCCGACGAGGTGAAGTTCCGCGACCAGCCCGTCACGATGGAGAAGAAGGTCTATGTGCTGCTCAATAAGCCGAAGGACTATGTCACCACGAGCGACGATCCGCAGCAGCGCAAGACCGTCATGGACCTGGTGAAGAACGCTTGCGAGGAGCGTATCTACCCCGTAGGACGTCTCGACCGCAACACCACGGGTGTGCTGCTTCTGACCAACGATGGCGACTTGGCCAGCAAGCTGACCCATCCGAAGTTCCTTAAGAAGAAGGTCTATCACGTCTATCTCGACAAGCCTGTCACGGCCACGGACCTGCAGAAGATCGCCGAGGGCATCGAGCTGGAGGACGGCGAGGTGCATGCTGACGCCATCGAGTATGCCAGCCCGACGGACGAGAAGCAGGTCGGCATCGAGATCCACAGCGGCAAGAACCGCATCGTGCGCCGCATCTTCGAGAGCCTTGGCTATCGTGTGGTGAAGCTCGACCGCGTGCAGTTTGCCGGTTTGACGAAGAAGAATCTGCGCCGCGGCGACTGGCGTTTCCTCACCCAGAAGGAGGTGGAGATGCTGCGTATGGGCGCATTCGAATAAGTACTCATCTCACAACACCCTCATCCCGTCTTCTCCTTATATATATAGGGCCTCGGGGAGCCGTGCGGATTGTAGTTCCGCATGAACACTACCAGCGCTCTGTGGAGAATTGGGGGATGGGGATGCTTGTAGAGAGCAACAATCTTCAAACAACACAAGAGATGAAAAGAACAAAAGTGGTCGATGCACTCAAGTGTACCGACTTCGGAAAAGACATAAATGTGAAGGGCTGGGTGCGCTCGCATCGCAGCAGCAAGGCCGTAGATTTCATTGCCCTCAACGATGGCTCGACGATCAACAACATCCAGGTGGTGGTAGATCCGGCCACGGTGGATGCCGAGACGCTCAAGAGCATCACCACGGGAGCCTGCCTCAGCGTGGTCGGCACGCTCGTGGAGAGTCAGGGCAAGGGACAGACCAGCGAGATCCAATGTAAGGAGATCGAGGTCTATGGTCTTTGCCCGGCCGACTACCCCATGCAGAAGAAGGGTCAGAGCTTCGAGTACATGCGCAAGTATGCCCATTTGCGCCTGCGCACCAACACCTTTGGCGCCGTCTTCCGCATCCGCCACAACATGGCCATCGCCATCCATAAGTACTTCCACGATCACGGATTCTACTATTTCCACACGCCGATCGTGACGGCCAGCGACTGCGAGGGCGCGGGCAACATGTTCCAGGTGACGACGCTCGACCTCGACCGTGTCGCCAAGGCGGGAGAGGTGGACTACTCCAAGGACTTCTTTGGAACGAAGACCAACCTCACCGTGAGCGGCCAGCTCGAGGGTGAGCTTGGAGCCACGGCCCTCGGCGCTATCTATACTTTCGGACCGACCTTCCGTGCCGAGAACAGCAACACGCCGCGCCACCTGGCTGAGTTCTGGATGGTGGAGCCGGAGGTAGCCTTCCTCGACCAGGAGGGACTGATGGACCTCGAGGAGGACTTCATCAAGTATTGCGTCAACTGGGCCCTGGACAACTGCCGTGACGACCTGGAGTTCCTCAACAAGATGATCGACAAGCAGCTCATCGCCACGCTCGAGTCGGTAGTCAAGGAGGACTTCGTCCGACTGACCTACACCGAGGGTATCAACATCCTGCAGGAGGCCGTCAAGAACGGACAGAAGTTTGAGTTCCCCATCACGGGATGGGGTATGGACCTGTCGAGCGAGCACGAGCGCTACCTCGTGGAGGAGCACTTCAAGCGCCCCGTCATCATGACCGACTATCCGAAGGAGATCAAGGCTTTCTATATGAAGAAGAATGCCGACGACAAGACCATGCAGGGCACGGACGTCCTCTTCCCGCGCATCGGCGAGATCATTGGTGGATCCGTGCGTGAGGAGAACTACGACAAGCTCGTGGCCGAGATTGAGGCCCGCGGCATGAAGGCCAGCTCCTACGACTGGTATCTCGACACGCGTCGCTATGGCTCCTGCCCCCACGGCGGTTTCGGACTGGGCTTCGAGCGCCTCATCCTCTTCGTCACGGGTATGCAGAACATCCGCGACGTCATACCTTTCGCACGCACTCCGAAGAACGCCGAGTTCTAACTATTGAGTAAAAGGGTATGTGCGCCCGCTTAAATCGCAGCCTGTCTGGGGCTGACGAGGGTGCGCAGCAATATAGGAAAAGGCCAAGGCCGACGGACTTCCTTGAGGGAGCCACGTCGGCCTTGGTTTCTTTCGGGTGGCCCTGGAGCAGGGGGTAAGCTGGCCCAGCATAAATTTTTGTGGGCTTTTTCTGCCTTTTTGTTTGGCACTCCCCATTTTTTTTCTTAACTTTGCATACCAGAACATATCAATACTAACGAAAAAATAACAAGACAATGGACAACAACCAGAAGCCGCAGCAGCAAGGCTTGCAGATCGACCTCAGCCCCGAGGTATCTAAGGGCATATATTCTAACTTCGCCATTATCTCTCACTCGAAGAACGAGTTTGTAGCTGATTTCGCCATGTTGCTTCCCGGCATGCCGAAGGCACAGGTGGGTTCGCGCGTGATCCTCGCTCCGGAGCACGCCAAGCGTCTGCTCGCAGCCCTCAACGACAACATCACTCGCTACGAGAAGGAGTTTGGCAAAATTGAATTGCCGCAGCAGGGTGGTGCTCGCACCGTCGCCCCGTTCGGTACGCCGAAGGGCGAGGCTTAAGCCAGGCTAAGTGTTTTAAATTTTCATAATGTGAAGTTTTTGGCATCCGGTCCTCTTCATCGAGGGCAGGGTGCCTTTTTTGTGATAGTATTTCCAATCCTTGCGGGGCGGATATACTGTACTTGTTGTTTGCTTCATAAGTAGGCTGTATTGAAAGAACGCTAACCACCCCAGCCGGATGAGCACAAAAAAGCGCACCCATCGGAATGTCGTGCCATAGTTTGACCATTCCAATGCGTGCGCGGTCGTTTGGGTAATCGACTAAACTATTGCTTGTTGCCGCCTCCTGTCGAGATGCCGCCCACTATATCGTCGTTCTCGATGGTGCGGTCCACGGACTTCACACCTCCGCGGAGCGAACCAAAGCGCCACGAGATGCTGATGCCCACATGTCGTTGTGAGCCCAGCCATGTCTGGGTGCCACGGAAGTCGCCCTGGACGGTGTGGGAGGGATAGGAGCGCAGGTCTGGGCCAAAGAGGTTGCCTGCCGACAGGCGTACCGACAGACGGTCTTCCTTGAGGAAGGAACGGCTGAGCGAGGCGCTCCAGTAGTACGAAGGTTCGGAGTAGGAATAGACGCTCTCCACCTCGTTGCCGATATTGAAACCTCCGTTGAGGCCGAAGGTGAGTTTCCAGGGCAGCTTCTGGGTGAAGTTGATGGTGTTCCAGCTGCTCCATCTGCTATGCTCAAGCCCCGTCTGGCTGTCCTTCTTGGTGAGATAGAAAATGTTGGGACCTCCACCCAGGTTGGCGCCTCGCCAAAGGGCGGTCTGCACGTAGGCCCAGAGCATCCAGCTACGGCTGTGGAGAAGGTCGCCATAGGTCGTGACGGAGAGGCCGTTTTGGTCAAACCACAACTGTCCGATCTGGTTGTTGCAGAACGTATGGCTGACGCCACCCATCCAGGTAGCCTTGGTCGTGATGTAGTTGTACTCCAGTTGCAGGTTGTAGTTGCGCGAGCTGTTCAGCCCCGGGTTGCCATAGCTCAGGGAGTTGGGGCTCCTTTCTTCGGCGGGGTTGAGATAGTCGATGCCGGGGCGGTTGATGTTGGATGAGAACGAGAGCTTCAGCGACTGTGCGTCCGTCAGGGCGTAGCGCACGGAGGCTGAGGGGACCCAGTCGTTGAGCCGCTTGTGGAAGTCAGACTGCGATCCGTCGGGGTATTCTGCCTTCAAGAAACTATATTCATAGCGCAAGCCTACTCGTGCCTGGATCTTGCTGCCCGAGTAGAGCCACTCCGTGTAGGCTGCTGCTATCTGGGTGTTGTGCTGGAAGAGGGAGTGCTGGTTCATCTCCTCCGCCCCCGTATAGGTCAGCCATACGTCCGACTCACTCGTGCGGAAGATGTATTTCGCACCCGCATTCCATTTGAACCACTTCCCCAGCGGGCGTACGTAGTCGAGCTGGAAGGTATGCTCGTCAAACTGCGTGCGGCTGTTGTTTTCGTAGCCTGTGTAGCTGACGGGCAGGTTGAAGATGTTCAGGTATTGCTCGGTCTTGTCCTGGTGGGAGCGGGTGGTCTGCAACTGATAGGATGCGGTGAACACCTCTCCCTCCTTGCGGGTCTTGTGCTGGTAGTCCAGTCGTCCTCCGAAGTTGTAGGCGTAGTAGGTCGGGAGCTGGGCGTTGACATTGTAGAAGTAGGCCAACTGTCCGTTGCCATTGGTCATACGCTCGTATCCGTTCACGCTTCCGATGCCTGCATTGTAGTAGTAGCCACCAAAGTTGAGAGTCAGAAGGTTGAGCGAATCGACCTCGTAGCTTGCGCTGATGTTGCCGTAATGGACGTTTGTCATCACGGTATTGCGTGAGCGCGACTCCATCGTCTGGTCCGTTTTCAGGTACTGGCGGGTCGCGTCGTTGCCTTGGTCTTTCTTGTCGTGCTGGTATCCATAGTTGATGGACGTGGCCAACTTGCCTTTCTGTATCGTCAGCATAGTACCCATGCCCGGCCCTTGGCGCAAGGGGTTGTAGTTGGCCGACACCGTGCCCGTCACGCCTGCCAGGTGGGAGTTGTTCTGCATGACGAGGTTGAGGATATATTGTGTGCCCTCGGCATCTTCTTTGGCGCCTGGGTCGGTGATGACCTCCACCTTCTTGATCTGTGAGGCAGGGATCGACTTGAGCACGTCCTTGAGGTTTTGTGAGGAGAGGGTGGGGTCGGGGTGACCGTTGCGATAGACCTTGAACGAGGGCGATCCCTTGATGCTGATGTTTTCTTGACCGTCTATGGTCACGAGGGGCACGGAACGGAGCATGTCGAGGGTGTTCTTGGTGCGTGCCGTCTCGTCGTTGGCCACGTCGTAGGTCAGCTTGTCGATGTCGTTCTTGACGAGTTTGCGCTGGGCCGTCACCGTGACGTCTCCCAGGTCGTAGGACATCGTGTCGATGGCCAGCGAGTCGGGTTCAGCTGCTGCGGCTGGAAGGGCGGCCATGGCGAGGCTGGCGGCCATCCCTCTCCATGACAAATGGTAGAGGATTGTCCTCTGTATTTTGCCTTTGGTGTTGTCTCTTCCCATGATGAATCGTTGTTTGTTGTCTTTAATATCTCTTGTTGCGTCTCCTCCCCTCCCGATCGGAGAGGGGAGGAGGCGGGTATTATTCCCTTTTGCTTTCTTCCCACTTTTGGGCTACTTCATCGATACTGATGTTGAGCAGCCGCATCTGGCGGAATAGTTCGGGCAGGGTGGTCTCCATAAACTCCTCCTGCCGTCTTTGGGCGATGTGGTGGCGTGCATCCTCGGCGACAAAATAGCCCATGCCGCGCTTGTTGAAGATGATTCCCTCGCGGGCGAGCAGTTCGTAGCCTTTGATGGCGGTATTGGTATTGACCTGTAGCAGAGCCGCATACTCTCGGACGCTGGGTATCCGTCCGCCAGGCGGATAGTTCTCCGCCATGATCTCGTCGGTCAGACGGTCGGCTATTTGCTCGAAAATGGCCTTGTTATTCGTGAAACTCATAACTGTAGTCCTTTCCTTGCTTGAGATTAGCGACCAATGGTCAGTTTTTCTTCCTTGACATTGCTGCCCGTGCCGACGTTCTTCGTCAGCGAGCGGATCGTGCCTGAGAGGTCCACGTTGCTCGCCCCGCTGGCCGAGAGGAGGACTGTGCCGCAGTTGTTGAACTTCAAGTCGGCCTCGCTTGCGCCGCTAAGGTCTGCCTTGATGGTCTCCACGCCCGTGAGGGAAGCCTCCAGTTCGCTCGCTCCGCTCAGCCTTGCGTTGAGCTCGCGACTTTCTACGTTCTTCAGCTGAATGTCGCTGGCGCCTGATGATTGCAAATTGACTTCGCTGCACGCGATGTGGTCAATATCGATATCGGATGCGCCATCAGCCTCTATATGGGCTTTAGCGCATTGGAGTGTGCCCAATTCCAGGTCGCTTGCCCCACTGGCCTTGAGCTTGAAGTCGTCGGCTGTCTGGATGTGCTTGGCCTTCAGGTCGCAGGCGCCGCTCACCTCTACGCGTCGAAGCGACTTCGACTGGATGGTGATCGTGATCAGGTCGATCGGGTTCTTGCCAATCCTCGGACCCTTGTTGGGCAAAGGCTTGCAACTGAAGTAGAGTCGCTTGCCCTTTTGTACTACCTTTACGTAGCCGATCAGTTTTTCCGGGCCTTCTACCGTCACCTTGGGGGTAGTGCCTTCGGCATAGACGACCTGGAGGCCGCCTGAGAGGTCTATTTCGTCGAAGTCGGCTACGGCGACGTTCTGCTTGCGGCTGGGGCCAAACTCCTCTTGGGTGGAGTGGACCCTACAACTACTGGTCACCAGGATGGTGACAAGGGCGATGAGTTTGATGCAAATGGTTTTCATATTCTTGTCCCTTTCTTTTATGGGGGATAGCATGTTTTGCACCTGCCGCTCTTTCCTATATACGCAGCAAAATGCAGTTTTGTGACATCAACCCCCTAGTCTTTAATGTTATTTACCAATTGAAGAAGCGATTGTTAATGACCTGCAAGCGCTTGAAGATGCGAAATGACAACCAGTAGTTGAGCACGGTCAGCAGCAGGAAGAGGATGGACGTGCCGTGCATGAGGGCGTCTCCAGCCCACGGCACGAACTCGATACTGTAATCGCTGTCCTTCAGCGTGTCGAGGAATAGGAAGCCACCGATGGCGATAGATAACGTCGTCAAGGTGGCAAGCGCGCCCAGGGTGATGGTGGCCGATAGCCAGCGCAGCTTTTTGAAGAATAGGCCGCTTAGAAGATAGAACGAGTGGAGCCAGAGGATGTTCGGAAGTCCTGCCCATGCTATCTGTGCGTTCTCGCCAAAAAACTTGCTTAGCAGGTCGAGGGCGTCGGAGAAGGCGAGCGGGGTGAGCAGCAATGCTTGCTTGTGGTCGGTCAAGAGCGAGATGAGCCATTGCACCACGTCGGCCACAAAGAAGGAGACGAGGGGAACGACAAAGGCTGTGAGCAAAACGCCGATATAGCTGGTGAGGAATTTCTCGGCATTGGAGGCCGGCAGCATGAGGAGCGACGTGCGCTCTTGCTTGCTTAGCAGGTTGGGGAACACTTGGACGCCGCAGAAGGCGAAGCAGCCTATCCACAACAGGGTGAGGTCGTCGCTCTGCGTTTGGAGGTCTCTATGGGAGACATACTTGACGAAGAGGAACATGAGGATGAATGCGGATGTGGCTACGCCCGTAATCTTTAGCAGGGTGGCACGGTGAGTGGCAAGCTGCCATTGGGCGTATTGCTTCATGCGCTGTATATTGAACTGGGTCATACTGTTTCTTTTGTTGGGTTCTACAATTTACATTTGAATCTTGCCTAAGGTGACGGCCGAGAAGAACATCTCCAAGTTGAGTTGTGTCTCCGGCTCGTTGGCTGCATGGGGGACGATCACGTTGTTGCCTTGGAGAGATGGTTCGGCATAGAGCACGTCGTTGCTCATCTCGTTGGCCTGTCGGGTCTCAAAGCTGTAGCGCTGCGTGATCTCGCCCACGCTTGCGTCGCAAAGCAGACGCGACTGGTCGAGGATGACGACGTGATCTATCAGCTGCTCTACGTCGTGAACCTGGTGGGTGGAGATGATGAGTGTCGTGTCGTCCGACAAGTTCTTTGCCACTACTTGACGAAACGTGGCTTTCGAGGGAATGTCCAGGCCGTTGGTAGGCTCGTCCATCAACAGCCATTCTGTGCCTGCGGCAAGGGCGACGCTCATAAACACTTTCTTCTTCTGACCCATCGAGAGCTGGCGCAGGTCGCGGACGTCGGGCAGCTCGAAGGCCGAGAGGCAGTCGTTGAGCACCTGCTCGTTGAAGCGGGGGTAGAAGGGACGGATGAGCGAGACGTATTTAGCAAGCGACATCTCGGGCAGCGAAAACTCTTCCGGCACGAGGAAGATGCGGCTGAGCATCAACGGATCGCGCTGGGCCGATTCCATGCCGTCGATATAGAGATGGCCCTTCTTCGGGCGGAGTAGTCCCGAGGCGAGGTAGAGTAGGGTACTCTTGCCCGTTCCGTTGCGCCCCAAGAGACCATAGGTGTGGCCCGATTCGAGCTTAAGCTGGAACCCGTCGAACACCTTGCTTGAGGCGCCCGGGTAGGAAAAGCTGAGGTTCTGTACTTCAATCATATCCTTGTCTGTTTTTGGTTTTTATTCGTTATTATTCTCTTGTTATAGTGTACTACTTAAATAGTACACTGCAAAAGTATGTGTTTTCTCTTTCCGGTGCAAGTTTTGGCATAAAAAAATGCGCGTAAACACCAAATTAGTAAGAAAAGTTGTCAAATATACCGTTAGCTGGCTTTGTCCTTGCTCTTTATTCATGCTTTTTTCTCGGTTTCAGTTTGTTATCCTTCTTCTATTCTTCTGCCATGTGCTTATAGGTAGGCGATTTGCTTGCGCGCGTACATTATATAGTAT
>ENA-UAPL01000704-UAPL01000704.1-human-gut-metagenome-genome-assembly--contig:-NODE-704-length-13284-cov-3.837251_pt1 | contig 13284 bp, 14 predicted proteins | sample MGYA00243480_ERZ654577 | MGnify/ENA primary metagenome ERZ654577 (study PRJEB26926, sample SAMN06164678) | human gut metagenome | biome: ENVO:00009003; feature: ENVO:2100002; material: ENVO:00002003...
CTACACGCGTAAGATCGTCGGCAGCGTCAGATGTGTATAAGAGACAGCTACAGGAGGTACGAGTACACTAAGGTCTGCATAGAGATCCTCTATTGCATTTTCACTCCACTCTTCTCTTAAATCCGTAATTTTTAGTATTGTTCCATGAGAGATGGAATTAATCGAAAAGTCTATACTGAGTCGTTTGCTATATAGGATTTGATTAATGTAAGAAGCAAATGATTCATGAGATTCTAATCCTATGAGATCAGCCCCAATGGCATCTATAGTCAGAGCCTCCCTTTCAAATTCATTCCAATCCACAAACCATTGATAGCCAGTAAAAGGCAGAGGGTCTCCATTTTCATCAGTATTTTTGTGGACTGCCGGGTCAAAAAATGTAATCATTTCACATTTTGACCCTAGTTTATCCAATGCAAACCGACCGATTCCCTTGGCTCCTGATTTTATTCTGCCTTTCTTTGTCCTATAATTAGTATCCTTATTATTAGTGCCAATCGTCATCCAATAATTAGAGATAATCGATTGTGTCATACCTTCCCCATTATCCATTATATAGATAACACCTAACCGATTAATCTTTGATATATACTCAGCTTTGGCTGCCTTGTTAATATCAGGACGTTCTTGGTAGAGTCCATCAATCAAATAGTAAATCTTATTAAGAAGATTCTCTTCAATACCATGGTCTTTAAAATATGCAAACTCTTCAGTGGTAATAATATTCTTATACACTGAATGAGAATTATCTATGACAACTATCACCCAATGACTATCTGCGTCATATCCATTTTTAACGAGTTCTATAATTGCTCCTTTAGAAGATGCAACATTTTCGCGCCCAATTAATCTGGCGGTGCGCGCGGAGACCTTAAATGGGATTTTAATTGACATATTTTAAGAATCTCTATTTGGTAAAACGAATCTGGAGATTAAGTTTGATGAAATAGGTATCATTGACCTTATAGATCTCACCAAACCCATGTCGAGTCGTACTGGGTGTATCGAATTTTGTATTATTGAAGAGATATTCTTCAAGATCGTTACGATCAAAGAAGTGGTAACAAACCACATCGCCATCTTCTTTGACAACAATGTAACCACCATTAGCATTGAAAGAACCATCCCAAGGCGAAGACACTGTCATGCCTAAAGCAAATGCCAAAAGGAATTGCTTAATCTTGTACGCATACATCGGCTGTCCTTCAGGACTATTGATATGCAGAGGATCTTCTTGTGTAACCTTTCTGCAAATTGATGCTACCTCGCTCCCGTGCCCAGTATAATATTTTTCCATACAAGCTGCCACAATCGGAGCCATGCCTAAATCAAGCATAATGAGATTGTTGCGTAAGGTCTCACCGGAAATTTTTGAAAAACTCCAAGAGCCGCCAACCTCACGGATATAATCAAACTTCTGTTTGAACTTATCCAAAGAGTTGATGTGTCTCATCTGTGAGTCATTGATCCCATCTATCTTGAATATAAAATTTGAGGCATCTTTATTGGAATTGATCAACGTCGAATCTCCTCCCAGTTTGGATTTGATACTGTAGCCCAATGCAGGTCTTGACCCGGTAGCCAGATTATGGATTACAATTCTAATGTCGGCTTTATCTGTTGATTTTGCTTTGACAGGTCCACAATCAATTTCCTTCATAAATTTGAGCGTTTCCTCGTGTTCTCCACCACCAATCTTCTTTATGGCTTCAAGAAGATTAGCTGCCTCAATCTGAAACTTCGCTTGTGGTATTTCGATATGGACAGTTTCTCCCTCCACAAGAATTGATTTCTTGGCGGCATGTACTTTGTATGCATTCCTATCCGGTGCATCATTGCGAAATATCTCCAAGATTGGATAATACCTCTCATCATAACGGTTCAAATGACCATCACCGCAATATAGTTTTCCGTCAGCGAGTAGTTTGAAGAATGCATAAACCTCGCTCCATTCACCTTTATTAGCCATAATTATAGGGTGATAATTTCTTTATCAGATAAAACTTTGAGTAGTTTAGACGCAGTCGCTTGAATAGCAGGTACGGCTACGGAGTTTCCGAATTGCTTATATGCGGAAGCATCGGCAACAGGAATCTGGAAAACCGGGCTTCCATAGCCGAGATCATATACGGGATAACCTTGAAGCGCACCCCATTCTCTCGGAGTCATGCGTCGCCATCCATCAGTATTGTATTCTCCTTTAATTCGGGTTGTGGGTGTAAGATCTGTCTGTCGTTTATCAATTACAATATTTCGTTCTCGTCCCATGCCTCCAACAACAATTGCATTTGCAATACCATCATCGGGAATTATCTCATATCCAAAGCCATTACCTTTATTTGCATGACGTTCTTTGTGTGCAATAAGGGTATTTACATAGGTTGTAGAGAGATAATATTTAGAAGGGACTGGATCCTTTTCACGAATATCAATGAATTTTTTTGTAACTTCATTTTTCTCAGGGTATTGAAAATCCTCTTTTTTGATACCAAGGTCTTTGCGGAAGCCAACAATGTAAATGCGCTCGCGGTGCTGCGGTACACCGAAATACATGGCATTTACGATTTGAGGATCGGGAACGACATAACCGACTTCATCAAGAGTGTTCAAGATGGTTTTGAGAGTCTTGCCTTTATCATGAATCGCCAGTCCTTTAACATTTTCAAGGAAGAATGCTTTAGGCTGCTTGCGTCGAAGTATCTCAGCTACGTCAAAAAACAATGTACCTCTGGTCTCTTCAAAGCCCAGTCTCTTACCTGCAAGCGAAAACGCTTGACAAGGGAATCCGGCACACAAAATATCGAACCCATCGGGGATATATTTCTTTGTCTGTTCAGATGTTATATCCCCAAAAGGAACTTCTCCATAATTGGCAAAATATGTTTTTTGTGCTTGTGCATCCCATTCTGATGAGAATACGCATTGGCCTCCGAGGTTTTGGAGAGCCATTCTGAATCCGCCGATACCAGCAAAAAGGTCTATAAATGTAAATTTCGGATTCGTGGGACCGGGAAACGGAACATCATTCAAGTCATCGAACAATGAGCGTTGAAAAGGACTCATTGGTTCACAGACAATCGAGCAATCTATATCAACCTTTTGGGGCAGAGGAGAATCTGTCCAAGCATCAATAAGGCTTTGAGCTTTTTCCTGGTATATGTTACCGTGTTTATTGTCTTTCAACATAAGAGCATGGGTAACAATGGCAAGCTGAGCCGGAAACGGTATGACCGAACCGTCATCATAACAAGTACGCTCATCGAATATTTGAACGGGACCAGCCTTTTTATATCCCATATCCATAAGCGTGAAGGTCAATCTATCTTTACTCATATTGAAGTTCCGTAAGGAGATTTTGTAGCGTTATATCTTTATTCTTTGGCTTTAGCTGACATTGCCATATTTCAATAACTCGCCAACCCAATTCATGGAGTTTGGTAATGTTGATTCTGTCACGTTCAATATTGCCTTCGATCTTGATCTTCCAGAATTCGTGGTTGTTAACCGGGATTGTGGCGTATCGGCAATCTTTGTGTCCGTGCCAAAAGCACCCGTTAATGAAAATGGCGACCTTATACTTGGGAAGAACAATATCCGGTTTCCCGGGTAAATCTTTCCGATGCAACCGAAAACGATAGCCATTGGCAAACAAAAAGCTACGCACCAAGACCTCGGGTTTGGTGTTTTTGCTCTTGATATGCGACATGCAACGGCTACGTTGCTCCTCCGACAGTACATCTGCCATATTAAAAAAGAAACTTCCCTGTAGGCAGACAGGCGACCAAGCCTTTATACGACTACAAGGAAGTTCTTAATATGTTGGTATAAGTTATACTTACATTGATCGGTCTTTGTCTGCGCAAGCGCATAGTATGATGCAAAGTTACGAAATTTTTCTCAAAGTACAATTGTTTTTCATAGGTAGTTATCTACATTTTTTACCAATTCATCTATCGGCAAAGGCATAAGTTGTGTAGTTTATAGTGATTGACCGAATTTAGTGCTTAAAGCCGCCGAGGGATTGGGGTTCTCTCGGCGGCTTGGGTTAGTGGCGCATCTTGGGGCCTCTGCGCTGCTGGGCTTTGAGTTTTTGTTGTTCCTTGAATTTGCGCTTGGCTTCTTCGATGCTGAGGCCGGGGTGCATTTTGAGGAAGTGAGCGAAGTCGTCGGACAGGCCTCCGCCAAGTACCATGTTGGTGTCGTCTGCCGATTGGCTTCCGAGTGATGGTGTTGACATGGTAATCGCCAGGGCTTGTTGCTGGGGCGTGGCGGTTGGTGTCGGAGCGGCCTTGACGGTCGGAGCCATTTGGCTTTTGAGGTTTGCTTCAAATTGGATATATAAGCCGGTGGGCGTATAGTCCTTGCCGATTTTGGATGCGACGAAAGAATGATTGCCTTTCGCATAGATGAGGGTCTTAATCTTTGTCCGGGCGTCATCTTTCCATAGGCATTTCACTTTCACGCCCCGCTCTTTCATCCTTCTCTGAAATGTCGGCCAGTCGGAGATGGACTTGTCTTTCAGTACTTCGTGGCCAATCTGCCGGATTTCGATACGGCTTTTCTCAGCGCCTCGCAGTTTGGAGGTGTCAAGGGATAGACTGTCCTCAGCAATGGTCAGACCATGGCGTTCGGTGATGTCGCGACAAACACGCTTATTGCGGTGCCAATTCGTGACGGGCTTGATGATTTTTCCGTCATAATCCACGCGGCTGAACATAAGGTGGCAATGTGGATGATCGGCGTCAGTGTGCCTGACAATAACGTATGGAGTGTTCTTTATCCCCATCGCATCCATGTATTCTTTGGCAATCTGAGTCATGAATTCATCGGTCAGGCGGTGGGCATCCTCCGGTGCAAATCCCAACGCGATATGTCCGCACGGATCTTTGATTTTAGACCTTGTCAGCGTTGGTCGCTCGATGTCGGCGGCGGCTCTCTTTCGCCAGTCTTTCTCACCATCGGCAATCCTTACCCCGTCGCCGTCGAGGATTTTCCAGACACGCTTCTCTATCGGTTTGTCGTCCTGCTTGACACGCGTGATGTAGTCCAGACAGCCTCCAAATCCGTTACCTTTTCTTATCTTGGCAAACATATTTTAGGTCTTAATTTCATAGAACAGGTCGATGAGCGCATTGTGTCTTTTCAGCACTGCCGTGGCTTGGTTTGCCACAGCGAAGCATCTGCCGCTGTTGCACGCCTTGGCGATCTGATTAAGGTTGTTGCCCTCGCGGATAAGTTCGTTGAGGATCCTCATCTGCTCTGGCGAAAGACGCTCCACAATCTGCGCATTGAGGATGCAGTCACGGGCGAATGTGGAGAAATCCCGGTAGCCGGCCTTGCGCTTACGCTCGTTTGCATGGTCGAGCTGATTGAGAGAAAACTTGATTGTCTTGGGTATGTTGATCACATCATACATATCCTCTATGTCATGCCCCGGCATGGGGCGGCGGTTCTTTTTTCTATTCATATCACTAAAGTTATTAAACGGTTATAATCATTGTAGTAAAGAATGGAGGGGGAGTTTCGAGGTGCACAAAACGGCTTGGTATTACCAAAGCCTAAACTCGCTCCCCCTCCATTCTCATTCCGGTGGTTGCCGCCTATGGGTGTCAATTTCCGCTCCGATTAAGAGGCTATGGCCTCTCAAATTAGCCATCGGTTATGACCTTTGCTAGGTGCTGTCCTAATCTCAATCAAGTTTTGACCACTCCGAAATATCCGGCTCCATTTTCTTGAAAATCTCACGCAGGAGATTATTGATGAGATAGGTCGGTCGCGCCTTGTGGTCGCCGGAAAGAGCACAAATCCGATAGGCCATTTTGATGAGGTCGGGGGCGATAGTTATCGGAGAGCCGTCCTTAGTGCTTGTCTTGATGAGATAGGAGTCGTGAAACTCTCCAAGTGTCGCACGCCGCATCTTGGCACTGATACGGGTGGACTTCTTTTTGGGCGGCTTCTTGTCAGTTGACATCTCTTCTTCCTTATTGACACCACTCACTTCATTGACTGTATCGACCTCAGTCATTATAGTCGCATTAGTGGATAATGCGGATTCTGCGGCGGAGGTAGAATTGCTCTCACGTTCTGCCATTTCCTCGACGGCTACGCGTTTGGCCTCGTACTCGTCTATTTTTGTTTGTTTCGCAAGCATCCTTTCCTTGGTTGCCTTCGCTTCATCGGAAAGTGACGTGCCCACTTCAATGACTTTGTTGGCATCAGTCGTTGAAGTTGTTGTAATGACTTCATCCTCCAGACCTAAGATATTCATGTTGATATTGTCTATATCAAAGTTGTCTATCGATTTGTCGGAAGACTTATTTTCTTTTGCCTTGGAATCCGACATGCCGGGTTTCGCGTATGTCGGTCGTGAGGTTTTCCTCATCCATTCCATGAATTCATCTTGATCTTCAGGAACTACAATATTTTTATTACTCATAATATCTATTTTAATTATTGAACATAGGGGTTATGAATGGCTTGCAGGTTCAGGTTCGGCTCGCTTATATACACCCCGTTCCGAACTGAACTGACATCAGTAGTAGAAATCGGGGTTGTAGGCGTAGGCTCCGTTTTCTCTGACGATCATCCGCTTGTTCATTAGGAATGTCTTCAGTTTCGTCACCTTGCCGTCGCCGTATGGGAAGCCGCAGGCAGCATACGCCTCCTTGATTCTGTCCTCGCAGTTCTGACAGCCTTTGATTGCCCCGTTCGAGAATGCTTTCTCCAATGCCGCGCGGTGCTGTTCGTCAGTCAGTTCATTGTAGGAGAATGTCTGAGGCTTCTGACGGTTGAAAGTGTAGCCGTCGGCTATCTCCGGCAAACCATTGTCATTGATGCGGAAGGCGAATGGCGAGAAGTCCATTGCACGGATGCAGGATGCCGACACTTCGGTCACTTCATCATCGGTCGCGCTTTTGCTGACTTGCAGAACGGTCTCAGCCTTGTTGTTCAACTCGGTGCCGACATGACCGCGCACGTTGTCGTCGCTCTTGTTGAGGTGGAGCACCGTGTGGATATGGATTTGATTGTTGTCAGTCCATTCCATCAGTTTGTTGATGAGGCGCGATGATTCGGTGGCGTTGTTGATGTCGAACATCAGGTTGCGGATGCCGTCGATCACTACCAAGCCAACATTTGGCGTTGTGGCTATCGCCCGGTCAATTATTTCCAGACGGGTGTCGGGAACCTGCGCCCTCAACTGCGAGAAAAACAGATTGTCGGGGTGTTTGTCGGTGGGCAAACCTGCGAGTTCTATAGCGCGTCGTATCACCTTCTGACAGTGATAGGGGCTTTGCTCGGTGTCGAAGTACAGCACCGTCCGCTTGTCGTCCGGGAACTCTGCCGAGTATCCGAGGCATTCGCCGTTGGTAAGTGCGGCGGCTACGATGGCACTGACGTTGAAAGTCTTCTTGCTTTTGGCTTTGCCAGTGGAGGCGGAGAAGTTGCCGAGTGTGCCTATGACCAAGCCGTTGCAGAACAATACTTCGGGAGCCATTGCCAATTCATCGGTGACACGGATCTGCGAGGCTTGCCAGAGCGCGTCAAGTTCTTTCGCTTCCATCACTGCCTTCCTCTTTCGATTATCAGACGGTCAACGTCTGCGCGGCGATAGAGAATCTTGCGCTTCATCTTGACGGGGACAAGATAGCCGGTGCGTTCCCAGTTCCAAAGGGTCGTGGGGCATACGCCGAACATCTCCAGCACTTCCTTCTTGGGGATGCAGCTCTCCTGCGAGGCGTTGACCATTACGGGCAGAAGCTGCGCCTTGGCTTGTTCAATCATATCGGTGGCGAAGGCCTTGAGGTCTTCGATTGTCAGAGTGAGGGTCAGACCGGTGACTCCACTCTCTATGAGAGTCATGATATTTGTCATAAAAATCATCGGGTTCCGCCGGGGGTAAGGAACTGTGGCGTTGGCGGAGTGATGCGCCACAGTTCCATAAGACTGATGTTACACTTTCCGAAAAGACATAGCGGTGGCCGTACCGACTGCCGGGGCGGTCGGATAAGTTTCGGAATGTCCACGAAAAGAATTGAAATGGGACGGGGTCACGTGCCCCTCACTACGATAAAAAAATTCCAGTGGCTCTTTGGCTATCCCACTGCCTCAAGCATTGGTATGGAATCGGTTTCTCTCCGGCATCAGGACTTCCATGGCAGTCCCGATAGCGCTATTATGCCATTGAGAAATAATGTCGGCATTAACCCGCCGTGGGTCAGTTGGTTGAAAATCTTTACCAGTCATTTGTTTTCATCAAGAGAAAAACATCGGGCAGCAATTCCTCAGAGTATAATTTTGAATGTGCCGGATGAGGATTCTTCTCGATTTCAACTCTCGACTTTCGGTCGGTCTTCGTATATAAAACACGTGTCGCAACCGCTCGGTTTGCCTCGGACAGACCTCGGACATCGCTATATTTCAGACGTTTATCTCGTGTGTATGCTTAATCATAAGTGGTTAAGTATTGAGAAAAGTCCGACGGTGTCCGACGAATGTCTTGAATATTCTTTTTAATTTCCGAAGTTGTCCGATAAGCGTCGCATCACTACCTACGGAAGTCGTGATTTTGCTGTTCCTGCAAACAATATCTTGAACGCAAAGAGGACTTCATCAGCCGTAATGCCCGACAAATATACAACATGCGGCTTTCGATTTCCAAATTTTCAGACTCCTTGGCCGCATAAAGTATAGAAAATGTCGCATATTTCCGCCTAAAATGATTCGGATTTCACAAGAGAAACAAGCCACCAAAAAGAAAAGATTTCGGTTTTCTGTGCATTTCCCACGGTTGCACACACTTTTCCCAACATTACCCAACAATAATTTCTCAGATGAACATAACCGCAACTTCGTTGTTGTGGTCGATTATTGTGATGCAAAGTTAAGCCAGAGTCATACCGCCATCCAAATATTCAAGGCACATGGGACTATCTTGCCTCGCAGTGCCCCAAAGTGACGCGACTCTACAAAGTTAAAATTCGATTCACTCCGAATCCAAATTTTCGGGACGCATCGGCTCATCTTGCCCGGCATTGCCCAAAAGTGATGCGTTTTTGAAGCAAAGGTACTCTGCCATTCCCTCTGTCTCCAAATTCCACGATGGGATAGGACTACGTGACCGCTCACAGCCCCTCATAGCCGCTAAACGAAAAATCCCGACTCTCCATGCCGAAGCATGATGAGCCGGGAGGTATATTAGTGTAACATCTTAATAATCTTTACACACTCATCTGTGACTTGGGTAAGCAACCTTTTACACCTTATGTCTTCACTTCCTTTCAAAAGAACTTCCAATTCTCGGAATCTCTCTAAATAAGTTGACAGTGGTTTAATTGTATAATTTTCAAATCTATCAATGAAATATTTCTTATCATCAGTCTCTTTATACATGAGAAGGCGGCTTGCTGTCGGTTTCTCATCTTCGACCCTTAGATAAGCATTGACTATCTGAGCAGAAGGAAAGCGGTCAACAACTTCGTTCGCCTTAGTAAAAATTGAGCGAGCCAACGTCTCCACACTAAATCCACTTGCACTCCCTTTTCCAGTCCCTGCGGAGATTCGATCGGTTAGATTCCCATTTTCATCCTCCATTATAAAGGAAGCTGAAGAGCCGCCCCAGTCATATCCTATACGTCCATTGAGTAGAGTCCACCTTCCAATTGGAATCCCCTCAATTCTATCAGAATTAACGATAGACAAACCAAAACGGCCATTACCGTTCCATTGATTTTCGATGGCTACATTGCAGATATAATCATAGTCACTTTGATTATCTGATATGGAGAGTTTTGTAATAAGCTGAGAGGCTCCGTTAACTCTAATGCCAAATATGTATTGCTGATCTATCAATGCCATTGTATTGAAAAATGTTAAAGGATTCAATCTCGATTTATTCAGTTGAGTTGACACCGATTCAATGCCATTCAGACGGCATAGTCATAGGTAACTTTATAGGTAACTCGCCAGAATCTCGTTAAATCGAAAATCGCCAAGTATCTGTGATTTAGATGCTTGGCGATTTTTGAGGTGGTGCCACCAGGAATCGAACCGGGGACACAAGGATTTTCAGTCCTTTGCTCTACCAACTGAGCTATGGCACCATTTCCGTTTTGCGAGTGCAAAGTTACGCACTTTTTTTGATTCCTCCAAATTTTTTCGCTACTTTTTTCAAAAAAAATTAAATTTTCTTGGTTTTATATGGAAGATTTGCCTATATGGGATATACTTTGGCCTATTTCGCCACCCCATCTCTTAAATATGGGAGATCACTGATATTAATTCATGAAATATTTTTTACCGTTGACTTATGTAGCAGCCTCTTGCCAGCACATGAAATACCGCCGCAATTAATGTACCGCTGCTATTGACATACCGCTGTCATTGGCGTACGAGATACCGCAGGTCGGAGATCATGTCGTTGAAAAAGGCCTGCATGGGCGTAATGATCGGTCTCACCTCAGGCTCCGAGCCGTCGCTGAGCACTTTCAGACAACCGCTCTCGCAATGGATACTGATTTTTCTGCCCATACTCAACGGTTCGCCGTCGATCTGCGCAGGGCCCTCCTTCAGCCGTATTATCTTCACCTCCCTTGCTTTGAACGAGTCTATCATCCTATACTTGTCGATGTGTCCGCTCAGCAGTCCTATACCGGCCATTGCCTGGTCGAGCGCGGACCCGTTGCGTATGACAATCACATCGAGCAGGCCGTCGCTCAGCGAGGCATGTGGGGCAATATAAGCGTTGTTGCCATATTGCGATGTGTTGCACACTGCTATCTGGAACGCTTCTTCCGTATAAATGTCGCCGTCGATTTCGATGGCATAGTGATCAGGGCTGAAGTTGAGATATTCAAGAAGCGCGCTTCTTACATATTGCATCTTACCGCGACGCTTGCCGGACGCGAATTTCTCGGTCACAGCCGCATCGAAACCCACTCCGAATGTGCAGAAAAAAGGTTTTCCATCCGCTACTCCGCAGTCGATGGAATAAGGCCGGAAGTGTGCGATTGTTTCGATTGCCTTGTCGAAGTCCATCGATATTCCGAGGGTTCGGGCAAGTCCGTTGCCGCTTCCGCATGGTATTATACCGAGCGATGTGTCGGTGTGCATCAACACCGAAGCTACCTCATTCACCGTTCCATCGCCCCCTGCCACTATCACGATATCCATCCCACGGCCTGCAGCATCTGCAGCGATTTCCGCTCCATGCCCTTTATGCTGAGTCTGGACAATATCAAGATCGATTCCCGACTTCTTCAGTCTGGAGAGAGCCAGATTACATATGTCTTTTTTATTGCGGGTGCCCGAGATGGGATTGATCAACATCAATGCAGACGGCATATCTTCCAAATGTTATGTTATATAAGGTATTGAATCGTGTTTATACTCTTCTCAATACGAGATTGCGACCGCAAAATTAGCAAAAAAAAACGAAAGATTTGCCAGTATGACGGATTTTTTATAAATTTGCATTGCGTAGCGCCTTATGCGCTTTAAAAAGAATTGAAATACAAGATACACCGGGAAGGTACAAATATAATAATACTGCTGGCGGTAGTGCTCATAGCGCTCAACATCCCCGTCTGGCTTTTTCTTCCGCCATGGATATTTCCGGCGGCGCTGTCGGCGCTGTCGGTGCTGGTGTATAGTTTCGTCTTCAACTTTTTCCGCTGTCCGGCCCGCCACTACAAAGGTCCGCGGCAAGGGATGATCATAAGTTCCGTCGACGGCAAGGTGGTGGCCATAGAGAAGGTCAACGAGCCTGAATACATAGGCGGGGAGGCTCTTCAGGTGTCAGTGTTCATGTCGCCGCTCAATGTGCACGCCAACTGGGTACCGGCCGAGGGACGTATCGAATACGTGCGTCATCATTCGGGCCGTTTCTATTCGGCATGGCTTCCGAAGTCGAGCACCGAAAACGAACGCGCCACCATAGGCATCGTCACTCCTGAGGGACACCGCATCACGGTGCGTCAGGTGGCGGGAGCGATGGCACGCCGCATCGTCACCTACACCCGAGTAGGCGCTGAGGTGGAATTTGACGAGCACCTCGGCTTCATCAAATTCGGCTCAAGGGTGGACCTCTTTCTTCCGCCCGAATCCATTCCTCTCGTCAGCATAGGGCAGCGTGTCGTGGGCGACCAGACCCAGATCGCCACACTCCCCCAGACATAGCCGTAGCAGCGGCCATCAATCGCGAAAACGGCTCAGAAATTCAAAAACAGAAATAATGAAACCCAATCTTAGAATAAAAGACTATATACCCAACTTCATCACGTGCCTTAACGTTCTCTGCGGGTCGATAGCCATCCTCGCCGCGTCTCAACCTCTTGAAGAGGCCGCCGGTCTGGCCGGATGGCAATGGAGCGTTCTCTTCATGGTGCTCGCGGCCACAGCCGACTTCTTCGACGGCTTCGCAGCCCGGTCGCTCGGCGTGAGCAGCCCTATAGGAGCCGATCTTGACTCGCTGTCCGACCAGGTCAGTTTCGGGGTGGCTCCGGCCATGCTCCTCGCCTTTTCCCTTTATGGCCAGACTCCGCTCTGGATGGTATTCCTGCCGGTCATCCTGCCGGTGGCCACTGCCCTTCGTCTGGCCAAATTCAATGTCGACACTCGCCAGACATCCGGTTTTCTCGGAATGCCGGTACCTGCCAACGCCATGTTCTGGATAGGCTACGTATCGTATATGCACGGAGGCGCGGAATGGCTCGCCAGCCCCTGGGCATTGCTGCCCTCGCTGCTCTTCATCAGCTGGTTTATGGTGTCGGAAGTGCCCATGATCTCGCTTAAGTTCAAAAACTGGGGGCTGAAAGAAAATATGGCGCGATATTTGTTGATATTAGGGTCGGCGGTGCTTCTTGCCGTGCTGTGGCTTCCGGGCATGCTCTGGATCATAGTTCTCTACGCGCTGATGTCGCTCATATTCGCGCGCAGCGGCAAGGCGGCACACCACTGAAAACTTACAAAAAAAACGCGCATCACAACATGACAGGTTTATTGATCATCATATTGCTGGCACTCGGTCTGCCCTATCTTTTCCGGCTCCTGAGGCCCTTGCTCCTGCGCTGGCTGCAGCGGCGCGCCGAGCGCTACATGCGTCAGGCCATGGGCATGCCTCCCGGCGGCGACGACCGCCGTCAGCGGTCGTCACGGCAGTCGGACGCAGGCTCATATACCCGTCGCCGACGCCATTCGTCGCGTCGGGGGCCGGTGATTCCGAAGGAATATGCCGAGGATCTGTCTCTTATACACATCTCCGAGCCCACGAGACACTGAGCGATCTCG
>ENA-UAPL01000710-UAPL01000710.1-human-gut-metagenome-genome-assembly--contig:-NODE-710-length-13187-cov-3.837801_pt1 | contig 13187 bp, 9 predicted proteins | sample MGYA00243480_ERZ654577 | MGnify/ENA primary metagenome ERZ654577 (study PRJEB26926, sample SAMN06164678) | human gut metagenome | biome: ENVO:00009003; feature: ENVO:2100002; material: ENVO:00002003...
CGAGATCGCTCAGTGTCTCGTGGGCTCGGAGATGTGTATAAGAGACAGGACATTGACAGTACCGGAGCATTCGCTGAGTCGATATATGGTCGCAGATGGCTGGCGCGAATTTGGAAGAATGACTGAATGTTCAAATTTCCTATGCCGTCCGGCCGCTGTCAGTGCGCTCAATAGTTCCCATACTGAAAACCTTATATTGAATAGCGACGGTGAATGGGAAGTGGTTAAAAAACCCGAATGGTGCAAACTTTCAAAGACTTCAGGCAATCTAAAGGGTGAATTGACGGTGACCATAAGCGAACTCCCCAAAGGTGACGGTCATAGAGAAGGGAAAATCGTGTTCAGTCTGAAAGGAACGGAGGTGACGACAGAATGCAAGATATCCCAATACGACTACATGTATAAGGAGGATGAATGTGTCACATTGCAGACGGCAACGAAAGGCAATGGAATTGACATTGTCTTTGTAGGCGATGGCTGGGATGCCGAGTCTATTGCAAATGGCAATTATCTTAATCTTGTCAATGAACAGGTGGAACATTTTTTTGGAATTGAGCCATATGCTACCTACAGGAACCGTTTTAATGTATATGCATGCATGAGCATGTCGCAAGAAACAGGTGTAAATACTACATCGACATGGTGCAATACACGCTTCATGACTTTTTATGCGCATGATTGCGACGGCAACGCCTATCTCGGTCTTGATGATGCGGACGGCGTGTTTGATTACGCGTTAAGCCACTCTCCATTAAAATCCGAAAATCTTGATAAGTCGCTCATTGTCCTGACACTTAATAACAATGAATATGGCAGCAATACTATTATCACGGAAAATGGGTCTGCCATATCCATCTGTTGCTCAAGCGAGGACTCTTATCCGATGGACACCCGGGGCATAATCCAGCACGAGGCGTGCGGTCATGGATTTGGCAAACTTGCAGAGGAGCGTATTTCCGAAAACAGATACATCTCCATCAAAGAGCAAAATGAAATAAGGAATGCACAGTGGCGCGGCTGGTACCAGAACATATCCTTGTCAGGGAAGGCAACCGACGTGTCATGGGCGGATTTGATCTTAGATCCGCGTTACAGCGACAGGGTCGACATTTTTGAAGGTGCCTACGGAAAGACGCGCGGCGTCTACCGCGCGGAAATAAACACATGCATGAATTACGGCATTCCGTATTTCAGCGCGGCTGCACGCTTGGACATCATGCGGCGCATACTCCAGTATTCAGGCGAGGAATTCACTATGGAGAAATTCTACGCCACTGATTCCGACAGGTGGGGATCGACGGGTCCATCCACAAGGGCGGACGTGCCCGACGATGGCAGGCAATACATCAATTCAGGACTGCATCACCCGGTCCGTAAAGTAAAATCAAAGAAGTACTAAATCGTAAAAAAAATATATATCTTATGAATACACATAAATCACTGCTCCTTTTCGGAGCCGCTCTCTCGCTTCCTGCAACTCGGAAGATGCTCCGGCTCCTGCAGCCGATAAGGAGATCGCTTTCATATGCGAGTATGACGGCGACGGCACCCGTGCCTCTGACACGAGTTTTGAGAGCAACGACAGAATAGGTGTCTATCTTGTGGCGCAGGATGCCGCTCTTCAGATAGCCGGCAACGAACTCAACAACGAACTTTTCACCTACAACGGTTCGTCCTGGAAATCCGCCCGCAAGACTTATTGGGACAACGGCACATACAAGGTGTATGCCTACTATCCCTACACAGCCTCTGTCAATGACACCGAGGATTTCACTTTCTCGATTGCCGAAGATCAGTCGAATCATGCGGGATTCACAGCGTCCGACTTTCTTTGGGCAAGCAAGGAGGGCGTGACGGCATCGGCTTCTCCGGTGACTCTGAAATTCTCCCATCGTATGAGCAAGGCAATTGTGAAATTGGAGAAGAGTGAAGACTATGAAGGCAACATTCCGTCAGACTGCGAGGTATATATCCACTCTACAGTGGGCACTGCCTCGATCGACCTTGAGACGGGTGGCGCATCGAAAGACATTTATGCGGGTACCGGCACAATCAAAGCTAAGAAAATCAGCAATACGGAATATCAGGCTATTGTGGTGCCGCAGAACATAGAGAGCCGCCGTCCGTTGGTGGAGGTGGTGACTCAGGGTGTAAGTTATCTGATGGAGGGAAAGATATCGTTCAAGCAGGGATATGCGCACACCATCGTGGTGATCCTCTCCAAAAACCCGACACAGACCAAGATCGAAATAGGCGGCTCGATAGGAGGTTGGAACTGATATCACGCCTTTATGCTGCGAAGTGCCGGGGTGTGGAACTTGTAATTAGCTTAAATTCATGAATAAAAACATTATCATTATTATATCTTGCTTTCTCGCTGCCCTGACATCTTCGGCGGCGGGAAAGTGGCGTGGCGACCTGAATGCCGACGGAAAAGTGGATCTTGCCGATATGGTTTTCCTTGCCAAGGCTATCAACAGCGGCAACGCCGGCGCGGATTGCGACCTGAACTTATCCGGCAAGGTGGATGACTTTGATCTTGAGACTCTTGCAAACATCATTCTTTCCGGAAAACTTGTGGAAGACGAGGGTTTCAACGTCGGCATAGGGGGGTGGGATGATTCCGGTGAAGATTATGGCGGCATTGTGAAGGCTCCCGCTTTTCACGCGGCTCGTCAGGCTGAGTCCACGCGTTTCTATATTGATAATTCAAGAAAAGAAGGCGAAGGCTATGCTGTCGATTTCGGAATCGGGAGTGGGGAAGAGGCTCCTGTTGCTGTGCTTTTTAATATTCAGGTACCCGGACCGAGTTTCCTCTATTTCGACAAAAACAATCTTGTAAATCTTGACAATAGTCTGTTGGACGGTCATAGAATTTACGGTAATGTCCGGCTTGAGTTGGAAAATATTTGGAGTGAATTCTATGTCTTGCGTTTCATCTTGTTTTCGCCGGATTTAAAAGCCTTGAAAGCTCCTGTGGGTAAACTTGGGTCAATCTCGTATTCAGGCGCCGGCGAACTATGGTTCTCCTATCTGTTTTCAGACTGTCAGATGGTCGTGCCGGGGACGGATGTAGTATATTCACCGGATGCACATGATGGTTGGATATGGTGGATACAGCAGCAGGTTCTTGTGCAATCAATCAGCATCGAGGGTATTCCTGATGGCCATATTATGGTGGGTGACAGGTTTAGATTACGTGCGGTCGTATCGCCGGAAGAGGCCTCTAACAAGTCTGTAGTCTGGGGCTCGTCTGATCAGGGAGTAGCGTCGATAGACAGTGACGGGAATGTGGAAATCACAGGCGCGGGCAGCGTTGCGATTACAGCGGTTGCCGCTGACGGAGGAGGTTGCGAGGCTTCCGTAGTGATAAATGCGGTTTCCGGAGTGGATGCAATGTTTGTTGATGAGGGTCCGTATAAGGTTTTCAATCTCAACGGATGCCTGATTCTCGACAGCACGGACTATACCGATGTCATGCGGCTGCCACGAGGCGTATACATAGTGAGGTCCGGAGCCACAACACGCAAATTGTCGCTTTAAGACCGGTGGATGGACCTTCCTGGAGAAGTCCCGTCGCATCCTAAAACCATCCGACCACAAAACCTTCAGGTTGAGCTTGTGCTCGACTTGAAGGTTTTGCAATGCCGGTCAGTCGGTTATTTTCACTAATGAACGCTCTATTCTTCCGCCGTCGGGAGTGGTGGTCCAACGTTCTTTCTCTATCTGCAATATTGTTCCGGACAGCGCCTCGATTATGTTGTTCTCGCTTTGTATAATTGAGATGTAAGGCCTTTCGGGATCATCGAGATTGGCATCGCGGATCTGCCGGTCGGTCAGAAATGCCGAGGTAAAAAGATCCATCAGTTGGTCACTGTCATAGTTCACCAATGAATGAATGGAGACAATCTGGTAGTCTTCGCCGGTTTCCAGAACTTCGCATGTGAGGTCGACTCTTGCATCCACTTCTTTATTTCCGAAGAAAGGTACAGGCATTTTTATATCATACGAACATGTCCCTATATCATAAGTTTTTCCATACAGATGGAACATCCTGACATTCTTCAACAATGATTCCTTTGACAAAGAGGCATCTAAAAATTTCTCCATTCCATTGATATAGTTTGTCTTTGTCTCGTATGGCATATCCAGTGTCTCAGCCCATTCTCTCAGCATAGCCCTGCAGGTGTCCAATTCAGAAACGTAATCATCGAAATTGCGATAATCTTTGACCACACCTTGCGGATCTGTGATTAATTCCTGAGGTTTTTCCATGATGTTCAGCACCCGTTCGAAAAATGATTTCAACGCTCCCGTATCTACAAGAATTTTGCCCATTTCCGGCATTTGAGTTCTTGTCTCAAACACCAGATCTCCATTGGAAAGCAATTCTGTAAGACTTATTTCAAAAGTGATGGATGTGGATGGCAGCGCTATGGTGTCGGAATTTTCAATCTGGCTGCTTGATGAGTAGGATGTATATTTAGCTGTATCCCCTACATTCCAGTTGTTATATATAGAGACAATGCTGTCTCCAATCACTTCTGCATCGGCCTGGTTCAAAAAAGAGCCAAGCAAAAGAAGCAGGACGAGTATTGTAGATTTCTTTAAAGTAATCATAAGTCGGTCAGGTTGTGGTCGTCTACAAAATTACATAATTTATTTGAATGTCACAACATGTTGAATAAAAACAGAGTAAATTATTTTTCCGATATGAAGATAGTGGTGGCGATGGATTCGATGAAGGGGTGTCTCTCTTCCGGCGATGCCTCTGGGGCGCTTGCGGATGGCATACGCAGTGTGGCTCCCGGTGCGGGCGTTGCGGCAGTAGCGGTGGCCGACGGCGGGGAGGGTACGGCGGCGGCATTGGCGGCGGCAAAGAGTGAAGCCCGTATGTTGCGGAGCAGCGTAAAGGGTCCTGACGGAGGCTGCGTGGAGGCGGAATGGTGTCTCAATCCGTCGGACGACACTGCCTGCATCGACATGGCTGCGGCTGCCGGACTGACTCTGCTTCCGGAGGAGAGAAGAAACCCTATGTACACCACGACCTATGGCGTGGGGCAACTCATCAGGGCGGCCGCCGCCCGGGGCGCGGGCAAGGTCATTCTCGGTCTCGGCGGATCCGCTACCGTCGACGGCGGTCTGGGGGCGTGTCAAGCCCTTGGCGTGAGGTTTTACCGCCGTGGTCATGGATCCCGGATCTCACGCCTGATAACTGAGCCTGTTACGGGAAATGTGCTTTCTGAAATAGATGACATCGACACCGATGGTGTCGGGCCGGGAGTAAAAAACATACGGATTCTTCTGGCATGTGATGTCGACGCCCCTTTCACCGGACCTTCCGGTGCCGCATGTGTTTTTGGCCCGCAGAAAGGAGCTTCGCCGGAAGAAGTGTCGCTTCTGGATCAAGGCCTCGAGAACGTGAGGAATATCATAAAAAGTAAATATGGCCTTGATCTCAACGAAGTGGCGGGGAGCGGGGCCGCCGGCGGGTGTGCGGGCGGCATGGTGGCACTGCTCGGAGCCAAGATCGGAAACGGAGCTGCCATCGTGCTCGACTCCATAGGTTTCGACAATGTGATAGAAGGCGCGGATCTTGTACTTACGGGTGAAGGAAAATCCGACAGACAGACCCTTATGGGCAAACTTCCTTTCGAGATTCTGAAGCGTGGACAGCGGCACGGTGTCCCGGTCTGTCTGGTGGCTGGAATAATAGACGATGCCATGGCCTTGCGAGAGGCTGGTTATGCGGATATCATCGACATCAATTCCGGTAGAATTGCGATGCTCAGCGCTACGGAGGGGGCGAATCCTATGTCGGCTGCCACCGCCGCAAAGCGGCTGTTCTTTGCAGGCTCGGAGATTTTTAGTAATTTTGCACGGAATTTTATCAAAAACTGATATGCTGATGAAAACCGCATTGATTACTGTCGGAATGCTCATAGCCTCCAACGTCTTCATGACGCTCGCTTGGTACGGACATCTGAAACTGCAGGCGATGGGATGGATTAAAGACTGGCCTCTTTTCTGCGTGATACTGCTGTCTTGGGGCATTGCATTGCTGGAATACAGCATAATGGTACCTGCCAACCGCATGGGATATGTGGAAAACGGCGGTCCTTTCTCCATGATGCAGCTCAAGGTGATTCAGGAGGCGGTCACGCTCACTGTCTTCACCATTCTGTCTGTGTTCGTGCTTTCGGGCGAGAAATTGCATTGGAACCATGTGGCGGCCTTCCTTTGTCTGATATGCGCTGTCTTCTTTGTGTTTATGCCTACGGGGAAATGATGTGTAGTCTTGATAAAAAAAGATGCTCACCTTTCAAAGCGGAAGGTGAGCATCTTTTCATATGGACTCTCCGGAAGCATCGTCCGGAGATTTCCCGTTTCCGGGTGTCGGATTCTTTCCTGTATCGGCCGGTGCCGGATCCTTGAACAGCCCGGAAAGATATTTTTCATTGAGCCGCTGCATCAGATCCCAGAACGTGGGCACGAACAGTGTGCCTATCAGCGCGTTCATAGCCATGCCGAACACCACGGCTGTGCCAAGTTCGATGCGGCTGTTGGCTCCCGCTCCGGTGGAGAACATCATCGGCATGACGCCGAAGACGAAGGCCAGCGCTGTCATCATTATCGGGCGGAAACGGATAGTGCCGGCATCGTGTGCCGCTGTCTTTATAGGTTTCCCGGCTTTTCTGAAATCCATGGCATATTCCACTATGAGGATGGCATTCTTTGCCGACATGCCGATCAGCAGAATAAGTCCGATCTGGGTGTATATGCTTATCGACTGGTTCATGCAGATGCAGCCGAACACGGTGCCGAGAATTGCGATGGGGGTTGCGAGTATCACGGCCACCGGGTCGGTCCAGCTTTCGTATTGGGCTGCCAGCACAAGAATGGTCATTATGATGGCGAATATGAACACAAACGATATCGTGGTGCCAGACTGTGTCTCCTGGTAGGCCATGCCTGTCCAGGCGTAGGAGTAGTTCTTACCGAGTGTGTCTTTTACGAGTTGCTCCATGGCCTCGATACCTTCCGATGAGGAAACGCCCTTTGCCGGAGTCACGGTGACGGATGCCGACTCATACATGTTGTAGCGGTTGACGGATGCCTGCCCCATCACCGGCTCGATGGATGTGAAGGATGCGAACGGCACCATTTCTCCGTTCGAGTTGCGGACCGCGAGCCGCATCACGTCCTCTATATTGTCGCGGGCACTGCGGTCGCCCTGCAGACGCACCTGATACACGCGGTCAAACTCCACGAAGTCGTTGACATAGTTGCCTCCCATGTATCCGCTCAGGGTGGTGAAGATGTCGGAGAGTGCAAGACCGTAGCTTTTGGCCTTGTCGCGGTCTACCGACAACTGATACTGCGGCACCACACCCTGATACATGGTGGTGAGGGATTCAAACCGGGAATCTTTTTCCACCGCCTGCCTGAGCACTTCGATAGCCTTGAGCATCTCCTCCGGTCCGAGCGAGTTGATGTCAAGAAGATTCAGTTCAAGTCCCGATGAGAGTCCGAGCCCGGGTATTGCCGGCGGATTGACCGCAAACACTACCGCACCCTGGTATTTTTCTCCTATTCTCTCAACCTCGGCCATTATGTCGCCCACTTTCTCGTCGCGGCCCCGTTCCTTCCAGGGCTGGAGCATCACCATCACCGAACTGGCGTTGGATGCGGCTCCTCCTCCCATCATGGAGAATCCGGAGATTGTCATGACATCTTTCACTGCCGGAATCTTCTCTATTTCCGCTGCAAGACTGCGGGTTATCTTCTCGGTGCGTTCGAGGGAGGCGCCTGTGGGAAGTTGCACGGAAGTGATGAAGTATCCCATGTCTTCCGACGGTATATAGCTTGTAGGCCACTTCACGAATCCCCAGAACGCCACGCCGGCCAGGATTATGAATACCGCCAGCGAGGCGACCGCGTGATCGAGCATAATGCCCACAATCCGGTTGTAGAGGCTCCCGGCTTTTGCCCATGCCGCGTTAAACCAACGATAGATGAAGAATTTTGATTCCTTGCGGGGGGTGAGGAAAAGGGCACATAGGGCAGGCGTCAGTGTCAGCGCGTTGAATCCGGAGAAGGCTGTCGACACCGCTATGGTGAGAGCGAACTGCTTGTAGAGTTGTCCTGTTATTCCGGAGACGAATGCGGTGGGGATGAACACGGAGAGCAGCACGAGCACTTCGCCAACCACCGGCCCCGTCAGTTCCTTCATCGCCTTCTCGGCTGCCTGATGCCGGGTCATAGTTCCGCTGTCGACAAGTCTGGAGCAGTCTTCCACCACCACTATGGCGTCGTCGACCACAATGGCTATGGCGAGCACAAGACCGAAAAGTGACAGAGTGTTGAGCGTGAACCCCATGATTTTCATCACGGCGAATGTGGCGATAAGCGAAACAGGAATGGTGATCATCGGAATCACCACCGCCCGCCAGTTCTGGAGGAATATCAGGATCACGGCCATCACGATAAGGGTTGTGATGAGAAACGTCACAAAAAGGTCGTCGACCGATTCCTTCACATAGTCCGTGGCATTCATTATTATTGAGAAATGCACCCCGTCAGGCAGATATTCAGAAAGACGGTCGAGTTCGTCGATACATCCTTTCGCCACATGGAGTGCGTTGGCTCCGGGCAGTTGGTTGATGCCGATGGCGCAGCCGGGACTTCCGTTGATGGTGGAACTGTTGGAATAACTGTCTGATCCGAGGTCTATTTTTGCCACATCCTTCAGTCTCAGCATTCCGGTGCCGTCGGTGCGGATGACGATGTCGCCGAATTCCTCTGGCGATGAAAGCCTCCCTTTGCTGACGAGCGTGTACTCGAAAGCGGAGTTGCCGTCGAGCGGTGGCTGGCCTACTGCACCCGCGCTCACCTCGATGTTCTGCGAGCGTATGGCCGAGGATATGTCGGCAGGTGTCAGATTCCTGATGCGGAGAGCTTCGGGATCGAGCCATATCCTCATGCTGTAGTCGCCGCCGCCGAATGCCTGCACTCCGCCCACACCGTCTACGCGGCTGAGCGGATTTACAAGATTCAGCTGGGCGTAGTTGGTGAGATAGAGCGCGTCGTAGCGTTGCGGGTCGTCGGCGAGCAGAGCCACAAACATGATCTGGTCGCTCGCCTCCTTGTTGACGCTGACGCCCTGCTGTGCCACTTCCGACGGAAGCGTGGCGCTTATCAGGGAGATGCGGTTCTGTACTTCTACGGCTGCCTGATCAAGGTCGGTGCCGTTTTTAAAGGTGATCGTCAGTGAATAGCTGCCGTCGGAGCCGGAGTTGCTGCTCATATAGAGCATACCCTCAACTCCGTTGACCTGCTGCTCGATAGGGACGCCTACGGTCTGGGCTACAGTGTTGGCGGAAGCGCCCGGATATGAGGCGTTGACCATCACCGTGGGGGGAGTGATGTCGGGGTATTGTGCTACCGGAAGGGTGAAGTAGCACATGGCTCCGGCAAGCACCATCAGCACGGCTATGACGGTAGCGAAAATCGGGCGGTCTATGAAGAATTTGGAGAACATGGCGTTTTATCTTTGTCCAGCCTTGGCCTTGGCGTTGCCAGGTTTGTCGGCTGATATTTGTTTAGGGTTGACTTTCATTCCGTTGCGTACGGTAAGAAGCGCTTCGGTCACGTATCTGTCGGTCGGTCTGAGACCCTCTTCCACCACACGCAGGGAGTCGCGGTAGATCTCTCCTGTCTTGATGGGGGTGTAGACCACCTTGTCGGAATCATTCACCACATAGACGTATTTGCCAAGCTGGTCGGTGCCGATCGAGGCATCCTTGATTAGAATCGCCGACGGGTCGGAGCCGTAGGGGAGATTGATTGTGGCATACATACCGTCTTTCAGTTCGTTGTCGATATTCTGCACTGTCCCTTTCAGTGTCATGGTGCCCGTCTGAGAGTTGATGGTGGGCGATTCATAATATAGGTCGGCAGTGTAGGAATGTGGCAGCGGATGGGAGAACGACAGCGGTATGTTGCGGTAGATCGCCTGGTTTTTCCCGCCGTTCTGTCCGATCATCTTTTCATACTGGGCATCCTCGATGTTGAAGTCGGCCACCATGTAGGAATTATCGTATATAGTGCATAGTTCCACCGGCGAACCTTCACCGTTGAGATAAGAACCCTTGTCGAGCGGGCTTGATGTGATATAGCCGGATATAGGAGCCGTGACATTGCAGTATGACAGGTTGAGGTTGGCCTGGCTCAGCGCGGCCCGAGCGTTCTTTATCGCGGCGGCTGCCTGCTCCATCGTGGATTTAGCCTGAACCACCTCGATCTGGGCTACGGCATCGCTCTTCAGGGCTTCCTTAAGTGCCTCGTAGTTGCGCGATGCGTATTCGTATTGGCTTTCGGCTGTGGCGAGTGCGGCTGCTACCTGGGCTGCAGCCTCCCGGTATTTGGCAGACTCGACAGTGAAGAGCACTTTCCCTTTTTCCACATATGAGCCGCTGTCGTAGTTTTTTGAAAGGATAAGTCCGTCGACACGCCCGACGACTGTAGCGCTTGAACCTGCATATAGCAGACCGGGATATGATTTGTGAAGCACTATCGAGTCAATTTCCGGAAGAGCGACATTCACCTCCGGGGCATCTGATTGCCCTCCGGTCTTGTCTTTGTGTCGGCAGGACACCGCGCCGACCAGCATGAGGCCCGCTGTCGCGGCAAGATAAATAGTAGTCTTTTTCATAGCATTGGTTTCTAAAAGGTTATTCGGCATTCCATCCGCCACCCAAGGCCTGGTATAGGCTGACTACGGCTGAAAGCGCGTTTTTGCGGGCTGCTATCTGCGAGTCCTGATTTTCAAGATATCTTATCTGCGCGTCCACCACATTGCTGAAAGGGGTGAGCCCTTTCTTGTAGAGTTCCACGGCGAGGCTGAGCGACTCTTTGCTTTCCTCCACCGCGTTCGCCATGAGGTCGTAGGTGCTTATGGATGACTTGTAGGTGGTGGTGGCGTTCTGCACCTCGATCACGGCGTTCATCACCGTGTAGTTGTAGGAGTAGACTGCAGCCTCGAGTTGCGAACGTGCTTCCGCCGTCTTGTAGTTTCTCGCCAGTCCGTCGAAAAGAGTCCAGTCGAGCGACGGGCGTATTTCCCAGTATAGGCTGTTTTTGCCGAAAAGGTTTGATGCGTCGTGCGCCTGGGTGGCTATGGAGCCGGTGATGGAGAGTGTGGGGAGAAATTCCTTCTTCGCCACACCGAGTTGCGCGGCGTTGCGCGCGAGAACCGCCTCCGCCTCTATGATGTCGGGGCGGCGGCGCAGCAGATCGGCCGGCACGCCGAGTTGCGCTCCGTATATGATCTGCATTTCTGCCGAAGTCGAACTGAGCCAGTCGTGGATGTCTGAAGGATATCGCGCGGTGAGCAGCGCAAGCGAGTTGATCGATGATTCTATCATGGCCTCGAGCGATGGAATCGAGGCTTTTGTGGTTGCCACTACAGTCTTTGACTGTGTCACCTCAAGTTTGCTTGCGATTCCCGCTTTGAACCTCGCCTCTACGATGGCGAGCACTTTCTCCTGCTCGGCAAGGTGGCTCTTCGCCACTTCAAGTTCGCGTTGTGCCGACCGGAGCGTGATATACGCTTTTGCCACGTTGGCGGCAAGCGATACCATCAGACCGTCGTATTCCGCGCGTGTGGCTTCGTAGGAAGCCTTGCTTACCTTAATGTTCTGGGTTATTTTTCCGAAAATGTCAATTTCCCATTGGGCGGAGGCTCCGAGCGAAAAATAGTCGTAGCCTGACGGTGGGGTCACCGCTTTTGAGGTGGCGCCTGAGTTTTGGCCTTTGGTCCATGAGGCGGAAAGGTCGATGGTGGGGAAATATGCGGATTTTGCGGCATCGAGGGTTTTTCTGGCCATCTCTATGCGTGAGACCGCGGCTCCTGCGTTGAAATTCTCGCGCTCGGCCATTGAGATAAGGGAGTCGAGGTTCCGGTCGCCGAAGGTTTTCCACCAGTCGTCTTCCGTAGGCAGTTTCTGAGAATATTGCGACACATACTCCCATGAGTCAGGCAAGGAGTCGCGAAGCCATCGGACGGGATTTTCAGTCGCGTAAGAGCAGACGGCGGTGGCCATGGCCGATATGAGGGTGAAAGTGGATTTCAATAGTGTTTTCATAGCGAAATCATAAAATAACATTTTAAGGCGGGTAAGATTGCATATCTATGTAATGAAAACGATTGAGGGGAGTTATGGTTCAAAAACTGAATGCTGCGTGTGTTGAGGGTGTATTAAATAAAAGCCAATCATCTGTGTGATAAAAAAATGATTTGGCAAATTGTTTTTGGTAGACATGGCTCCTATGATTATGATTGCGTTTTTTTTGGAAAAGTGTTGTTCCATATCATAATTTTTGTTATCTTTGCGTCTGAAACAGGGAGATTATGGCAGCGAAAAAACAGAAAATATTACTGATTTATACGGGAGGAACTATCGGAATGATAGAGAATCCTGATACTAAAGCATTGGAGCCTTTCGATTTCAATCATCTGCTCGACAATGTGCCAAAGATAAAGATGCTGGATTTCGACATCGACAATTTCTTGACTACTCTTCGCCAGTACTATTTCGGCGGTCGCTTCGACTTCTTGTTGAACTCAAAAGCGAACATTGATTTGCTTCATAAACGCTTTGTAGTCTTCGAGATAGATTCCATCAAGGACAACAAGGAACTGTTCCCGGTGGTGACAATCATCATCATGGAGGCTTTCATCAACAAGATGCGTCGCCTCAAGGGAATCCGAAAAGTCCTTATCTGCGAGGAGGCTTGGAAAGCGTTGTCTTCTGCCAACATGGCTGAGTACATGAAGTATCTCTATAAGACCGTTCGTAAGTATTTCGGCGAAGCGGTGGTGGTGACGCAGGAGGTTGACGATATTATCTCGTCGCCGATTGTGAAGGAAACCATCATCAACAACTCCGACTGCAAGATTCTTCTGGACCAGCGCAAGTATATGAATCGTTTCGACCAGATACAGTCGCTGCTCGGCTTGACCGACAAGGAGAAAGCCCAGATACTCAGTATCAACCAGGCTAACAATCCTGCCCGACTCTACAAGGAGGTGTGGATAGGTCTCGGCGGCATCCAGTCGGCGGTCTACGCAACAGAGGTATCCGGTGAGGAATACTTCTGCTACACCACTGAAGAGACGGAGAAGG
>ENA-UAPL01000713-UAPL01000713.1-human-gut-metagenome-genome-assembly--contig:-NODE-713-length-13138-cov-7.583811_pt1 | contig 13138 bp, 8 predicted proteins | sample MGYA00243480_ERZ654577 | MGnify/ENA primary metagenome ERZ654577 (study PRJEB26926, sample SAMN06164678) | human gut metagenome | biome: ENVO:00009003; feature: ENVO:2100002; material: ENVO:00002003...
AGATCTACACGCGTAAGATCGTCGGCAGCGTCAGATGTGTATAAGAGACAGTCTACATTCTGTTGTTTCTGCTCGATTTTTTCCATATAGCGCCAGAGGGTCGTGCGGCTGATGCCCAGCTGACGGGCAGCGGCGGCGCGGTTGCCGCCGTGGGCGGCGACGGTCTGCTGGACGACATCGCGGATGACCTCTTCGAGGGTCTGCTCACTGGGCTTGCGGGCAGAAGTCGGCTGCGGCACGGCCCGCAGAGTCCGCTCTTTGGAGAGCATATCGGCCACCGTCCCGGCCCGGATGTAGGGGCCGTCCGACAGGGCGGCGAGGGCGCGCAGGACGTTTTTGAACTGGGTGTAATTGTTGGGCCAGGGGTACTGGCGGAGCATCTCGATGGCCCGGGGCTCGAAGCCCGAGAGCTGCTTGCCCAGCTCGAGGTTCAGGCTGTTGAGGTAGAGGCTGGACAGAGACGGGATCTCGTCGGAGCGGCTGCGCAGGGAGGGCAGGGGAAGGGCCAGTGAGCCCAGCCGCTCACTGAAATGCCGCAGCACCTCCGGCACCGGCTCTCCCTCGACGATGGAGCAGGAGAAGATGAGCCGCACCCGGCGGGCAAGACCGGTTTCTTCAATGGCGGCAAGAAGCTCTGAACTCCACTGGGGCGGGATGGACTCGAAATTCTGAAAGTAGATGGTGTTTCCGGTGGCGCTGAGAGGGGAGTTGTAGTGGTTGAGCAGGAAATCCCAGGTCTTCTCATTCAGCAGCGCACAGTTCACCACGATGAAGGGGTGGTTTGCAAGGGAGCTGTGCAGATAGAGGTAGCGTGCGATCTGCTCTTTGCCGGTGCCGGGCTCGCCGTAGATGAATACCGGCTGGCGCAGCAGGGCGAGGGAGCGTATCTCGGCCGCCTGGGTACCCATCGCGCCGCTGAGACTGTAGAAGCTGTTGGCGAAGAGGTATTCGCACTCGCCCTTGTTCAGGGTGCGCAGGCCGGGACGGCTGGAATGGAGCGGGATGCGGGCCGGAACACAGTAGAACAGACATCGCTGGACGTTGTTCATCAGCAGCTGCTGGGCGGTGATGCTGTAGAGCTGGTCCCGCTCGGTGTAGTAAAAGCGGAGGTTGCCGCTGGCCGGTATCTCCCGGATGTGGGACTGAAGGACGCTGCTCAGCTCCGCCGGGACCTCGGAGATGCTGCTGTAGAAGAGGTCGCCGTTGGACTCCATGACGATGACCCGGCCATTCTGGCCCTGGGTGATGCTGCGGAGGAACAGGTTCTCCTGCCGCAGATGGCCGAACCAGGAGCTGATGTTCACGGCCTGGTCGATGGCGGCGTGGAGGCTTTCGACGCCGGAAGTGATGAGGAAGGCGTCGAAGCCCATCTCCCGGGCGATGGTGTGGGTGACCATGTCACAGACCACCATCCGGTAGCCGCCCTGCTGCAGGCGTTCCAGGGTGTGGCGCACCTCAGCGGCGTTGTTCACGGTGAGGATGTCGAGGTTGAAGTCCAGCAGACTGCACAGGGTGTGGGCCGGCTCGGTGATGGAGGGGAAGCCCACGATGGCGTAGAGGCTGGAATAATTCTCGGCCAGCTTCATGGTGCGCAGCACGTCGTACACCGAGATGTGGATGTCCACCACCGGCAGGTCGGTCACCTGCCGGATGAGGGCGGCGGTGCCGCCGCGGGAGATGATGCAGTCGTAGGAGTTGGGGGGCATCTGCTGCACGATGGCCTGTCCGTCTTCCAGGTCGCCGGTGTAAATGTCCATTTCAACATTGGGATAAGCCTGCGCCGCCTGCTCCATCGCAGTGCGCATTCCGTCGTAGGGGGCGATGCCCAGAATACGGGTGTGAGTCTCTATCACAACGGACACCTCCGTTCATATTTGCTACTATTCTAGCAAACAAACTTCCAAAAATCAAACAAAGACTGTTCCGATTTGAAACGATTTAAGACTTTATAACCAAAAAACTTAATCGATGTTTCAAATTAAAACGGAAAAGGTCGCTCGTTTCCATGCACGCCGTGTCAAAATAAGGCATAATGGTATCACGAGAATAAATCATGAGAGGAGGAGCAACCTATGCTGCTTCTGCTGATCCTTGCAGATGACTTTACAGGTGCGCTGGATACGGGCGTCCAGTTCGCCGCCTGCGGCATCCCCACCCGCGTCGTGGTCGGAGAGCAGGTGGATTTTGCAGCCAATGATGCCGCTGTGCTGGTGGTGGACACCGAGACGCGCCATCTGTCCGCTGCGGAGGCCTACGCTGTCATCGCAAAACTGACCCGGGAGGCGATGAGTGCGGGCGTTTTCAGCATCTATAAAAAGACAGACTCCGCGCTGCGCGGAAACATCGGCGCAGAGCTTTCGGCCCTGCTCAAAACCAGCGGGGAGCGCCGGCTGCCGTTCCTGCCGGCCTTCCCCCAGATCGACCGTGTGACCCGGGACGGAGTACATTATATCAGCGGCGTGCCTGTGACCGAGAGCCCCTTCGGCATCGACCCCTTCGAGCCGGTGCGCCACGCCAGGGTGACGGAGCTCATCGGGGAACAGACCGATGTGCCTGCCCACAGCTTCCCGACCCTGAAAGAGGGTGAGGCTGTGCCGGAGCAGGAGGGCATCCTGGTCTTTGACGCCGGGAGCCTCGACGACCTTGCGTCCACGGGCCGCGCCCTGTTCCGGAATGGCAGGCCCCGCCTGATGGCAGGCTGTGCCGGCTTTGCAGCGCTGCTGCCCGACCTGATGAAGATGACCGAGCGCAGGACGGTCACCATGCCGAAGCTGGACCCCCGTCTGCTGGTGGTCTGCGGAAGCGTCAACTCCATCACCCTGCGCCAGCTGGATGTGGCCGAACAGAACGGCTTCTCCCGCCTGCGCCTGACCCCCCGCCAGAAGCTCGACCCCGGCTATTGGGAGAGCGAGAACGGCAAAGAGGCCCTGCAGGGCATCAACGAGATGCTGGCCGCGAACCCCCGCTGCATCATCGAGACCAACGACGAGGGCGGCAACCAGCCCACGGCGGATTACGCCGCCGCCCGGGGCCTCGACCTCGAGGGCCTGCGGGTCGGCATCGCCAGCAGCATCGGCCATATGCTGGGCAAACTGTTCACCAGCCCCGCGCTTGGGACCCTGCTGCTCACCGGCGGCGACACGCTGTTACAGTGCATGAACTGCGTGGGCATCAAGGAGCTCGAGCCGGTGTGCGAGATGGAAAAGGGCGTCGTGCTGGCCCGCTTCACCTACTGCGGCTGCACCCGCTACGTTATCACCAAGTCGGGCGGCTTCGGCCACGAGAAACTGCTGCTCGACCTTGCAGACCGCATTGCAGCAGAGTAAATTTATAGCAGTTTGCGTTTTTAATGCACAAGCAACATCCGCAAACTGCATATCGCAAATATGCCGGTTTGAAAGGCATTGCTTTTTAAAACTGCGATAGAACGATTGATTTTTTAGAGGACACTATGACATATAAAAAACTTCCCGGCCTGACTTGGGACGGCACGATCTACGAAAACGAAGAGATGGGTACGCTGGAAGCCCTGCTGCCCACCGGCGGCTATCCCACCGCCCATGCACCTGCCATGGTAGAGCTGCCCGACGGCACGCTGCTGTGCTGCTGGTTCGCCGGTACTTATGAGGGCAGCGCAGACATCCGCATCATCTGCTCTGTCCTGCCCAAGGATGGTGCCCAGTGGTTGCCGCCGGTGGACATCTCTGGCGACCCCACCCGCAGCGAGCAGAACCCCTCGCTGTTTTACGGCCCGGACAACGCGGTGTGGGCCATGTATACTGCACAGCTCGACCGACAGGCTGGCAAGGACAATATGCAGTACACAGCGGTCGTCCGCTGCCAGAAAAGCACCGACGGCGGCAAAACGTGGGGACCCTATGAGACGATCTTCCCCGAGGAGGGTACCTTCTGCCGCCAGCCCATTCAGGTGTTGAGCAATGGCCGCTGGATCTTCGCCAACTGGCTCTGTACCGACTCGGCTGAGGGCCTGTCCGGTGACCCCACTGCTTTCCGCATTTCGGACAACGAGGGCAAGACCTGGCATATGGTCATGATGCCGAAGAGCAATGGTCATGTCCATGCCAACGTCGTAGAGCTTGAGCCGGGCCATCTGGTGGCTTTCATGCGCAACCGCGAGGCCTACCGCATCCACCGCAGCGAGTCCTTCGACTGGGGCGAGACGTGGAGCGAGCCGGTGGCTACTCCGCTGCCCAACAACAATTCCAGCATCAGCGCCCTTAAACTGCAGAGCGGCCGCATTGCAATCGCCTACAACCCCACCTGCACCCCGACCCCTCAGCCGGGCAAAGCTGCATGGCCCGGCCTGCGCTGCCCGGTGGCTGTGGCCCTCTCTGAGGACGGCGGCAAGACCTTCCCGATGATCCGCTGGATGGAGCGCGGCGAGGGCTTCATGGGGGACGAGAATAAGACCAATAATAAGCAGTACGAGTATCCCTACCTGATGCAGAGCCGCGATGGTGCCATGCACTTGACCTACGCGGCCCGCACCCGTCAGGGCATCAAATACATCCGCTTCCGTGAAGAAGATGTCATGGGCGCGAAGCGCGAGACGGTGGGGCTGTACAACCCCACCGCCGCCCAGACCCGCTGATTTTTTGAAGGAGGAAATTTGTTATGCTGACCCAGTACAATCTGAAGATGCCGCACGCAGTTTACGGCGGCGAGAACGCAATGGACAACATCACCGCCATCATCAAGGCCCGTGGTGCAAAGAAGGTGGCAATGTTCACCGACAAGGGCATTGAGGGCGCCGGCCTGTTCGCCCTGCCCGAGGAGGCGGTGAAGGCTTCCGGTGCAGAGTATTATGTTCTGGACGAGCTGCCTCCCGAACCCAGCTACATGGCAGTCCAGAAGCTGGTGGATGAGTTCAAGGCTTCCGGCGCTGACCTCATCGTGGCCTGCGGCGGCGGCTCCGTCATGGATGCAGCCAAGCTGGCAAGCGTGCTGGTGACCGATGACTATGGCGTCAAGGAGCTGCTGGACAACCCCGGTATGGCTCAGAAGTGCGTCCCCATCGTCCTCATCCCCACCACCGCCGGCACCGGCGCTGAGGTCACTCCCAACGCCATCGTCGCTGTCCCCGAGAAGGAGCTGAAGGTCGGCATCGTCAACGAGAACATGATCGCGGACTACGTCATCCTCGACGCCCGCATGATCAAGAACCTGCCCCGCAAGATCGCAGCTGCTACCGGCGTTGATGCTCTGGCACACTGCATCGAGTGCTTCACCAGCAACAAGGCCAACCCCTTCAGCGACCTGTACGCTCTGGAGGGCCTCGACCTCATCCTGAACAACATTGAGAAAGCCTGCGATGACCCCGATGCCATGGCCGAGAAGAACCGGATGCAGATCGCAGCTTACTACGGCGGTCTGGCCATCACCGCTTCCGGCACCACCGCAGTCCACGCTCTGAGCTATCCTCTGGGCGGCAAGTACCACATCGCACACGGCGTCTCCAACGCCATCCTGCTGGCTCCTGTCATGCGCTTCAACAGCGAGCATCCGGCTGTCAAAGAGCGTCTGGCTGTGGCTTATGACCGCTGCTGCCACGAGAACAAGACCTGCACCACCGTGGACGAGAAGGCTGCATGGATGATCGCCCGCCTCGAAGCGATCGTCAAGCATCTGGACATCCCCACCAGCCTGAAGGAGTTCGGCGTCCCCGCTGAGGACCTTGAGGGTCTGGTCGAGTCCGGTATGCAGGTGCAGCGTCTGCTGGTGAACAATATGCGCCCCGTCACCGCTGACGACGCCCGCAAACTGTATCAGGAGATCATGTAATAGAAAAGGAGAACACGTTATGAAGACCAGCGACATCAAAGGCATTATCCCTCCGGTAATTACCCCGATGAACAACGATGACGAGCAGACCGTCAACCACGAGGCTCTGCGTCAGCAGGTCGAGCGCCTGCTGGCAGGCGGCGTCCACGGCATGTTCCCTCTGGGCACCAACGGCGAGGCTTACGCCCTCTCTTTTAAGGAGAAGGAAGAGATCCTGGCTACCGTCATCGACCAGGTCAAGGGCCCCGTCACCGCTGACGACGCCCGCAAACTGTATCAGGAGATCATGTAATAGAAAAGGAGAACACGTTATGAAGACCAGCGACATCAAAGGCATTATCCCTCCGGTAATTACCCCGATGAACAACGATGACGAGCAGACCGTCAACCACGAGGCTCTGCGTCAGCAGGTCGAGCGCCTGCTGGCAGGCGGCGTCCACGGCATGTTCCCTCTGGGCACCAACGGCGAGGCTTACGCCCTCTCTTTTAAGGAGAAGGAAGAGATCCTGGCTACCGTCATCGACCAGGTCAAGGGCCGCGTCCCCGTTTACGCAGGCACCGGCTGCATCACCACCGCCGAGACCATCCGCATGAGCAGGCGCGCCGAGGAGATGGGCGCAGATGCCCTGTCCATCATCACCCCCAGCTTCGCACTGGCCTCCCAGAAGGAGCTGTACGACCACTATGTGGCCGTGGCAAAGCAGGTCAACATCCCCATCATCCTCTACAACATCCCGCCCCGCACTGGCAACAAGCTCCTGCCCGAGACCGTGCAGGCCCTCTGCCGTGACGTGGACGTCATCGTCGGCGCAAAGGATTCCAGCGGCGACATCGAGAACCTGAAAGCTTACATCCGCCTGACCCGTGAGCTGGACAAGGATGTGGCCATCCTCGCCGGCAACGACGGCGCGATCCTGACCTGCCTGAAAGAGGGCGGCGCAGGCGGCATTGCAGGCCGCGCCAACATCTGGCCTGCCACGGTTGCAAAGATCTACGACTGCTTCAAGGCTGGCGACCTCGAGGGCGCACAGGCCGCGCAGGACGCGATCGCCATCCTGCAGCAGACCTTCAAGTACGGCAATCCCAACACCATCATCAAGACCGCTGTGGCCCTGCAGGGCCACAACGTCGGCAAGTGCCGCGCCCCCTTCAACTACGTCCCCGAAGAGGGTTTGGAAGCCATCAAGAAGGTCCTGGCCGAGAACGCTGCCAAGGGCCTGAACTGAGAAGAGCAAGGAGAGCACTGCTATGAATAAACCGATCGTTGGCATTACGATGGGCGATCCCGCCGGCTCCGGCCCGGAGATCACCATCAAGGCTCTGGCAGACCCGGAGCAGTACACCTACTGCCGCCCCATCGTTGTGGGCGACGTGAAGGTGTTCGAGCGGGCCAGAAAGTTCGTTGGCCGTGAGGACATCGTCATCCACCGCTGCGACAAGGTGTCGGATGCTCTGTTCACCCCCGGAACCATCGACGTGCTGCACCTCGACCTCATCGAGGACATCAACAAGTTCGAGATGGCAAAGGTGAGCGTGGAGGGCGGCAACGCAGCCTTCCAGTGCGTCAAGAAGGTCATCGAGCTGGCCATGGCCGGTGAGGTGGATGCTACCTGCACCAACGCCCTGAACAAGGAAGCCATGAACAAGGCTCTGGAATACTATCACGGCGAGAAGTCGGACGGCTACACCCATTTCGACGGCCATACCGAAATTTACGCCACCTACACCCATACCAAGAAGTACACCATGATGCTGGCCCACCACGACCTGCGCGTGGTCCACGTCTCCACCCACGTCTCCCTGCGCGAAGCCTGCGACCGGGTCAAGAAAGAGCGTGTGCTGGAAGTCATCGAGATCGCCAATAAAGCTTGCAAGGATATGGGCATCGAGAACCCCCGCATCGCTGTGGCCGGCCTGAACCCCCACTGCGGCGAGAACGGCCTGTTCGGCCGCGAGGAGATCGAGGAGATCACCCCGGCCATCGAGGCTGCCAAGGCCGAGGGCATCACCGGTGTTGTCGGCCCCTGCCCACCGGACAGCGTTTTCTCTCAGGCCATCGGCGGCTGGTACGACATCGTGGTCTGCATGTACCACGATCAGGGCCATATCCCCCTCAAGACCGTCGGCTTCGTCTACGACCGTGAGAAGCAGGAGTGGAAGGCGGTCGAGGGCGTCAACGTGACCCTCGGCCTGCCCATCATCCGCGCCAGCGTGGACCATGGCACCGACTTCTACCATGCAGGGAAGGGCAACGGCAATGAGCTGAGCCTTGTCAACGCCATCAAGTATGCCGTCAAGATGACCGGCCGCGAGGCGTAAATCTTCCAATCGCTCCTTACACGCCCGCTTTTGCAGTTCCTGCTGCAAAGGCGGGCGTTTTTTAACTTAACGGACGGAAGGAAAAGTTCTATCCTGAAACGTGTGAATTTGAGCAAGACGGTTAAAGCGTTCTAAAATGTTACGATTTTAATAGAACATTCATGAAATATCCTGGAAATGTTTCAGAATGAAACGGAAACAAGGCGGTTTAGCCGTTGTAAGGGTCTGCCATTTTGAATATAATTTAGACAACAAAAACGAACAAAGACTGTGAAAAGCGGCGACGCCGCAGAAGAAGGCATGAAGTACACAGTCCGGTTCGCTACACGAGAACCCCAAGAGAAAAGGAGAACAAGATTATGAAAAAGATTTCTCGTCGCAGCTTTCTGAAGGTTTCTGGTACTATGGCAGCGGCTGGTGCTCTGGCAGCCTGCGGCGGCTCTTCCTCCACCAGCACCGCAGCTTCCAGTGAGGCAGCTCCTTCCGTTGAGGCAAAGGCTGTGGACGGTCTGCCCGATATGAGCAAAGAGACTCTGAACTTCAGCTCCGATAAGGTCGGTTCTGGCTCTTACAATATGATCGTTGCAATGTCCAAGGTGCTGGAGAAGGCTGGCGGTTTCCAGACTGTCAACGTCAACCCTGACTCTCCGGGAGGTATGGGCGCTCCTTATCTGTTTGCTTCCGGCAATACCGATCTGGCCTTCATCAACGGTGCTCCTGCAAAGTGGGCAATGGAGGAAGGCACTCTGGGCAAGCCTGCTACCAGCGGCTATGCAGCGATCATCGGCGGCCTGACTGCTGTCTGCTACATCAACTGCGTGTCCAACGCATTCCTGCAGAAGTACAATGTCTCCACCATCGAGGAGATCTTTGAGCAGAAGCTGCCCCTGCGCATCGGCTGCTCCGCAAAGGGCTCCATGGATGCTGAGGGCGCTTACCTGCTGCTCGAGTACTTCGGCGTGACCGAGGACGACCTGAAGAGCTGGGGCGGCTCCATCACCAACCAGGGCGGCGATGCCAACGCAGACGCCATCGCGGACGGCCAGATCGACTTCTACATCGACCACACCTCTTCTGCTTCTTCCACCATGGCTCAGATCGCTACCAGCGTGGATGTCACCTTCCTGCAGTGGGGCGATGACCTGTGCAGCTGGTTCGTCAGCGAAAAGGGCTTCGACCTCATCACCATCCCGGCCAACTCCTTCAAGGGTCAGGATAAGGAGCTGACGCTGCCCGGCACTCCCGACTGCGTCTTCTGCAAAGAGAGCCTGAGCGAGGATGTCGTCTACGCCATCACCAAGAGCCTGAGCGAGAACCGCGACGCTCTGGTGGCCGAGTACAATTCCCTGTCTCCGTGGGAGCCTGAGACCGCTTGGGAAGAGATGAAGCGCGGCGGCTGCCCGCTGCATCCCGGTGCTGAGAAGTACTACAAGGAAGCAGGCTACATGAAGTAAGTTCCGGCTGTGAAAGCTTTCGGCGGAGGCGCTCCGCACGACATCAGATCTATCCTTTGACCGTAGGCAGAGGCCGGACGCTTTGCGGTGTCCGGCCTCTGCTTTCACAAGGGATAATACGGAGGGAAATATGAGCAACGAAAAAGAAACCAAGGTATCGGCTCTCGACGCCAAGGCCAAGGCTCTGGCAAACGAAGAGGACGAAGATACCAAAATCGCCAAGCTGCTGAAGAATATGCCGAAATGGCGCTTCTATTCGCTGGCAGTTCTTACCGTTATCTGGACGGTGTTCCAGCTCTACATCAAGCTGGTCAAGCCCCTCGACCCGTGGTTCCAGCTGCCGCTCCATATGTGCCTTGCACTGGTCGTGGTGTGGCTGTACAATCCGATGGTCGAGAAATCCAAGAGCCACAATAAGCTGTGGTGGATCTACGACATCTTCCTCATCGCGTCCAGCTGCTTCATCTGCTGGTTCTTCCTGAGCCACGCAGAACAGCTCAACTACCGCATCTTCAATGTTGACATTATGACCACCACCGAGGTTATCGTAGCGGTGCTTCTGGTCATCAATGTCATGGAGGCCGTCCGCCGCGTGGTCAGTATGTCCCTGTTCTGGGTCATCTGCTTCTTCCTTGCTTATGCATGGTTCGGCCAGTATATCCCCGGCCTGTTCCGCTTCTCCGGCATCAGCTTCCCCAAACTGATGGAAGTCCTGATGTACGGCGAGAATGGCATCTTCGGCTCTCCGTTGGTCACTTCTCTGGGCACCCTGTTCTACTTCCTCGTTTTCGGTACCTTCTTCTCCAACTGCGGCGGCGGCGGTGTCCTGATCGACGGCGGCATGAAGCTCAGCGATAAGACGGTCGGCGGCCCCGCAAAGGCAGCTGTCATCTCTTCCGGCCTGCTGGGCATGGTTTCCGGTTCTGCGATCGCAAATGTTTCCACCACCGGCGTTCTGACCATCCCCCTGATGAAAAAGACCGGTTATGACCCCGAAGAGGCAGCAGCAGTCGAGTCTGTTGCTTCCACCGGCGGCCAGATCATGCCCCCCATCATGGGCGCTGGCGCATTCATCATGGCCGAGATCATCGGCGTGCAGTATGCGCAGATCGCAGCAGCAGCCGTCCTGCCCGCTGTGGCCTACTTCCTCGCCGTCTTCATCCTTGTCCACATGATCGCAAAGAAGAAGGGTCTGGGCAAAGACTCCGGCGTACATTACGAAGGCAAGCCCATCCTGCCCCGCGTGTACCGTCTGCTGCCCATCATCGTTCTGGTCATCATGATCATCATGGGCTACTCTCTGCCCCGTTCCGCGATCTACTGCACCATCTTCTCCATCATCATCGCAGCGATCTCTCCTGAGACCCGCATGGGCCCCCGCAAGCTGCTCCAGACCCTGATGGACGGCGTCCGTCAGGCCGCAAACATTGCGATCCCCACCGCTGCCTGCGGCATCATGATCGGCATCGTGGTCAACTCCGGCGTTGCCGTCAAGATCGCAAAGCTCATCGGTACCTCTGGTGAGGGCAGCCTGTTCATCGCACTGCTCATCGCCGCTCTGGGCTGCCTGCTGCTGGGCATGGCACTGCCTACCGTGGCCGCTTACCTGATCGCTGTCACTCTGTTCGCATCGGCTATCCAGGGTCTGGGCATCTCCGCTCTGGTCACCAATATGTTCATCTTCTACTTCGGTGTCGTGGCTCAGATCACTCCTCCCGTCTGTCTGGCATCCTTTACTGCGGCAGGCATCGCGGGTGCAAGCGCATGGAAGACCGGCTGGAAGGCATTCTCCTTCGCCATCACCGCTTTCATCGTCCCCTTTGCATTCGTGTATCGTCCCGCTATCCTGTTGGAAGGCACGATGGTGGAGATCATCATTGCATACTGCATCGTCATTGCAGCCACCTATCTGCTGGCCTGCGGCATCGCTGGCTACCTGTTCCGTCCCCTGAAGATGTGGGAGCGCATCGCCTGCTATGTTGTGGCCTTCATCTTCATCCTGCCCAGCTCCATGTCTGATATTATCGGCATTGCTGGATGCGTGCTCATCATGGCTTACTGCTTCATGACGGGCAAGAAGAACGCCAATAAGGCACAGCCTGCCTGATAAGCGGTCCTTCCGAAAACCTTCTTCATAAGCCACAGTTCGGCGAAGCCCCCGCCTCCGGTATTCCCGGAGGCGGGGGCTTTTTTGTCCTTTTTGGGGCGGGAAGATCGGAAGAAAGGTCAAGATTTGAGCTAAGATTCTTAGCCGCCCGCCTGCCAGACATGAAAAAACTCCCCTCCGGGGGGAGGGGAGCGGAAAAATCAATATCAATCGTCGTCGCTGTCGAGCTTGAGCACGGCGGTGAACGCCTCGCTGGGCAGGGAGACGCTGCCCAGCTGGCGCATCTTCTTTTTGCCCTCTTTCTGCTTTTCCAGCAGTTTTTTCTTGCGGGAGATGTCGCCGCCGTAGCACTTGGCCAGCACATCCTTGCGCATGGCCTTGACCGTCTCGCGGGCGATGATCTTGCCGCCGATGGCCGCCTGAACGGGGATCTCGAAGAGGTTGCGCGGGATGTTGTCCCGCAGCTTCTCGCAGATGCGGCGGCCCTTGGCGTAGGCGTTGTCGCGGAAGACGATCATGGACAGAGCGTCTACGGGGTCGCCGTTGAGCAGGAAGTCCAGCTTGACGAGGTCGCTCTCGCGGTACTCCTTGAACTCGTAGTCGTAGCTGGCGTAGCCGCGGCTCCGGCTCTTGATGGCGTCGAAGAAGTCGTAGACGATCTCACCCAGCGGCAGGGCGTAGTGCAGGTCCACACGCACGTCGTCCATATACTTCATGTCGATGAGGACGCCGCGCTTGTTCTGGCACAGGTCCATCAGGCTGCCGACGTATTCGTTGGGGGTGTAGAGGTGGACATCCACGAAGGGCTCCTCCTGCTTGACGATGTTGGAGGGGTCGGGGTAGCTGGACGGGTTGTCGATCATCTCCACGGTGCCGTCGGTCAGGGTCAGACGATAGCGGACGCTGGGCGTGGTGGTGATGAGGTCGAGGTCGAACTCGCGCTCCAGACGCTCGGTGATGATCTCCATGTGGAGCAGACCGAGGAAGCCGCAGCGGAAGCCGAAGCCCAGCGCGGCACTGGTTTCCAGCTCAAAGGTCAGGGAGGCGTCGTTGAGCTGCAGCTTTTCCAGCGCGTCCTTCAAATCGGGGTACTTTGCGCCGTCGGCGGGGTAGATGCCGCAGAAGACCATGGGCTTGACCTGACGGTAGCCGGGCAGAGCCTCGGGGGTGGGGTTATTCGCCAGGGTGACGGTGTCGCCGACGCGGGTGTCCTGCACGGTCTTGATGCTGGCGGTCAGATAGCCGACCTCACCAGCCTGCAGCTGGTCGCAGGGGGTCAGGCTGGTAGCGCCCATGTGGCCCACTTCCACCAGCGTGAACTGTGCGCCGGTGGCCATCAGGCGGATGGTGTCGCCGGGCTTGACCGTACCTTCAAAGACGCGGATATAGACGATGACGCCCTTGTAGCTGTCGTAGATCTGTCTCTTATACACATCTGACGCTGCCGACGATCTTA
>ENA-UAPL01000716-UAPL01000716.1-human-gut-metagenome-genome-assembly--contig:-NODE-716-length-13079-cov-5.417153_pt1 | contig 13079 bp, 5 predicted proteins | sample MGYA00243480_ERZ654577 | MGnify/ENA primary metagenome ERZ654577 (study PRJEB26926, sample SAMN06164678) | human gut metagenome | biome: ENVO:00009003; feature: ENVO:2100002; material: ENVO:00002003...
CGAGATCGCTCAGTGTCTCGTGGGCTCGGAGATGTGTATAAGAGACAGGAGTAACGCAGCATTTATATCTGTTCGTTTCAAGATGGATAAATCAAACTTGATATAGCTCACCTGATTATTATTCATACGAGAGGCATTCATCTCTACATTCATCACCTTAGCATTACCAAAATTCTTGGTACAATCAGTTCCACCTTTCACCATGGCATCTTCTGTTGCAACCAATGTTTTTACTGCACCCATACGAATAGGAATAGTGAGCAGCGTCACACTCTGAGCAGGCAACTTAAATGACAACTGCCCATTCTCAGGAATCTCTTTCACCCACACCACCTCACCATAAGCATTCTCACTTACTTCTTCGGCGAATGCCCTGGTGCCGGTGGGGAGGTTCAATGACTTTAAATCCAAAGTCAGACTATTCAAAGAATGTTTGCGTTGCACCAACCAGATATAATACCTCATTTCTTCAGGATTAAAAGAAGTAATTACATCCACATCATTATCCATAACGGACTTCACCGTATTCAGTAACGGCCGTTCATTCTTAAATCCTTTCGCAAAAAGACGGACAACCTCCCCGGTACGCTGAATACCGCTAACATCGTATGATACAGGGATATTCTTCAAAGACTCAGCTTCAAACAATTTGATTTCCCTTACCTTGATACTTCCCTTATCCGTTGCAATGAAACGGACTTTCGAAGTATTAACCGGAGTGTTGAACAAGAAAAAAGACTGAGTATAGCGGGCATTCTCTTCAATTGTTCCTTCAATTTCCATCCATCGGGCACCATCCCAATATTGCAGGCAGAAGTTCTTCACACGGTCGGGGCCTGTATAAACCCCATACTCAGAACCCGTGTAAACTACCGCCCCACCCAATGAGTATTCTTTACCTAAGTTTATCTCCAAACATTTTTCCTTATCCGTATCGGGCGAAGTCCACGTGGAAGCATCCGATTTATTCCCATCAGTTATCACTTTCGTAGAAACCGGGATGGAAGAAGTCAAATCGAATACCTTCTTTCCCAAAGCCACATTCTTATATGCATCTTCCACTATCCGTTTCCCTTGCCAGATAAAGTGATGTCCCGACTTTATTCCACGGGGATAGGTACCGCTGGTAGTATTGGCAAATTTGAAAGCCCACATGCCATATCCCTGATTCAATGTATTATTAGTATATTCACCTGCCCACTCCGTGAAAAGAGAAGGAGAATCCATTGTCTCATACTTATCAATCAGATAAGCATTCATCCAGCGGCCGGTTTCAGTATATACTATGGGAAGAGGTTGCCCCAAAGGGTGGTTTTCCATTATAATCTTACGGATATCCGAAACCTTGGAAACATAACCCGCTGCCGGAAGATTATAGGAATGAGTAGAGAAAATATCTATCAAATCCCTGTCTGAAGGTAATCCGCGATAATCTATGCGCAGGCTCTTCACGACCTTCGCCCACCAATTGGCATTAGAACCTGCCGTAACCGGAGATACGAAACGTGATTTCAGATGTTTCCCGTACAATCTGTTCACATCTTGTACGGCACAATAAACCGCATCCGAAACAATCTTCATGGCATCCACATATTGAGTTATCTTCATTGGGCCGGCATGCCGATGGTTAGGCTCATTGTGCATGGCAAACATGGTGACGTCACCCGTTTTAGCCGCATAAAAAGCCAAGGCGTAAAAGCGTTGCCACTGCTTCCACTTATTACTCCACGTCCCGTCAAAGTCTGTGGTATTAATCTGAAGGACAACATCTATATTCAGACGCTTCAGTTCCTCCAGTGCATACTCAAACACCATTGAATTAGTCGTAAACTGCTGTTTGCGGCACCTCTCCAAGATAGGTTCCCACTGAATGAAGCCGTTCTTTTCCGGGTCATTCCGTAACTCGTTCTTGTAGGCTTCAAACCCTTCCAGCGTATCAAGATTTTCATCGACTAATACCGCCTCTTCAGGAACATAATCACTCATGGAAGTCCACACGCGCAAGCTGTTAACGTTAGAATATTCAAGCCACCCCGAAACGTTGCTGCCAGGCATATAATATCCCTGGTTATAAGCCACATATTTCATGGTTTTGCCAATAACATCTTTAGTTACCGTTACCTGAATATCTTTCTCCGGTTCTTTATCGTCTACAACCGATACCTCACCTACCGTGACAGGCACAGGCATCCCTTTCTTCTCCTCCCCATACACTTCAAACTCATTGACGGCAATCGGTTCACCATCCGTTGCCACCAGCCGTATCCTGAAAGTAGTCAGTTGAGGGTTGAAAGTAAATCCCAGTTTATCCAATCTATTCTCCGTACGTTCCGTATCGGGCAAATCAGTCCAGTTGGCATCATCCCAATACTGGATTTTGAAGTTCTTCATCGACCAGAAGCCGGGAGCCTTCCCTTTTTCCTGCTCCGTTCGTTCGGCTTCGGGAATGCCGGTATGGATGACAATCCTATTGATATCATAATATCTTTCCAGATTGAGTTCCAAGGTATGGGGAGGGCGGGAATCCTTGCCACTCATCCAGGTCGATTGGCGGGAAACGACACCATCCGTCACGTTGGATGCCGGAAAATCTTTCTGCTGGGACGATGCCACGACAGGTTTACGGAGTGCGATATTGACATCGCCCGCATGCATTGCTATGAAAGGCATGACAATGGCCCCGCATGCTACTAATAAATGTTTCTTCAAGCTCATAAATTCATTCTGTCTTTTATGGGTTATTCTTGAGATGTGTATTATTTATTCTTGGGGAGTGTGTCAAAATACACTTGAAGATTTCTTTTAGGCACGGATTACACGGATTTCGCGGATTAAAGGCTGCGCTATATAATTCATAAAGTAAAAAATCCGCGAAATCCGTGCCTAAAAAGAAACAAACAATAAGCAAGTTCTTGTTCTGCCACACCCTCATGTCATTCCTTAGAGTAACAGGCTTTATAAGCAGCCTCGGCATACCTGCGCCCCAAAATAACCTGGCTGTCGGCACTGAAGTGCGGATCGCTTTCATCGATTAAAGGCACCAGTTCGGCCGACGATACGCAATAGGTATAAGGGATATGCTGTGGAACGGTACGCAGCATTTCATTGAATGCATCCGAAGTGCCGTTCGCCCTCCATCCGGCTATCTCACCCACTATAAACGGAAGTTCGTCATTCCCTAAATCCGCCCGTAAGTCGGCAACCAGCTTTTGCAACTTTACCCTGTAAGCTTCCGGGTCTCGGCTATCGCTCTCACCCTGATGCCAGATGACGGCTTTCAATGTACCGTATTTCAAAGCTTTACGAATGCGGCGCAACGCTTCTCCATAATAATCATCTTCCGCACCCTTCAGCCAGGAATTTATGGAACTACCTCCACGGGCGTTGACTACCAAACCCAGCTTATGCCCGGTCTTCTCCACCATCGCCTTTGCAAAAGAATAAGCGGGTCCCACCCCCTGCAAGTCCAGCCGCTTGCGGATAGTGGAATATTTATTCAGAGGATTTCTTGCCGGTTCCATTTCGCCCATAGGGGTAAGCAGATAAGCATTCTTGATGCTGCCCTTATAATTATCGGTAATATATCCGCGTCCCGCCATATTGGACTGGCCTATGAAAAGATAAAGGTCCAGCTTCGGCACCGCCGGTTCAGGATTGACGCAGACCCCTTCCGTCTCCAAACGATACTTATCCGTACGGAAAGGCACTGCCGGGAAACCTTCTTGATTGAAGAAATTCGCATCCCCGCTGTTTACCCATAGGTAGCGTACATCGACAGGCTCTTTCACCTGCCCGCTTTTCACCCGCACCTGCTGACTTCCGACGATAACAGCCTCAGCCTGATAGAACTTGCCATCCTTCCCCGCTACCTTGAAACCGGACAATGAAGCGCCGCCGCCTTTGGCAACAAGCCCTGTCCCCGCATTGGCAAAAGTGAGCAAGAGACTTCCATCACCTTCTTTCACCATCTTCTTGAATTCAGGACCCTGGCAAACGATTTTCTTGCCATAGACCTTGCCCAAAGCCAACTGAGAAAGCCGCCAGCCCACCGTATCTTTCACTATGGGATGAATGTCCTTGGGATTTCCCTGGTCGAAGGCTACTGCCATAGCCGTATTCTTTACGCGAAGCGAAGTCAGGTACTGGGCTTCGCGCAACTCATACCAATAGCGCGTCTTCGTTTCAAACCGGGGCAACTGTATAAACAGGAATGGAATATCTCCCTGTCCCCAAATGGTTCGCCACTCTTTTATCATGGCGGGAAAGAGCTTGCGATATTGCGCCCCCCGCGCCGTATTGGACTCACCCTGATAAAAGATAAACCCTTTCAGCGTATAAGGAGTGACCGCGCGCAGCATCGTCTCCGATAACCCCACAGGCCGATGGAAATTGCGCCCGCCCATAGGCTCCACCGGTTTGCTGATATACTTTTTCTGCTCATTGCCCAACTGATTGTACTCCGACAAAGAACCTACATAGCGTTGATACAACCGTTCATATTCACCCGGTTTATATGCGTTGATAATGCTGTCATAGCGCTCCACAATGGGGCGAAAATCTTTATCCGACATCAACAACCCCCTACTGGTCCACGCCTCCGCCGTGGTTCCGCCTACCGGAACCTGAATAATACCGATGGGGATATTCAGCTCTTTATGCAAATTCCTTGCAAAGTAATAGGCTATAGCCGCGAACTCCGGTGCCGTCTCCGGCGAGCACACAGCCCAGGATGCCTTGGGTACCTGGTGTCCGGGATAGAACTTCCTCGGTACTTTGTAATAACGTATTTGCGGATAGTCGGCCAAACTGATTTCCGCTTGCGCATCTTTCACCCTGCGCAAAGCGAACTCCATATTTGACTGACCACCCGCCAGCCATACGTCACCTACGAAAACATCTTGAAAACTAACCTTATTATTTAACCCATTTACTACTTCCAACCTATAGGGGCCACCGGCTTCTCCGGTTTTCAACGTCACCTGCCATTTCCCGTCAACGGCTTTTGACTTCCGGCTCTGCCCACAGAATATGACTTCAACCAGTGAGCCGCTTTCGGCTTCTCCCCATATCTTTACCTCTGCATTCCGCTGCAACACTATATGGTCCGTAAATACATCGGCAACGGAAAATCCCTTACCGGCAAAGGCAAGCGTGCTTATCAGGAATACATATAAAAAAACGAATGTGCGTTTCATAGTCTGTCTCGTATTTAAAATTACTCTGCAAAGGTGCCGGTTTATCCCATAGAAGGATATAACAATCGTTCTTTTATAAAGCAACTTTGTACGAGGGGGCTACCAACAACAAAATCGAAGTATCACTTCCTTGCCAATATAGTGGCACAACTTTGCCAATAGTGTGGCACAGCGGTGCCAATAGTGTGGCAAAACCGTGCCACCTTATTGGCACAAACTCCGTCATCAAGCTCCCTCCCGGCAGATTGCCATGACGAGGGTTTTCATTCTCCCTTCAGTAGCGTTTTCAGCAATATCGTGCGTCTGTCTCCCTTCAACCTCACCTTCATGCTATCTTTCAGACGAGAGATATCCGTCGTGATAATCAACTGCCGCTTAGGCTGGATGGTATACTTTTCCCATTCTCCCTGTGCAACGGAAAGGCTGATATCGAGCGGTTCTTCCACCGGATTTTCCAACACGGTAATCATGGTCTTGGCTTTGGGAGGGAGCGCCAAATAAAAGTAACCTTCGCCCACGGTGGAAGACTTGTCAATAACCGGGCTTCCTCCACGCGAGAATGTGAACGGAGCCATGGGACGCCTGCCGTAGGTGACGTACTGAACTCCCGGTTTCGAGTTCCACCCTCCGTAAGAACCGGCATACTGATAACCGTATTCGTCAATCTGCACCTTATATTTGGGCAAGTCCTCCTGCCCCTGCGGAATAATGGGAACCGTATTTACCATTAACCCGTTGCAGGGAGCATTGACTATTCCGCGTTCCGAGGCATAATCTCCCCATACAATGGAATCGCTCACGGCTACATACCGTTCGTGTTTTTTATCTTCCGCCATATACCGGAGCATGTTGGCAAGGAATTTATCGGCCACAGGGTCTATGCCGCAATGGCTCAGCAGGTCGAACCCTGATAAGAGCACGGAACCTTTGCCGATAAACATCTCCGATAAAGCGGTTGCCGCCAGGGCACGGCTGTAATTGGCAAGAATCGCCACATCCTCTAAGTCCGATTGACGCAGGTCGTATCCCCGGTTCACAGGATAGATGGCGGGAAAGCCTTTCTTTGTCTCGTCGTAGGCGGTATAATCGGACCAGAGCCTGAACAGCTTGGGAGTCAGCCCTTTGAAAACGGGATGATACGGACGTTCCAGATTGATATTCATACCATCCATGTATGCCAGGGAGGGTGAAAGATAGACCGGGTCGTTATTGCCGGCTGTCAGTGAATGGATTGAAACCGGTAACCAGGACTGGTTAAACGTTGCCCAATCTTGCTCTAGGCATATCACACGTCCGCCCTTTTTCACAAACCCTTCGAGTTGCTTCACCTGCTTATCCAGGTTTTCATCCCATGCGTATTTTCCTAGAACCAATGTAGCGCCTTTAGGCAAGCCGTTGACAGACTGTATCGGCTTCACAGGATAGCCCAGCTTCTTGATGATATTTGTGGTCCGGCTTTCTGCCGGAGACTCGTATACATAAACCGGCTTCTTACTCTTTTCCGCTTCTTTCCAATCTTTCCCCGCAATGAACAGTTCGCTTTCATTGTAGGATACCTTCTCATGCTTCGACCGGATTTCACCTTTCAGCAGATACTCTCCCGTAGCCAGTTGCGGGGGTATATCTATGAATAAAGGCTGCCTAAAGGTCCCATAATAAGGAACAAGCGGTAAACCGGCTTCTCCCGACGCCACCTTTTCGCCCTCTTTTTCAATCCACCACAGCAAGCGGGCATCAGTCAACGCGTTGCCATAATCGTCGTCGTTCACCACATGGGCAACGACAGATAGTTGACTTCCCGCATAGACTTGCGGCTGCCAGTTCTCCCAGCTCAGCAGGACGGGTTGATAGCTCAATTGGTATTGACGGGCAACCGGCTTTGGCTTCATGTCGGCAAAGGACTTGATTCCATCCCAATTATGGAACACGATTGTAAAAGGCATCGTACCTGCCAGGCAACTATTCTGCGCCCTCAGGCGGCGGAACAGCTCCGTCGCGTTCTTTAAGACCAAAGCCTGATAAGCCATCGCGGCGCCGGCCTGCTCCGAATCGGGCAGATGGCCCGTCCAGCACTTCTGAGAACCCGGCTGCTTGGTCCTGGAGCAAAGGTTGAAGCGTCCGTCTATGCCGGTATAGTTACCCACACATTCGGTGAAAGTGATGGGCTGCACCCTTCCCGGATTTTGCCACATACTCTTATCACGCATATTGAGATAGGTCAGGAAGGTGTTGTAGTACCATCCCCAATAGCGGTGTACATCGTAGATATCGCCCGACTTGCCGAGTCCGTAGCCGGTATTGCCGATGTACAACCTTGTGCTGTCCCACTTCTTCAGTTCGATGCACATCTTGCTCAGGAAGTCCCTGTACAAATCACCGGTGCGCCCCTCATAAGGCATTTCATTGGACAGGATGTAGATGACTACGGACGGATGGGGAGTGAAAGGCCCCAAGTCTATCTCTTTATAGGTTTTGAGGGATAAATCGAAATCGGAGGGAGGAGCGGTTTTGGTGGCATGCCGGGGACGGCCGTATCTGCCGGCGAAAATCATCATCCCTTCTTCATCGCATACATCCATCCAATTCTGGTCGGCAGGTATACGGATGATATTTATATTCAGGCTTTTCATGAAGCGGACATAGTCACGGGCAAATTCTTTGCTTTTCTCCAACTGCTCCGGTATGCCCCTCTCCGGCGGGTTGATGGCATTCCCCCGCAAATAAACGGGCTTGTCGTTTAAGTAGAAAACGCCGCCGCGCATCTCGAACTTCCTGAAACCTATCCGTTTCCGGAGGGTCTGATTACCTGCTTTGAGGGTGAGGTCGTAGAGCACCGGGGAAACCGGACTCCACAACTGCGGTGCCAAACGGCGTATGTTGAGCACTACCGTCGTATCGGCTTTATGAGTAAAAAGGAACTCTTCGGCATGGCTACAGAGTTTCTCTTTAGTCTGCGAATTGACGATTGTAGCATCGAGCGACAATCGTTCGCCCGCATTGGCAGACAGGGCCACTTCTATCTTAACCTCCTTATCGGTGGTGATAGGAGTCATCTTCTGAATATCGGCCGCAGACAGCGCTGCGGCGGATAACAGATAAAAAGCGAATAATAATTTTGTCTTTGTTTTCATAGTGTGTTATTTTTTCTGTACTACTTTTGTTCCTCTCCTTTCTGGAACTGTGCCGGCGTCACCCCGAACAGTTCCCTGAAACGTTTGATGAAATAGCTCGGGGAGTTGAAGCCCACTTCATAAGCTATTTCGGATACTGTTTTCGCGTCAGTCTGCTTCAAAAGCATCTGAGCTTTCTTCAGCCTGATATTCAGGATAAAGTCGTTAGGGGTCTGCCCGGTTATTCCCTTCAGTTTCAGGAATAACTTGGTGCGCCCTATGTTCATGGTCTGAGCAAACATATTCACGTCAAAATCGGGGTTGTCTATGTTCTGCTCTATACACGCTACGCATTGCTCCATAAATTGATGGTCGGCGCCATTGGTTGCTAAGATGTCTACATTGTTATCCATTTGTTTCGCATATTTTTTCTGTAACAACTTCCTGCTGTTCACCAGATTATTACAACGCATAAACAAATGTTTCACGTTAAAAGGTTTAGTGACATAGTCATCAGCCCCCATTTTTAACCCTTGTATAGTAAATTCCTCAGCTGTTTGCGCTGTGAGGAGGATGACGGGGATGTGCGAGGTATCGAAATTGCTTTTTATCATCCTGCACATTTCGATGCCGGACATCTTAGGCATCATTATATCACTAAGCACAATATCGGGCTGTATCTCCTTGGTTTTCTCGAAACCTTCGGCTCCATCCTGCGCTTCATAGACCGAATAGATTTTGGAGAACAACCTGACTAACAATCCCCTCAGTTCCTCATTGTCTTCTACAATCAATATCTTGTTACGGGGTTCTTCCGATTCGCTTCCGGGGGATTCATCGTCGGGAATATCGTTCAATACCTTGTCGGCATACATGGTCAGCTCTGATATGCAAGAGGAATCGTTATCGGGAGTAGCTATCTTTTGCGAAGCTGAAATATGGCTGTCGCCCAAAAGCAGTTCCACGACGAAGGTGGTTCCTTCCCCTTTCCGGCTGCGGACGCTGATTTTTCCCTTATGGGCTTCGATAATGCTTTTGGCAAGCGCAAGGCCGATGCCGGTGCCTTTCTGGTTGTCCTGGCTGTCGACTTGGTAGAAACGGTCGAATACTTTATCGAGGCTTTTCTCGGAAATTCCCACTCCCGTGTCCGAGATGAGTATCATCACGCTGTTTTCATATTCTTGCACCGACAAGGAGACCGTGCCGCCCAGAGGGGTATACTTAAAGGCGTTTGACAGCAAGTTGTATATCACTTTTTCCAGTTGCACCACGTCGAACCATACATTCAGCGAACGGTCTTTGTTGAAGAACTCAAGCGTGATATGCTTTGCCCTGGCATACTCCTTAAAGGCGAGGTAAATCTCATCGAGGAAGGAGTAGAGGTTCTGGTTGCTGAATTTGAACTGTTCAAATCCCTGTTCCTGCTTTCTGAAGTCGAGCAGTTCGGTAATCAAACGCTTCATGCGCTGGGTGTTCCGGTGGATATTCACCAGTTTGCTATACACCAGCGGCTGGATATCATTCCTCTCCATCAGCATTTCCAACTGGCTCACAATCAGGGTCAACGGAGTTCTGAATTCATGGGAGATGTTAGTGAAGAACCTGAGCTTGGACTGGTTCAGTTCTTCTATCTGCTTTTTCTCTTTCTTTTCAAATTCGAGTGAAGCCCGCAGCCTCAGCTTGGAGGTATAGAAGCTCGCTACCAGATATATGGAAACAATCAGGATGACGACATAGAGGATATAAGCCCAAGCGGATTTATAGAAGGGGGGATTTACTACAATATCAATCTCCTTGAACATGGTTTCCTTGCCCGAGTATTCTTCGGAACTTCTTATCTTCAACTTATATTTACCGGGGTTGAGGTTGGTGTATGTAATGCTTTTGCGATAGCCCGCACTAATCCATTCTTTGTCAAAACCTTCCAACTTATAGTAAATACGGTTCTTCAGGACCGAGACATAGTTGGACAAGGAGAAATTAATGGTGATGATGGAATGGTTGTGGTTCAGGTTGATTTGCGGCTGGTACAAGATAGATTCCGAGAGTATGCCGGAGTCATCGTTCGGCAAGATTAGTTTGCTGTTCACTTCCAATGAAGTGAAGTTCAACTGATAGGGCTTCACGTATGAATTCAGTTCTTTCTCGAAGAAAGAAATCATTACTTTAGGACCCGAAAGGAATATCTCGTTATCGCTCGCCACAAACAGTCCGTAAGGGTTGAGGGCAGTCATTGGAAAGCCATTCTGCTTGTTGTAATTGTAGAAGCGCTGATTCTCGATATCGAAACGCGAGAAGCCTTGGTTGCTGGCAATCAGCAGGTAGCCTGAAAGGGACTCGCGTATATCGAGAATGTAGTCGTTAATTAAATCGGAATTGTGGGAGTTATATGATTTGAATGTGTTTGTATCGGGGTTATACAGGAATATGCCATCGCCGCTGGAACCCGCCCAGATGTTTCCTTTCTTGTCTTCAAAAAGTACATTAATCAGGTTATTGCCTATGATTCTGTCTGAGGTGTTGGGCACAAAATATTCATCACTCTTATGGGTATCAAGATTGTATTTCACCAGGCCCAATGGGTAGGAGTACCACAGATTGTTGTTCCGGTCGATAAGCATATCTATGATTTGCCTGTTGTTCAGTCTCTTGTCATTCAGGAGTTTGGCGCATTCCCCGGTTTGAGTATCAAACAGGCCTATCCCGTTGTGGGTGGCGAGCAGAAGTTGCCCTTTATAGGGGATAATCTTCCTGATGATATTGTTAATCAGGGAGTTCTCTTTACCGCGAACATGTTTATAGTTAGTGAATTGCCGGGTTCGCAAGTCCAGCTTATCCAGGCCGCCCCTGAGCGTTCCAATCCAAAGTAGCTGGTTGGCTTCGTCCAGATACAGGGCTTGGACTGTATTGGATGCAATAGAGTTCTGGTTGATATCGTGCTTGTATACGGTGAATGTCCTGGTTTTCCTGTCCAGATAGTTCAGCCCTCCGCCTTCGGTAGCAATCCATATTCCTCCTTTTGAGTCCTCCTTCATTCTGCCTGCAAACGGGGAAGTCAGTTTCCCTTTTTGTGACTCGTCGGGATAATAGAAGGTATATATTTCATAATCAGGATTGAACAGGTTTACTCCTCCGTAGTAAGTACCTATCGAGAAAGTACCTTGCTGGTCTTTCATCATACAAATGATGGAAGAATTGCTCAGGCTGTAAGGCTTGTTGTCTTTGCTGTAATTGGTGAAGGTATTGGTGGTGATATTCAATTTGTCCAGACCTTTGTAGGTGCCTATCCAATAATTGCCCCAGTTATCTTCTGCCACACAGCGTACATAATCGCTGGAAAGGCCATTTTCATAGGGCGCACTGGTGTAGCAGGTCTTTCCTCCGTTTCTATCAAGGCGGATAAGGCCGTCGTCCTTTGTACCGACCCAGATATTCTCTTTTGAGTCTTCGTAAATGCAGGTTATATCTTTATCGGGAAAATAATTGAGCCATTTCTTGTTATTGTCTATCATGTACAATCCTTTATTCATGGTTCCTATATAGAGGTTTCCGCCATGGTCTTGTATCATGCATGATATGCGGACATCTTTCAGGGTATAATAATATTCCAGCTTTTTCTCCGCGCTGTTATAGGTAAACAAAGAGTCCTTGGTACAAGCCCAAAGCTGCGAGTTTCCATAATGGATGGCCTGGATATTGTTATCGCGAATGGTATGGAATACGTCTTTCCTGATGTCATATTCCACTACCGCATATTTGCAACGGATGTAGATGTGCCCGTTCCTGTCGCCACAAATCGTTCCGATGTTATTATTGTACAGGCTGTTTTTATCATTTTCTTTGGGACGGAAAATATAAAAATCAGTGCCGTTATACCGGTTCAATCCATCCTTCGTACCTATCCATATAATGCCGAATTCATCTTGATAGATGGATGTGACCGTTGGCTGTGATATGCCGTTCTCTACCCCAATCGTCTGGAAATGTATGTTTTGCGCAAACGAAAGTGTAGAAATAAAGAATAAAAGGATAGTGAAATACTTCTTATACATATTATAATAGCCCCCTTTAATGAAAAATATACTTGTGATTTTGTCTGTGGCAAAAATAAGGGTAAGTAGCTATTATGGATATAAAAATAGAACGATTGTATAGCAATATCGTACGCGGTAAACGAACAAATCTGATATTTCCAGTGAAAGGAAGTGAAGACAGGGGGATTTTAGAGTAACTCCCGCATCTTCTTTTTCAATACAGGATGCATCAATTCGGGGGCAATCTCAGCCAAAGGCTCCATCACGAAGCGGCGTTCCTGCATCAATGGGTGGGGAAGTTTAAGTTCGGAAGTATCGAGCACCCGGTCTTCATAGAGAAGCAAATCTATATCTATCAGCCGGTCATTATAAACACCGTTGACTGATTTACGGGTCCGGCCTATTTCCCGCTCTATGTCCTGCGTAAGATGGAGTACGGATAATGGCGGAAGGGATGTATCTACACATAGCGCTGCGTTCAGGAACATATTCTCCGAAGAGAAGCCCCAAGGGGCGGTAGCATAAAAAGCGGACAGGGAAACGACTTTCCCTATCCGCTCTTCTATTTTCTGCACGGCAAGGCGGAGGTTTTGCTCCTTATCGCCGAGGTTGGTTCCTAAACTGAAATAAACTTTCATACTTTTAGAAATGATGAATGATGAATGAAGAATTTAGCTGCGCTATATTTGGCTGCGCTATGCAAGCATGCCGCAAGGTAATTCTTCTGTCTCTTATACACA
>ENA-UAPL01000726-UAPL01000726.1-human-gut-metagenome-genome-assembly--contig:-NODE-726-length-12952-cov-7.385594_pt1 | contig 12952 bp, 17 predicted proteins | sample MGYA00243480_ERZ654577 | MGnify/ENA primary metagenome ERZ654577 (study PRJEB26926, sample SAMN06164678) | human gut metagenome | biome: ENVO:00009003; feature: ENVO:2100002; material: ENVO:00002003...
CTACACGCGTAAGATCGTCGGCAGCGTCAGATGTGTATAAGAGACAGATGTATGTCTTCTTGAGAATTCAGGCGCCTCTCACTGGTCATCTATTTCTTTGGATTTTTTCTGACTGTAAGAGATTGATAATCAGTGGTTGTATTATGTTGATGCCTAGTAATTCTGATTTCGTTTATTTAGATCCTGGAAGGAAGCTCTCGGCAGCTGGCTGGGAGATGATTCTTTTCCTTCTCAAGGTGTTACTTTCGCTGACAGCTAAAAGCACTGTAAAACAGTAATTTCATTGCATAGATTATTTTATTTTCTTAGTGATTTAGAATGACATATCCGTCTTTTGTAAACCAAGATACTCGGACTATGATGTCGCCGTTTTGTTCCATTTCTTCCAATCTCGCCACGTCTTTAATATCCCACCCAACGGGGTAAGCCCCTGGATATTCTATTGCACATTCGATTGGAGTTGAATCATCTGTTTCAATCCATTCTCTGTTAAGATTGAACGCACCTGGCATAGTGTCTGCTTTTATATACCTGATACCATACTTATCAAAGAGGGAACATACTTCTTTAATAAATTTGTTATTATCCAAATTATTGACCAATTTAGGAACCGTGATGGCGAATCTACATTTCGTAGTTTCATTATCTTTTGTTCTTCTCTTAATCCATCCTAATAAAATAGATTCTCTTTCTTTCATTCTTTACACCTTTTTATACCTTTTAACACCTTAGAAGACCTACAACCTAAGCCGTAAGGTCTTCCTTGATTGCTTTTGTAATGTCAACGCCGAATTTTTCGCTAAGGTGTCTAACGATTCCGTCAATCACTTCTGGCTCAACCATTCGGTAATAATTTCGATATCCATCCATTGTCTGAATATCATTTTTGTCCCAAGCAATTCCATTTTTCCTGTCCATAATATATGAAGAAAGCATTGCCTGAAACTGTCTCTTTTTCTTATGACCTACTGTAATCTCGTTGTCCTTATTTAACATAAGACCGAGATTCCAGTTCTGTCCCGCCGATGATCCGTATCGTGTCTTTTCACTCTTGATTGTAAACGGTGCATCGAAATCCTTTAAGATAGACACTATTACATTCTGGATTTCCATGAAACTGAAACTATATTTAGATGAAATCTGAAAATCATCAGCATATCTGGTATATACAAATCTCTGATGATTATGTTCCCTTAATTCTCTGGCAACTTTGAAATCAACCGGAATCATCATGATATTCGTAACAGTTGGTGACAATGGAGTCCCCTGTGGAAGACCGCCATCCAGGAATCCGAGTTCAAGTGCTTTTGTAAGTTCTGCCTTACCTTTTTCGTCTTTCATAACTTCTGAGAATGGGAAAACCATTGAAAACATATGGAGAACCCATTCCATTGTTGTACTTCCAAAGAAATTAGATAAGTCCAATTTCTCAAACCATTTACTCTCGTTTGCCTGATGACGCTTCAGTAGATCAAGAGTGCTTCTCTTCTTTATATATGCGAACGCAGATGTATGATAAAGTGCTTTAAAATCTATCTCAAAAATATTCTTCAGCGTGCTAAGTGCTTCTTTTAATTCCGGTTCTGGTGCATCTATTTTTCTAAGACCGCCACTCTTTTTTGGAATGTAGAACTCATAATACCATTCACGTCTTGGCTTCTCTCGTAAGTATTCGGTTCTCTCATTAAACCACACAAGTCTGGCAATAAGCTTATCTATATCAACAAGCTGAAGAAATCTTTCGCTTACATTTTCAACCTCATATGTTCTGGTATTCGTAAGATTTTCATTGATTAATTCTGGTTGTACGTTCCCTCCAAAAAGAAACTCTTCTAATGTCATCTGATGGTATGATGGAGGCTGTTTTACTGTAATGTAGTACATATCTTCTCCTTTCAAGAACTTCGCAATCTAATGTATGTATGGGCTGTATCCCGGATGGCCTCCTCCTGACATGTATTTATTTTCTCAGGTAGTGTAATCCATTGATAATCAGTTCATTAGTTGTTTTTAACTTGGTAATTTGTTATTTGGATCGTTCGACAGAATCAGTTGATTCTGAGGTTCGACGTTCCTCCGGCGTGTTCCGCCTTCTCTGTCGCCTCTGTTCTTTTCCTTATCAAGTTGTTACTTCCACTGACAGTAAGAAGCTACCTCAAAGAGGTAAATATCATTGCATGTTCTTTATAAAAACCGCCACCTTGCGTGGCGGTTCATTCACTTTTAATACACATTCTTGCTGATCTTATCGACGTATGCTTGAAATCTACTAATCAGTTCAGCATCTTCTATATAAAATGGATCAGAGTTATACTCATCGTGAAAGAAGTTATACATTAACTGACCAAATCTCATGTCTGGTATTCTTTTCCACTCAGCCGATAAGACTTCACAAAACGGGTCAATCCTTTGCTTATCCCTCATGACTAGAATGCCAGAAGGTCAAATTTGAACCCGTCCATGATAATCATCTTCTTGATTCCTTCTCCTTTTACGAAGTTAATGTAGTTGTTCACTCCAAGAGCTGAAATCAATCGCACTGTTGTTGCTACGCCAAGAGTTACACCACAAGCAGATACAGGGGTTTCATCCTTAGCTTCATCGTGTGAGAACTGCATCGAGTTCAGCAGGTCTTTCTTCATTTTGGAATCAGACCAGTCAGCTGCATAATGCTGTGCGCTTTCAAGAAGGGTTCTGAAATCAAATACCGCTTTTACATACGGGCTGTCCATATGTTTTTCAACGATCTCTCTCCTCAGCTCGATACTATCTACGCATAAGAAGATATATCCAGACATCAATTTTCCCTGCCATCCTTCCGGTTTTACCTCAATCTGATCAGAAATTTCCGGATTGATATCTGTCAGAATATCTTTTAATGCATCCACCTTAAATTTTCCTACATCGTTCTGATTGAACATCTGATTTACAATATTATGTGGCTCTACTTTATCAAAATCCCACAAAGTCATTCTTGTTACTCCGCATCTTGCAAGATTTTCTGCAACCGTAGATCCTACAGAACCACATCCTACGATGTGGATTCTTGCTTTATCTTTCTCTGGCTGAAAAAATTCATATGATTTACTTAAATCCATATTGCCCTCCTTGATTTATATATTATATATTCCTCTGTTTCCATCCTGCAGTACAACAAACAATTCCGAAATAGACATTTCTTCATTCCCTACTTCGTATCCGTCATCGGGGTCTTCTGGAACATCAGTGTCTATATCGTCACACTCTTCATCGTACCCATCATTTTCATCCTCTTCGTCATCATCAAAGATTCCTTCATCATCAGCCCATTCCAATGCCTCATCCTTGTAGTCAAAGAAATCACTTTCGTTCGCTCCAACAAAATCGCCATCATCATCTCTGATATAGTAATCGTATCCTGTAGGGTAATCTTGTAAATCAGACAACAAATCCTCCCAACCAGCTGCATTTCTAGCCATATCTAAAAGATTTGAATCAATATATTCGTCCATTTCGTTCTGAGAGTAGATGCATTCACAAACATCACATCCAAAATCACTGCAGAACTCTCGTAATTCATACCAACTATTAATGCCGTCTAAGAACTCATCCCTTGTCATCTATTTCACCACCTTAATAATCAAATCCGTACTTATCTTTCCAGTAATCGTCGCTATACCCGTTTATTCCTCCATGAATATCTGTGTCATCATAGTCGTCATAGTCGTCGCAACCGGGATACCCATAATCAGACATGCTCATCTGTTTTCCAGCCGACTTATCTTTTTTACGTTTCCCCTTGCGTCCTTTGCTTTTCTTACCCGTTGACACAAGGGGCTGATGTTTTCCCAGGCTTGTACCGTTCTTCTGCTCATCTTTTTTTGTGGCTCCATAGCCAGGATAATTATATGGATAAGCCCCTGTTCCGTATCCATAATTGTATGTTTTTGTCACAACCAACTCTTTTGCATCTTCGAGGAATTCCGTCATGTCTTCCATCCCCTTGATAGTCACTGTGACATCTGCTGTTTCAAACAGGATATTCTCTCTGATGTCATAGATTTTTACAGTCTTTTCACCACGCTTATTCCAAATCATAAAGATATAGAACATATCACTACTAAGCTGATCCAGAAGTCGCTCGTACAGGCTGAGATCTACGCTTGACGGGCTTACCGCCATATTTACATGTGAATGTCCCTGCATTCTAATCTTATTAAATACATCGTCATCATGAGACATAAGCCATTCTTCATATTTGGACTGGTCTGTTGTTACTGTAGATCCAGTTACTTCCTGTGGATAAACAAGGATGTCTGAAATCAGATATGTATCTTTCTCTTCGCATCTCTCTGCGACTCCATGCCATGCAACTTCCTTATCAAATTCTTTAACAAGCAGCTGCATTTTTTCCCACGCCATTTTAGTAAAAATGACTGTTGCTTTCCGTTCAACAGTCCCGAGTGTTTTTGTGAAGTTTACTTTTCCATCTGAAAATTTTCCCGATCTCAGAGTTTCATAGAACTCCTTTGTATATTGATCGAGAATGTCCTGTGGTAATTTAATCAGTTTACTCATATTCATTCTCTCCTTAGAATAATTCGTCCTCGTCAAGTAATTCGAGGTCGTCTTCGATCTCCTCATCGATATGGTCTACAGCTTCTTCAGCTGGAGCCTCTTCCGCTGTCTCTCGCTCTTCAGTATCCGTAGTTTCTTCCAATACCTCTTCTGGAACTTCTGCTTCCTGAGCAGCTCTTTCCTGTTCTTTCATCCATTCGATTGCGCCCTTCATGTCCACAACGCTTCCATCTGGAAGTTCGATGCATTTATTATGTTTGTATCCATCTCTACCGCACATGCGGTCCATAAATACCTCCATGACTGTACTGTCACTGAAGTTTAAACTCTTGCATGAACTGATACACTGTTCAATAGCCCCAATCGCATCATTTTCCATCAACCGTTCGTTCATTGTTCGCTCATAGTTACCAAGACAACTGTAACGATCAATATGCGGATTCGGAATGTATGTATCACAGCTCTCGTTGTAGTCATAACCTCGCATACCAGTTACTCTTTCTCCGAGACGGATAGTATAAGCGCAGCAAAATCTAAGTTTTAACACCTGATCGATGAAAATTGCATACATCAGTTTTTTCACATCTTCACGATCAAAACTTCTTGAATGTCTGTATATATAGCTGTTATTATTGTCAATTATTGTTTTTGCCATATCCTCATCGAAATACAGCAAGTGATCTTTTACAACGAATGTCAGTTCTATACCATTGACATATTCCAGATCGAGTTTTGTGTTGCAGAGGAAGTATTCCATGATTTCCGAATCTTCTCCCTCAAGTCTTGAGATTTTCTCTTCTAATCCCATCAGCCTAATTTCTGCATCATTTTTATTTCTCAATACATTAGAAATCTGATTGTTATAATCTCCGATTTTTCTGATGTAATTCTGGATATCGTTTCTGAGAGAATCGCATTGACGCTTCTCATAAAGTGTTTCAAACCCCTTCAGCGAATTTCTAATGTGCATACTTCTGAAGTCGTATGTAGATGCAATTTTCGTGATTGCTGCCATATATCTTTCCGGAGTAGTTTCTCTTAACGACTGAATCAACTCCATTTCATCCTCTGTAACTCCAGCATTCGGGTCAAAATACCACGGCAAAAATGCAAATATCGCACATTGTAAATAATGCATTCTGCGAATGTTCAGTTTATCTATGAAAATAACGACTTTACGATCATCCGGGTTTACATAGCACAAAGAATAAAAAGTTTTCCTGAAAAATTCAGTCACTTTCACAATTCGTTCAAATCCTCTATTATTTGATGTGAACTCTCTCTCGATAACCTTAAACGCTGCAAAATTATCTGATGCGTTCCCCTCAAAACTATGGATAACAATGCTTCCATCTCCATAATCATATGGATTATATATAGCATTTGCCACAGCATTACCCGGATTATCTTCGATGGTGCTTTTTGAATAGCTAGTATTTCTAAATGCAACGGATACACTTTCTCCCTCATTAATTCTCGAAGCAACTAACGCTCTTAATGTAGAAATAAATGTTACATCATTGTGGTAACTTTCTCCACCAATGTTTCTGAAAAAAGTGTGCGCCGTCTGTGATGTCAGCGGTGTTGAATTGATGGTTGGTCTGAACATTTTAAAATTCCTCCTTTTCTAATATTCAGTGGATCGTATCCGACTCGAACGGATGACCGACCGGTTATGAGCCGGTTGCTCTAACCAACTGAGCTAACGATCCGTTCAATGTGGATTTTCAGCATATTTGTACCGGCAATCCACAAGCCGACTGTTTCTTACATCTCGGACAGCCTCCTCATATCTCATTTCCATCTATGAGACAGAGGGAATGGATGGAATCGAACCATCTATCAGCGCCTCAACGCATTCCATTCCCTATACCGTTTTCCTTACAAAAATTACTTACCGCAAATTTTGCAAGCTGATCTACGGCTTCATTGTATTCGATACCTGTATGAGCTGCGACTTTCTGGAACATGATTGAGATTTTCTCTCCCCACTCCTGCATTGCACGAGCGTATTTCATTGTCAATTCATTATTAGTCTTCCATTCCCCTGTAGCCCACATCTCAATGCCACTGTAGTCATAGCAAATATTCACAGATTTATATCCGTTCTGCATTGCATATCTGACTGCGTTCATCGCTGCAAGCATCTCTCCTGCCACATTTCTCAGTTTGACAGATTCTGGATTATTGCCAGCTCCGTAGTATTTTTCTACAGTCTCATCTTTTTTGATAACAACGCACCCGTAACCATAAACACCAGATCGTTCATCAAAACTACCATCAACATAGATAGTTACATCTGCTTCTTTTAAATCCTGTTCTGTCGGCGCGCTGTTACCATTTAGATACCTCTCAGCTTCTGTTCTGGTTGTGAAACCTTTGTATAGAGCGCCACTAAAGCCTTCAACCTGCGCTCTACACTCATCCCAAGTTTTATATATACCCGGATTCTTTCCATTTTTCACCGCATAAAAGTTGTTTTTCTTTTTAGCCATAGTGACCTCCGATTGCTTTGTAAAACCGGGAGGATAATAAATCCTCCCGGAAGCCGAGCATTGGTAAGCATACCGACGAAAAGATCGTCGGCTTGTTGTGGTTAATTATGCATTATCAGCCTTTACCACATTCAGCAGGAAGGTCTTCTCTTTGATTCCCATTTCCTCAAATGTTTTATCCATGTCACCCGGCTGCAGTGTAGAACCATCCAGATGCATGGTTCCTTTTGTGTAATCAATGTCATTGTCTTCAAGAACTGATCTCAGGGTTGTCTGCTCGTCTACGATTACACTGTTTCTTCTTACGTTATTTCCTACTGTAACTTTAATCATGGTTTGATCTCCTTTTCTTCTTAAAAACTATGTACTTGAACCATATTCAATTTTGAAAACCGGCTACCACAATCAAGCGGTAGCCAAAGTTGCCAGGATTAGGCGATTGTAATACCATCCATAATAGCCGCTCTTTCCTTGTCGATAGAATCCAGAACTGCTGGGAGTGTCTTTTCCAGTTTTCCGAGGTTTGTCAGAGCGACGCCGAGTTCATCAGCGATGAAACCTTTGATATCGTCACCATTGTAGTTTGTTGTCATGGTAATGGTCGCCAGCTTCTCATCATCACGGGTTGCTTCACCGAAGGAAGCTCCGTATGTACCGATTTTGCCATCACCAATTCCGATTCTGAAGATTTCCTCTTTGTTATCCTCGCCGCCTTTGAGAACCAGGGCTTCCGGACGATACTTCTGAATTTTCTTAATGTCTTCCAGTTTTACCTCAGATGTGATTACTACTGCCTGTCCTACGCTTACTACTTTTGCCATAATGATTTCTCCTTTTTTCTCTTATATTTACTCCGTTAGCGTTATCCGCTTACGCTTGGGTGGCATCCCGGAAGCCGAGCATTGGTAAGCATACCGACGAAAAGATCGTCGGCTTGTTGTGGTTAATTTTTGTCCTGTTTGTATATTGGATTATCATCTTCAAAAACCATGTCATCGTAAGGATACTCAGTAAAGTAATCCTCACCAGTATCTGCGTCTTCAAGATACATTGGTCTGTAGATACTGATTTCCAATTTCCGATGCATATACTCAAGAAAGTGTTCTTTTAAATCGTCTACAGCCTCATCTGTCAAATTGTAGCATCCTGTATCTGATACAATATTCACAAAATCTCTAACAGCTGCATCAATTTCTTCCTCTCTTTCATCTATTAACATCTGCTCATCGTCATACTCTTCCTCGGATTCATCTTCGATATAAACCGTTTTATCTTCCGAATCAGTCATTGTTTCGATTGCTTTAATACTTAAATAATCATCGTATATCCGATCGGCTGTCCTTTTTGCGTCTTTCTCATTAAATATATCTTCTCGATAAATTTCATTACCGTCGCATTCGACAATGAGTTCCGGAGATCCGTTAGCCATTGTCAGCCAGACTTCCATCCCATAATCATCGTTCTCAGCCATCAGATGCTGATTTCTTGATAATTCATCCTCATGTTCTAGGCTGTAATCCCAGATTTCTGACGATTCTACATCTATTTTCTGCATAAACTATACCTCTCTGTATACTTTTTTCTTCAATGCCTCACTCGGCTTAAACACAGGCTCAATGTGAGCAGGAATTCTTACCGGAATACCAGCCTTGATATTCCTTCCGACTTTCGCTTTTCTTTCCGTTGTCTGAAATGTACCAAATCCTCTGATGATTACATTGTCACCATTAACCATAGCTTTCTCGATGTTATCTAAGAAAGAATTGATTACTTCCTCTACAAGAACTTTTCGTGTCATTGTATCGGCTGCAATCTGTGTTATAATATCTTCTTTAATCAAACCCTATACCTCCTGTTCGTATTCCCTAGATACTACGTAATCGAATCTTTCTTCGATTCCGTCAATAAAATTGTCTGTGGTGTTATACACCATGTAAGATACAACCACCGTTCCATTCTTTACTCCGTCTACCCTTGAGTAAGAGATATAGTAACTATCTGGGTCGGAGTTTAAAATCATACCGTCACCAGTTTCTGCATTCGTTACGATTCCCACACATCTTTCAATAATGAGTTTACCATTCCGATTCTCAAGCATTTCCGCCGTCAAATCGCCTGAATCATAAAGCTCATAATCAGAGAATCTTCTTTCAATATCCTTTAAAAAGAATTCTTCTGCTTCTGAGTAATCAACTGTAACTTTCTTGTCGTTGAAGTCATATGTATGCTGTGTAGATTTCCCACGAATAGCTGTAAATCCCACAAGACCTGTCGCGATTACAACTGCCGTAATAACCATGATGATTTTCTGTACGACTGAATTATTTTTATTTTTTCTCTCTGACATATTCCCATTTCTCCTTAATCCCTGAATGTAGGGTAAAATATCAACTGTATCTTTCTTGAATGCCTGCATCTATTGACAAACCGCTTGCATTCTAAATAGTTATCAAATGTCTTATCGACTACCGTATTGGTTTCTATAACCAAAAACCTTACCGTCAAATCCATTAGATCACCTCCGTTTTGAAAGCCAATCGCCACCATAAATGGTGGCTAGATTACCGATAATTACGGATTCTGTAAAGCGGACGAACGCCAAAAGAATAAGACGCGTAGAGGTAGTCGCTCGCATGGCCGTAGCTGTCAACATAACAGAAGTAAGACACAGACCTCACACGTTTGTTCTGTAACCAATAAGCCTGAGTTTCACCATTTGATCCATCGAGTGCTATACGGTTCCTTCTCTTTTTCATCGCATCGAACTGTTCTACTGTATCCGGCTCTTCCTCGCCATATCTGTTCTCTCCAAAAATCTCACGTTCCGTGGGAATCCTCAACAAATCTCCGTTTTCAAACGGAACCATGTTCAGGCGCAATGACGCAGGAAATCTTTCAAGATATTCTGTATTGAGCTGCTCTCTCAGATATGACTCCTCATACCCTCCATCATTTGTATCATCACGGTTCATCCGGCATTCCTCTTTCAAACAATCCAAAAGCATGAATACCATGCACAGATTCCCATGTTTATCAAATTCCTCTTTTACTGCTAATGCCTCTACTTCCTCGCCATCTTCCATTGTGTAACCGACGATATCGCCTACCTCGTATTTACCTCCGGCTAAAACCTCGGAAGTTCTATATACTTTCATAGCACACCTCCTAAACTATGCAGCACTCTTTTGAGAACAGCATGTATAATCCCAATGGTACTGTGATAAAAAGAGGAGTACCATCTAAGTCACCTCTTACCTGTTCATGGCTTGCGACCACGAAAATCAGAACGCTAAGCAAGAGCGTTCCAATTCCAATTAACCTCTGAAAAATCATTTTCGTTTGATGCTCAACTTCTTCTTCTCGTTCTTCTCTGCTGATTTCCCTGCGATATTCTAACCATTCCTCGCGACTCATTCCGTCGCATTCATCAAATTCTGTGTAATGCATAATTAACCTCATCAAATAATCTTCACAAATTTATAGATATCAACATACTGATCTAAATCTGCTAATGTTGCATTGTCTACTATTGCGTGTAACATCAACGGCAGGATTTCCCCGCCGCATAAGATAAGTGCTAACTCGCTGATAATTGCCTCATAAATCCTCGTAGGCAACTCATACAGCTTTAATGTCTGAATTTCCTGCATAGTGAAATATGCTTTTCCCACGCATAAACACCTCTTTTCACAGCCGCCTACAATTCCGCCACTGCTGCGTGACCGGAACCCCAGCGAACAGAAACCTTTAAACTGCTTGTGCTACCGATGATTTTTGTACCATCAGAGCAGCTTGCGATATGTCTGCCATTTTCCCGGTCGGCTCTGTACGATACAGAAATCCCACCGCCAGCTCGTTTAACCATCTGCTCAACTCTCCGACGGAAAACCAAGAAACTCATACCACCCTTATTTGCCTTGCGATTCCATAACCATCTCAAAGCCTTGTCCAGATCGTCAGTTTCCATCTCATCACCGCAAGATTCCCCATCATACTCACAGATAAATTCCTCTGTGATTCCGTAGCGAGAAACCATGGCTGTATTGCCATTAGCCATGCTCACGCCTACCCAACAATTTCCCTCCGGACGGGACATATATTCCCGCATTTCCTCAATACTCATTGCACTCATAGATTGATTGCCTCACTTTCTGCTTTTACCTATCGGTTTTCGCTATTTGTGTAATACCCACAGACCGCCGGATTCCCGACGGTTTCGCCGTTATTCCGGCTCATCAGTGTGGGAAATCCCCTGATTACTTACGAATCTTGCGGAACTCGATCTTGTAAGTCTCGCCCATTACGATACGGTGACAAATTTCCGCACAATACTGTCTCATGTACTTGTGGTTCGCACATGATACGGTTAAAGCCGCACGATTTTTCCGTGAAAATACGGACATCAGGAAGTTCACATCATGAGATACTGCCTTATATTCCTCGCCGATCATAGCCTGGATTACCACATTCAGTGTTTTCAGCAGGTTTGTCTTTGATGTCGGATTCTTACCCATGTCGATTTCTTTAGAAATGTCAGCCATAGCAAAGCTGTCATTTACCTCTTTCGGGTCAATACCCAGATCCTTTGCCTTCTGAGCAGTCAGCAGGAAGTTCAGCTTCTCCACCTTATAAGCCCAGTTCTTGTCTGCGCCGATACCACCCTCAGTTGCCTTATGTAATTTCAGCAGGTCGATAGGTCTTTCAATATCCTCAATTACCCTAACAGGAATCTTCTCGTCACCCTGCTTTGTATCTCTTGCACGGATTGTCGGGAATGTCAGCTGTTTTACAGCCTCAAGCATAGGATTTTCAGTTGCCTTGAGAGCCTCGAAGCACTCTTCTTTTGCGATAGATGTATACTCATTTACCGCCTGCTCGATTTCGTCGTTCAGTCTGGTAGTTTCCTGGAAATTCCCATTCTGAATATTGTCGTTATACTCTCTGCACAGAGCCTCAGCAGTCTCACGAAGTTCTACTTTTGTTTTCTTACTTTCTGCCATAATGATTTTCCTCCTGGATTCTCTATTTTCTTTGTTACATGGGATAAGCCCATAAGAGAACGCCCGAAACCATGCGATATACACAATCTCGGACGCTCAATATAGGTTTATCGGAATGTTTGCACACTCCGCTTAATATTCAGTTTTATTTCGCTATACTCCGTCTGCATCGGAAATCCCGCAATAGTCCGGCATTTAATTCCTCGGAACATAGCCGATGTACCCTCGGGTACTGATACCACTACGATTGGAAACCTCAACAGATTTTTCCTGCTATCCCTCATGTTGACGCACTCAGGATTATGCGGCAAAGTTTCACATCTAACGAACTGCCGAACTATGGGGATTTTCACTATCTCGAAACCATGAGCCTAACTCTCATGCACCATCGACGCATCTGATAGCAGATGTACTCCCTCAAATCGGTTAAAGGAATCCACGATAACCGCAGAGTTTTCCGATATTCTAAAGCCGTCGGTAGGTCGGCTGACTGGTATAGTTCACTTATTTCCTATCCCGTAGGTAGCCCTCACGATACCTCAGAAAGATACCGATATATGCACTTATTACCTGCGAGTAGGTAGACCTCACAGTCATATGGACATAAGCCCATAAAGAAAAGCCCCTCAATAGAGAGACTCTTCGTTAAGAACTTATTAGCAAGGATTTTCGTATCAATTAACCAACGGATTTACCTTTATAGAGCGCCCATGCTCATCCGTTCCGTATCTTGCTTTATATGGCGGTTTATGTACTATGTCAGATCATATTTATATACCGCACATCTGACATAGGCGAACCCTCTGGACTCTCAGCTTTTTCGCTCTGTCTTTTGTCGTGTTCCACACTTACAACCGTAACCCACTAGGAAAACCCCTGTGAAGTTGTCGGCTGTCGTGT